>Ga0208258_1000031_pt1:15000-64737 | contig 64737 bp, 59 predicted proteins | sample CryBogCBH08Jun09_FD_185512 | JGI IMG/M metagenome (GOLD analysis project Ga0208258, IMG submission 185512) | Freshwater microbial communities from Crystal Bog, Wisconsin, USA - CBH08Jun09 (SPAdes) (version 2) | ecosystem: Environmental > Aquatic > Freshwater > Lake | place: Crystal...
TGTATCAGTTTTTTTATTATATCCTTTAGGACAAGCAAGTTGGTTTTTTGCACCTAGTTTTGGTGTAGCAGGTATTTTCCGTTTCTTATTATTTTTACAAGGGTTCCATAACTGGACCTTAAATCCTTTCCATATGATGGGAGTTGCAGGAATTTTAGGAGGAGCATTATTATGTGCTATTCATGGTGCAACAGTAGAAAACACATTATTTGAAGATGGAGATTCTGCAAATACATTTAGAGCTTTTACACCAACACAATCTGAAGAAACATATTCAATGATAACTGCGAATCGTTTTTGGTCACAAATTTTTGGAGTAGCCTTTTCAAATAAACGTTGGCTACATTTCTTTATGTTATTTGTTCCAGTGACTGGACTATGGGCCAGTGCAGTTGGAATTGTAGGTTTAGCATTAAACTTACGTGCTTATGACTTTATTTCACAAGAACTAAGAGCTGCAGAAGATCCAGAATTTGAAACATTCTATACAAAAAATATTCTTTTAAATGAAGGAATCAGATTATGGATGGCTGCTCAAGATCAACCACACGAAAACTTTATATTCCCAGAGGAGGTATTACCACGTGGAAACGCGCTTTGATGATTTAGAAATTACGACTGATAAAACTCTCGAATCCACAGGTTTTGCTTGGTGGGCTGGAAATGCAAGATTAATTAACCTTTCTGGAAAACTTCTTGGAGCACATGTAGCGCATGCAGGTTTAATTGTTTTCTGGTGCGGAGCAATGACATTATTTGAAGTTTCACATTTTATTCCAGAAAAACCATTATATGACCAAGGGTTTATTCTATTACCTCACTTAGCTACTCTAGGATGGGGAGTTGGGCCTGGTGGAGAAGTTACTGATATTTATCCTTACTTTGTAGTAGGAGTTTTACACTTAGTATCTTCAGCAGTTTTAGGGTTTGGCGGAATTTATCATTCTTTATTCGGACCAGACACATTAGAAACAAATGCTCCACTTTTTGGATATGATTGGCGTGATAAAAACAAAATGACAACAATTTTAGGTATTCATTTAACTTTACTTGGAATTGGAGCGTTTTTATTAGTTATTAAAGCTATGTATATTGGTGGAGTTTATGATACATGGGCTCCTGGAGGAGGAGACGTCCGCTTAATTAAAAATCCAACTTTAAATCCTCTTGTTATTTTTGGATATGTTTTTAAATCTCCATTTGGTGGTGATGGATGGATTACTTCTATCAATAACCTAGAAGATTTAGTTGGTGGACATATTTGGGTTGGAATTTTATGCTTAACTGGTGGAATTTGGCATATTTTAACAAAACCTTTTGCTTGGGCACGTAGAGCGTTTGTATGGTCAGGTGAAGCTTATTTATCTTATAGTTTAGCAGCTTTATCTGTTATGGGATTATCTGCTGCAGTTTTCGTTTGGTATAATAATACAGCTTATCCAAGTGAATTCTATGGACCGACAGGACCAGAAGCTTCACAAGCGCAAGCATTTACTTTCTTAGTGCGTGATCAACGTTTAGGAGCAAATGTTGCGTCTGCGCAAGGACCAACTGGATTAGGAAAATATTTAATGCGTTCACCAAGTGGAGAAATCATTTTTGGTGGAGAAACAATGCGATTCTGGGATATGAGATCACCATGGTTAGAACCGTTACGTGGTCCAAATGGGTTAGATATCAATAAAATTAGAAATGATATTCAACCATGGCAAGAACGTAGAGCTGCTGAATATATGACACATGCACCTTTAGGGTCTTTAAACTCAGTAGGTGGTGTTGCAACAGAAATCAACTCTGTTAACTATGTATCACCAAGATCTTGGTTAACGTGTTCTCACTTCTTCCTTGGTTGGTTCTTATTAGTTGGGCATTGGTGGCATTCTGGTCGTGCTCGTGCTGCAGCTGCAGGATTTGAAAAAGGAATTAACAGAGAAACAGAACCTACATTACAATTAAAACCTATTAATTAATAGGAAACTTTAATTAATTAAAGAAATTAAAAAGAAATTTATCTTTTTAATTTCTTATTTATAATAATTTTTAATTAAGAATACTTAACTGAAAAAAATTTATTATTTTTATTGTTGAATTTAAAATTATGAAAAAAAATAGGAAAAAAATTAATAAAAACACATTTTTCCTTCTTTTTTTTTTATTTTTTCTTTCGGAAAAAATAACAGCAAGAGATTTAAATGAAAAGAGTGGCGAGCAAATTTTTCTTTTTAACTGTAACGTTTGTCATAAAAATGGAAATAATATTATTATTCCTGAAAAAAATTTAAAACTAGAAACTTTAAAAGCAAATGGAATGGACAATATTGAAGCAATTATTTATCAAGTCACAAATGGAAAAAATGGAATGCCTGCGTTTGGAGGTCGATTAAAAGAAAAAGAGATTGAAAATGTTTCTGATTATATTTTAAAAGCTAACTTTTAAAAAATTTTCAATCTTAAATAAAGGATACTTTAGTCTTGATTATCTTTCGCATTTAAATCTGCAATTATTTTCCAATATTCAAAATGATCCGTATAATCTTCGATACTAGGTTCTCTTTCTACTTGTTTCGGCGACGAAAAAAAATTAGGTTGTTCTTCGACATGAAGAGCAGGTGTTTCATCCATGAGAACATATTTTTTCAAGATAGAAAAATCAGCTTGATGTTCTTTAAGATAATCCTTATTAAAGTATTCTGGGTCCATCTGGTGAACTTTTTCATAAAAACTAAACGGGTAATTTTTTTCTTCTTGAAAATAATTGTTAAAACTTCGGGCAAGTTCAAAAAAACGAGGCGAAGAATTTCGAATCAAATTATAAGCTTCAATGAAATAACCATTTTTATAAAGATAAATTAAAGAAACGTTTGCTACAATACCCATACTAAATAAAGTAGGATTTTTATCAATCCAAGTTGTAATAAATTCTAATTTTTTTATTAGCTTTGCTATATATTTTTTTAATACGGATGATGAAATATTAGAGGAATCTTTTTTATCAGAATTAGAGTTAGTACCGGATCGAAGCGATCTGATTCGTTGATTCTTAATCCTAAGAATTATATTTTGCTTTTTTTCAGAAAATTTATTAAGTACAGTAGATGTTTTTGAAAGCTGTGTATTTTTCGAAAAAACTAAACTTTTATCAACATTGTTGAAACTTGGATTAAGTTTTTTAAATTGTTGATTCAAAAAAATATATTTTTTTCTAAGAATAGCTCGAGATATTCTTTCAGCAAGTTGTTTATCTTTTCGATCTTTTTTTTGAGAATACAGAATTCTTTTTTTACTATTTTGTTTAAATGTTTTTTTAAGCTTTTTCGAAACACAATATTCTACAAGGTCACTATGTAAATTTTTTTCTGGTGTATTAGCACGCGTTACAGGAACAAAAATCGTAAAATTTAAAAATAAAGCTAAAACTGAAGAAATTAATTGTTTATCAAGTTTTTTTGAAAGAACGTGGATTTTCTCACTAGGTAAATTAGTAGAATTTTCATCCTCATGAACATAATAAAATTCAGTAGCCCAATAACCAAATAATTTTGATGGAATGTTTCTCTTTTTTAGTGTTGATCTAAGCATGATAAAATATTTTATTTAGAAATAAATAAATAATAAGTCGAAAGCGAATTAGAATACTGTCATTAGAAAATTTTTCCTTGTTACAAGGAGGAGAATGAATCTTATCTCTCCATAATTTATTTCTTTAACAAATTGTGTTTTGCTTTTAAATAAAATACAAAATTTAAAAGTAATTTAACAAAAAGAGATTCTGTTATTAAAGATTTAAACCAAAAAATGCAGCGTTACTAAAGAATGTAAAAAAGTTATTTTGTGTTATATTTATATATATAAGTCTAAAAAATAAAAAACATTTCAAGTAAACTTATATGATATAGAATTTGCAATAAAAAATAATCGAAAAAGTAACAACTCAATCTGGATTACAAATTACACTTTTTAAATATCAATAAAAAGAACAGTAACACATTTTTAAAAAAAAGCAAATAGAATAAAAAAGGTAAAAAAGTTATTTAGTTTAGGTAAGTTTTTTTGGTGTTTCTATGTTTAGACAAAAGTAAAAATTTTATTTTTTTTTAAAATATAAAAAGATGACTTTAAATTTTTTAATAAGTCAAAAAATAAAATCAATATTTAATTGATTAACAATTAAATATATATATATATAATATATATATTATGCTAAGGGTGATTAGCTCAGCGGTAGAGCATCTGCCTTACAAGCAGATGGTCACTGGTTCAAATCCAGTATTACCCATCTCTAAACTATAAATAAAATAATAGGGCTCATCGTCTAAGGGATTAGGACGGAAACCTTCTAAGTTTCTAATGTAGGTTCGAATCCTACTGAGCTCATATAAAAATTAAATCTGAGTATCAGATTTTAAAAAAATATTTTGAAATGTAGCTTCAATTTTGTCACCAGAATTAATAGATTCCATTGGATCTCTACGTAAACGATGTCTTAAACAAAGAGTAATGGTTCTTTTAATATCATCTAAAGTCACTTCAGTTCGAGTTTCAAAAGCGGCTAAAGCTTTCGCAGCTCGGGTCGAAACAATATCGCCACGTAATCCTTCAATCTCTAATTCGCTACAAATTTGAGATATTTTAAGTTGAAAATCTTTACTAATAATTACTTTATTTAATAAATTTTGAGCAGAAATAATTTTATTTTGAATATTTATTTGTTCAACTTGATATTTATCAAACCAAGATTGCGGAGATTGATCAAAACTAATTCTTTCTTCAACAATTTTTACTCTTAAATTTGGATCTCGAATTGTTCTAATTTCCGCATGCATTCCAAATCGATCCAATAATTGAGGTCGTAATTCCCCTTCTTCTGGATTTCCAGAACCGACTAAAATAAATTTAGCAGGATGTTTAATTGAAATTCCTTCTCTTTCAACAGTATTCCATCCCGAAGCAGCAGAATCTAATAATACATCAACAAGATGATCATCTAATAAATTAATTTCATCAACATATAATAAACCACGATTAGCTCTAGCTAATAAACCAGGTTCAAATGTACTATTTCCTCCAGATAAAATTTCTTTTAAATTGATTGTTCCACAAACTCTATCTTCAGTAGCACCTAATGGTAGTTCAACCATTGGAATTTTAATTTCTTCTGTTTCATACTCACTAGGCAAACCTTTTGGATCTGTATTAAAAGGATCATTTTTAATTATAGTAATATCGGGTAAAAGATCAGCTAAGGCACGAATAGTTGTCGATTTACCTGTTCCTCGATCTCCCATAATCATAACCCCACCAATCTTGGGGTCAATGACATTTAATTGAAGGGCTAATTTCATTTCCTCTTGCCCAATAATAGCTGCAAATGGAAAATTATTTAAGTTTTTTAATACTGACATTATAAAATTGATTTAATTAATAATTGAAAAAATTAGCGTGATTTAATAAGCTTTAACTAGCTTTATATAGTGAAACACCTAAACGAACAGAAAATGCAAGAAGAACCGTAGCTATTACAATAGCAAGATAAATATTTAATTCCGTAACCATAAAGCAGTTTTTGTAATTGAGTGATTTATTTATTATTATAAGATTAAATTAAAATTTTTTATTAAAATTATAATAAAAAATAGAAAAAGAAAATGATTGAAATTAAATTTTGAAAAAATTATGATCGATGTACTTAGTTTAGGATGGGCTGCGTTAATGTTAGTTTTTTCTTTTTCTTTAGCTCTAGTTGTTTGGGGACGAAACGGATTTTAAAAACTAAAAAAGTTAATTAAATATATTAAAAATAATTATTTCATTTATGGGAGAAATTGTAACAGTTGCCGCAACTTGTTTTGTGATTACACTTTTAGGATTAGGGTTAGGTTTTGTTTTTTTACAAGTACAAGCCAATACATAAATAGTTTAAAATAACTTTTATTATTTGAGTAACTCTAAGTTACTTTTAAAAAAAAAATAGGTTAAAAGTGATTCAGATATATAATTCATTAACATTTATTTTAGCAATTAATAGTTTGGTTCTAATTGGATTAATTTTGAATCAAAATGATACTTCAAAAGAATCAATCAGCAATCAAAATTCAAGTTCAAGCACAAATCCATTTGAAAATCTAACGTGGATTATAGGGATTTTTCAATTAAGTCTTTTATTAATTAAAATTAAAATTGTTGATTTTTAATTTTAATTAATAAAACCAAATATATTTAAATGATATGACACTCGATATTAAGATTTTTTTATTATGTCCAATTCCAGAAGATCAAAAACCTATTAACGAATATATTGATTTCAAAGAAAATAGTTTAACTAATTGGACAAAATATTCTCAAAAAAAATATATAAAAAATATATTTTGGGCTTATTTCTTATTTTTTAGCATTTTTTGTCTTTTTTCTTTTAATGAATTATTGATTTTATTTAAAAAAGATCTTTTTGATTGGTTATTAATAAAATTTGTACTTAGTTTTTTATCTCTTTTTTTTTATTTAAATTTTATTCTTTTTCGATGGATTACAATTAATAAAAAATTTCAAGCTCCTAGAATTATTTATGAGGAAGCATCTTGGTATGATGGTCAAATTTGGGAAAAGCCTTTTTTTTTAATAAAAAATGATAAATTGTTAAGTAGTCAAAAAATTGATCCTATTATTCAAAGATTAGTAAGAACTAACTTAATTTGTTTGTTTATTTTTATTGGACTTTTATTGATTTTTGAAAATTTTTAAAAAGAAACTATAATAATAATATTATTATGTACTCTATAGATTGGCGGGGTAGAGCAGCTTGGTAGCTCGTCGGGCTCATAACCCGAAGGTCGGTGGTTCAAATCCATTCCCCGCTACAAAAATAGACTAAAGAAGAAAAATGATTAAAATTTTTTAAAAAAAAAAGATTTTAAAATGAATACAAACTATTATCCTGAATTTGGTGGAAGTACAGGTGGTTGGCTAGAAGCAGCGGAAACAGAAGAAAAATATGTTATGACCTGGACTAATGATAAAAAAAAAGCTGCTCAAAAAGATAATATATTTGAGATGCCAACTGGTGGAGCTGCTATTATGAAACCAGGACCTAATTTAGTTTATTTTGCTCGTAAAGAACAATGTCTAGCCTTAGGAAAACAACTACGTACTAATTTTAAAATTAGTGATTATCGTATCTTCCGTTTATTTCCAAGTGGTGAAATTCAATTTATTCATCCAAAAGATGGAGTTTTTCCTGAAAAAGTAAATGAAGGAAGAATTGCTGTTGGAAAAAGAGAATTTTCTATTGGAAAAAATCCGAATCCTGCTTCTATTAAATTTACAGGAACAAACACATATAATACATAAAAAATTGCAAAGCAAATTATTTTGCTTTGCAAATTGGAGGGATGGCAGAGTGGTCTATCGCGTCTGACTTGAAATCAGATGAATCTTAAGGGTTCCGTGAGTTCGAATCTCACTCCCTCCTTTTTAAATAACATTAATTATTTCTTAAATAATTTTAGAAAAATTTTCTAAAATTATTTAAGATTCATCTGCTAATTCAACATCAATAATATTATCTGATGAATTTTTAGATGAATTAGAAGATTTTGAGTTTATTAAATTTTTCTTTACAAGTTTAATAAATGTTATTATATTGGCCAAAGAGGAAATTTAAAACAATCATATTTTAACAAAGTAAAGTTATGAATTTAAAAAATAATTGTTTAAGAACAGGGGCTTATATTTTAATCGACGGATTAATTCAAAATGGAGTGGAGCATATTTTTGGTTATCCTGGTGGTGCTATTTTGCCAATATATGATGAATTATATTATTGGGAAAAAGCTAATTTAATCAAACATATTTTAGTTAGACATGAACAGAGTGCAGCTCATGCTGCCGATGCTTATGCACGTAGTACAAATAAAGTAGGGGTATGTTTTGCTACTTCTGGTCCAGGTGCAACAAATTTAGTAACAGGAATTGCAACTGCAAGAATGGATTCTATCCCATTAATTATTATAACTGGACAAGTAACAAGAACGTTTATCGGAACTGATGCTTTTCAAGAGACCGATATTTTTGGAATAACATTACCAATTGTAAAACATTCGTACACAGTTCGTGATACAAATTTATTACCTCAAATTTTAGCTGAAGCTTTTTTTTTAGCTCAAAATGGTCGACCTGGTCCAGTTTTAATTGATATTCCAAAAGATGTTGGTTTAGAAGAAATTGAAGCTTATAAATACACAAAAATAGATGATTTATTTTTAAAAAATAATTATCGAACAGAGCATTTAACAAATTCAACGATTATTAAAAAAGTTATTAATTATTTAAATCAAGCATATCAACCTTTACTATACATTGGAGGAGGTGTAATTCGTTCAAACGGATTTAAAATTCTACAACAAATTGCGAAACTTTTTCAAATTCCATTAACAACAACACTAATGGGAAAAAGTTCTTATAATGAAAAAGATCATTTAGCATTAGGTATGCTAGGAATGCATGGAACTGCTTATGCAAATTTTGCAGTTAGTGAATGTGATCTATTAATTGCATTAGGAGCACGTTTTGATGATCGTGTAACAGGTAAATTAGAAGAATTTGCATGTGAAGCAGAGGTTTTACATTTTGATATTGATCCAGCTGAAATTTCTAAAAATCGTTGTCCACAATTAAGTATTATTGGAGATATTAAAAAAATTTTAATCCAATTGTTAAAAATTATTCGAAAAGATCCTAGTTTTGAAATTAATCAAACCAAAACATGGTTAAAACGAATTTATAAGTGGCGCATTAATTATCCTTTAGTCTCAAAAAGCTATAAATCACAAATATTATCTCCTCAAGAAACAATTAGTTTTATTGGAAAAGAAAATCCAGAAGCTTATTTTACTACAGATGTTGGCCAACATCAAATGTGGTCAGCTCAATTAATTAATTGTCAACCAAAGAAATGGATCTCAAGCTCGGGACTAGGAACAATGGGATTCGGATTACCTGCAGCAATTGGAGCAAAAGTGGCAAATCCAAATCAAGATGTTATTTGTATAAGTGGGGATTCTAGTATTCAAATGAGTATTCAGGAGTTAGGAACAATTTCACAATATCAGCTCGATATTATGATTGTTATTATTAATAATGGATGGCAAGGCATGGTACGACAATGGCAAGAATCATTTTATGGAAATCGTTTTTCCAATTCATATATGAAAAATGGAATGCCTAATTTTAGTTTTCTAGCACAAGCATATGGTTTGTTAGGTTTTTCAATTCAAAATTTTGATGAATTAAATTCGTTAATTAATAAATATAAAATAAACCAGAAAGCAACAATTATAGATGTAAATGTAATTGAAAATGAGAATTGTTACCCAATGGTTGCACCGGGTAGAAGTAACTCTCAAATGTTAGGTTTAGAAAACTTGAAAAAATAATTTGGGTAGCATAGGATTTGAACCTATGTAGGTGGTTACCAATGGATTTACAATCCATCCCCTTTAACCACTCGGGCAGCTACCCTGTCTGTTAATATTATATAGTTGTTTTGAGAAAAAGAACTAATTTTAAGTAATTAGAGAAAGAAAAATATATAATAATAATAATAAAATACCTCCTATCAAACGTGAACCAGATATGTGGTATTAATAGTTAATTAGTTAATTTAAGGTAGTTTAATATATGGTTACAACTCCACAAGAACAAGAAGCTATAAAAATTAAAAAAGCACAAGTACTTGTTGATTTAGATGTAGTTGAAACAAGTTTTGAAAAATGGTCAATACCAGGTCATTTCTCGAGAACTTTAGCAAAAGGACCAAAAACAACAACATGGATTTGGAATTTACATGCAGATGCTCATGATTTTGATTTACAAACAAAATCATTAGAAGATGTTTCTAGAAAAATTTTTAGCGCTCATTTTGGACAATTAGCAATTATTTTCCTTTGGTTAAGTGGAATGCATTTTCATGGTGCTTATTTTTCTAATTATACATCTTGGTTAATAAACCCTTTACAAATTAAACCAAGTGCCCAATCAGTTTGGCCCATTGTTGGACAAGAAATTTTAAACGCAGATGTAGGTGGAAATTTTCAAGGAATTCAAATTACTTCTGGATTCTTTCAAATTTGGCGAGCAGAAGGAGTAACAACACAACTTCAATTATATGCTATTGCTTTAGGAAGCTTAGTTATGGCTGGATTAATGTTATTTGCTGGATGGTTTCATTACCATAAAGCAGCACCAAAATTAGAATGGTTCCAAAATGCGGAGTCAATGTTAAACCATCATTTATCTGGTTTACTAGGTCTAGGATCTTTATCTTGGGCAGGACACCAAATTCATATTGGAAATCCTATTAATAAATTATTAGATTCTGGAATGGATCCAAAAGATTTACCAGATCCTCATGAATTATTAATTAATCGTGAATTTATTTCTACATTATACCCTTCTTTTAAAGAAGGTTTAGTACCATTTTTTAGTTTAAATTGGTCAAAATATTCCGATATTCTTACATTTAAAGGTGGTTTAAATCCAACAACAGCTAGCTTATGGTTAACAGATGTTGCACATCACCATTTAGCAATCGGAGTTTTATTTATTATCGCTGGTCATATGTACCGAACAAATTTTGGTATTGGACACAGTATGAAAGAAATTTTAGAAGCACATAAAGGACCTTTCACAGGAGCGGGACATAAAGGATTATATGAAGTTTTAACAACTTCGTGGCATGCTCAATTAGCAATTAATTTAGCAACTTTAGGTTCGCTAACAATTATTATTGCTCATCATATGTATGCAATGCCGCCATATCCATATATTGCTATTGATTATCCAACTCAGTTATCCTTATTTACACATCATATGTGGATTGGAGCTTTTTGTATTGTTGGAGCAGGTGCGCATGGTTCAATATTCATGGTTCGTGATTATGACGCGACATTAAATTATAACAATTTATTAGATCGTGTTATTCGTCATCGTGATGCAATTATTTCTCATTTAAACTGGGTTTCAATTTTCTTAGGTTTTCATAGTTTTGGACTTTACATTCATAATGATACAATGCAAGCTCTAGGACGACCTCAAGATATGTTCTCAGATAAAGGTATTTCATTACAACCTATTTTTGCTCAATGGATTCAAGGATTACATACACTTGCACCTTCAACTACTTCTCCAAATGCTTTAGCAACAGCTAGTTATATTTTTGGTGGTGATCCAGTAGTTTTAGGTTCAAAAATTGCTTTAGTTCCAATGAAATTAGGAACTGCAGATTTTATGGTGCATCATATTCATGCATTTACAATTCATGTAACAGCTCTAATTTTATTTAAAGGATTACTATATGCTCGTAATTCACGTTTAATACCTGATAAATCAAATTTAGGATTTAGATTCCCATGTGATGGTCCAGGGCGAGGAGGAACATGTCAAGTTTCAGGATGGGATCATGTTTTCTTAGGTTTATTCTGGATGTATAATTCAATTTCTATTGTAATCTTCCATTTTAGTTGGAAAATGCAATCTGATATTTGGGGATCAATTACACCTCAAGGAACTATTTCCCATATTACAGGCGGAAATTTTGCACAAAGTGCATTAACTATTAACGGTTGGTTAAGAGATTTCCTTTGGTCACAAGCTTCTCAAGTTATTCAATCATATGGATCAGCATTATCTGCATATGGACTAATTTTCTTAGGGGCACATTTTATTTGGGCATTTAGTTTAATGTTCTTATTTAGTGGACGTGGATATTGGCAAGAATTAATTGAATCAATTGTTTGGGCACATAATAAATTAAAAGTTGCTCCAGCAATTCAACCTCGAGCTTTAAGTATTACACAAGGAAGAGCTGTTGGATTAGCACATTATTTATTAGGAGGAATTGGAACTACATGGGCATTCTTCTTAGCTCGAATTATTTCTGTAAGTTAATTTTTTAAATTAAATCAAAAGAGAAGGAGTTTTATCAATGGCAACAAGATTTCCTAAATTTAGTCAAGTCTTAAGTGAAGATCCGACTACACGACGTATTTGGTATAGTATTGCAACCGCTCATGATTTAGAAGCACATGACGATATTTCAGAAGAAGCTTTATACCAAAAAATTTTTGCTTCTCATTTTGGTCACCTTGCTATTATTTTTCTTTGGACAGCTGGAAATTTATTTCATGTAGCTTGGCAAGGAAATTTTGAACAATGGATTTTAAATCCATTAAAAGTTAAACCTATTGCACACGGAATATGGGATCCACATTTTGGAGAAAGTGCCTTAAAAGCGTTTACACGTGGAGGAGTAATTTATCCAGTTAATATCGCATTATCTGGTGTTTACCAATGGTGGTATACAATTGGAATGAGAACTAATCAAGATTTATATATTGCATCAATCTTTTTATTAGTAGTAGCTCTTCTATTTTTACAAGCTGGATGGTTGCATTTACAACCTCAATTTAAACCAAGTATTGCATGGTTTAAAAATAATGAATCTCGTTTAAACCATCACTTATCTGGATTATTTGGATTTAGTTCTTTAGGATGGACAGGACATTTAGTACATGTTGCAATTCCAGAATCTCGTGGAGTTCATGTAGGGTGGGATAATTTTTTAACAATTCTACCTCATCCAGCAGGATTAGCCCCGTTCTTTAGCGGTAATTGGAGTGCATATGCGGCAGACCCAGATAAGTCTGAGCATATTTTCAGCACTTTAACAGGAGCTGGAACAGCAATTTTAACTTTTAAAGGTGGATTCCATCCTCAAACTCAATCTCTTTGGTTAACAGATATTGCGCATCACCATTTAGCAATCGGAGTTTTATTTATTATCGCTGGTCATATGTATCGAACAAATTTCGGTATTGGACACAGTATGAAAGAAATCTTAGAAGCACATCGACCACCAAGTGGAAGATTAGGAAAGGGACATATTGGATTATATGAAACAATTACAAATTCCTTACATATTCAATTAGGATTAGCTTTAGCATCTTTAGGTGTTATTACATCATTAGTTGCGCAACATATTTATGCTTTAAATCCATATGCATTCTTATCACGTGATTACGCAACTGAAGCTGCTTTATATACACATCATCAATATATTGCTGGTTTTTTAATGGTAGGAGCATTTGCTCATGGAGCAATTTTCTTTGTTCGTGATTATGATCCAGAACTAAATAAAAATAATGTACTAGCAAGAATGCTAGATCATAAAGAAGCTATTATTTCTCATTTAAGTTGGGTTTCTTTATTTTTAGGTTTTCATACCTTAGGATTATATGTTCATAATGACGTTGTAGTAGCTTTTGGTCAACCCGAAAAACAAATTTTAGTAGAACCAATTTTTGCACAATGGATTCAAGCAGCTTCTGGAAAAACAGTTTATGGTTTTGACACTCTACTCTCTTCTTCTGGAAGTTCTGCTGCAATTGCTAGTCAACAACTTTGGCTACCAAATTGGTTAGAAGCAATCAATAGCCCAAAAAATTCCTTATTTTTAACAATTGGCCCAGGTGATTTCTTAGTTCACCATGCAATTGCATTAGGATTACATACAACAACTTTAATTTTAGTAAAAGGAGCTTTAGATGCACGCGGATCTAAACTAATGCCAGATAAAAAAGATTTTGGTTATAGTTTCCCTTGTGATGGTCCAGGTAGAGGAGGAACATGTGACATTTCTGCATGGGATGCTTTCTATTTATCGATGTTCTGGATGTTAAATACAATTGGATGGACAACATTCTATTGGCATTGGAAACATATTACTCTATGGTTAGGAAATCCTGCTCAATTTGATGAATCTTCAAATTATATTATGGGTTGGTTACGTGATTATTTATGGTTAAATTCTTCTCCATTAATTAACGGTTATAACCCTTTAGGAATGAATAATTTATCTGTTTGGGCTTGGATGTTCTTATTTGGACATTTAATTTGGGCAACAGGATTTATGTTCTTAATTTCTTGGCGTGGATATTGGCAAGAATTAATTGAAACAATTGTTTGGGCACATGAACGTACACCATTAGCAAATTTAGTTAGATGGAAAGATAAACCAGTTGCATTATCAATTGTTCAAGCTCGTTTAGTTGGATTAGCTCACTTTACGATTGGATATATATTTACATATGCCCCATTTGTTATTGCATCAACTTTAGGTAAATTTGGTTAAAAAAGCTATCTCTGCTATATTATTCTTATAAAAGAATATATTTATAAGAATAATATGGCAAAAAAAGCAATGTTAGAGCGAGAAAAAAAGCGTAAAAAATTAGTAATTAAATACGCAGAAAAAAGAGCTTCTTTTTTAAAAGAATTAAAACAAGTTCAATCGTTAGAAGAGATTTTTAAAATTAATGAAAAAATTCAAAAACTGCCGCGAAATAGTTCTCGTATACGCTTAAGAAATAGATGCTGGAAAACGGGTCGTCCACGTGGATATTTCCGATTTTTCGGTCTTTGCCGAAATGCTTTACGTGAACTTGCAAACGATTGTTTTTTACCTGGAATAACAAAAGCAAGTTGGTAATTATTAGATATATAATTCAATTACATATATCTAATAAATTTTTTAATATTTTTAAAAAGTTAACTCATTTCCACGTTTAAATTGAAGATAAGCTGCTACAAAAAGACCTAATAGTGTTACAACTATTAAACCTAAAACAATTCCTATTAAAAGTGGTTCTACCATTATTTATTTTTTAAAATTAATTTCTTTCAAAAAGTATACAAAAAGTTTTATCTAAATCCAACACTTGCTTGCCAGACAAAAGCTAATAAAAAAAATAAAATTGGAATAACCGGCATAACATCAGCAAGAGGTCCAAATATTGCGTAAACTCCAGGTAATTTGCTTAATAAGATTGTTTCCATAGAACGTTTTAAAGTTATATCTTTCTTTTGAATATTTGACTATTCTAATTTAGTACTATTATAATTAAACAATTCGTTATAATTTATAAATTTTTTACTTAGCAAAAATTTTATGCAGATAAGAAAAGTTTTTTAAAAAGCTGACAGAGAGAGTTGAACTCTCAACCTTCTGATTACAAGTCAGATGCTCTGCCAATTGAGCTATGTCAGCAAAAACTATGTATAGAAAAATGATATCCTATAGTTTTTTTAAAGTCAAATAAGTTAAAATACCAATTAGAATAGTTGGTATTTTAACATATTTTTATCTTTTAGATTCACGTTCAATTAAATTGAAAGACGAAAGATCACTAAAAGCTAAAAATGCTAATATTTTTCGATCTAAAAAAATATCGATTTTTCTAAGTGAACCAATAAATTTTGAATAAATATTTTGTCGTGCTCGACTTGCAGCATTTATTCGATAAATCCAAATTCGACGAAAATTACGTTTTTTTAATTTTCTTCCAATATACGCAAAATTTAAACTTTGCACAACTTGTTCGCCAGCCATAGTAGAAAGACGTGAATTTGACCCTACGTATCCTTTAGCCAAATTTAAATATTTCTTACGTCTTTTTGCAGCGACATTTCCTCTTTTTACTCGTACCATTTTTCTTTTTTGGGTTTTAAAATTTTCAATAAGTCTTTCTTGACTAAAAAAACATTTTAAATGTTGTATTTTCTTTATCTCTTAGTTAACAATAAGGAAGCATACGATCAAATGTTTTCATATCAGTCGAATGAATTTGTGCTGCTTGAGATAAAGTACGAAGTTGTTTAGAATTTTTTTTTCTTAATAAGTGACCTTTAAAGGCTTTTTTTCGAGATAAAATATTTTTTTTTCGCTTTACTCGTTTCAAAGCAGATTTTCGTGTTTTTAGTTTCATTCTTTTGTAAGTATAAAGTAGCTACTTCTACTATTTTAATACTGATTAAATAAATAGTAAAGAGTAAGTCTAGAAAAATTTGTATTTTTATTTTTCCGTCCAAATATATTTAGTTTCAATAGGAGGTAAAAAATATAATTTTAATAAAGAAACTCCTATTGTAAAATAGTTTGGAAGTTTATTTAAAAAGCGAATAAGTTCATTTTCAGAAGTTTTTTCAATTTCAATTAATTTTGTATTTGCATCTGAGCAAATATCTAATAAACTAAAAAATTCAGGATGATCTACATCTAAAATAACAGGAAATAATGTTTTTGAACTTTGATTTGTTTTTCTAATAACATGTTGATCAAATTGTTTTGCATCTAAACCGATTGTCGAATAAAAATCAGTTCGTTGAAGATCATTTAAATACATAGTTACAAAAACAGAAAGTAAGAAAAATCTACACCATAGTCTAGATTCATAGGTATTTAATAATGATTTTTGTGATTTAAGTAAAGCTGCAAAAAAATCACCATGTCTGTTTTCATCTTGACACCAACTTTCAAAAAATCTAAATAGAGGATAAACCCTAAAGTTAGGATTTTTTTCTAGGTGACGGTAAATAGTTATATATCGCCAATAGCCAATTTTTTCTGATAAATAAGTTGCATAAAAAATAAATTTTGGTGCAAAAAATGTATATTTTCTAGTTTTTGTTAAAAAACCTAAATCTAGAGAAATATTAAAATCACTCATTGCTTTATTTAAAAATCCAGCATGTCGAGCTTCATCACGTGACATAAATGAAAAACCCTCAGCTAAAAGAGGATTATCTTTTTTTAAATTTCTTGAAATTTCTTTATATAATAAAAAACCAGAAAACTCAGCTGTACACGAACGTTCTAAAAATTCAATAAAAATATTACGAGTTTTTTCATCAAAAAAATCCCAAGTTGTTAAAAATTCTTTATCTCGAATAAAATGATCACGATTATAATCAATACGAAATTCCTCAACAATAGCTTCAATTTCTTCTCGGTTCGAACTAATATCTAATTCGGAAATTTCTTTAAAATTTGTTGTATAAAAGCGAGGCGTTAATAAAGTTTCTTTTGAATTAGACTTTGTTTCAATTATTTTTTTACTTGTAATGGCCATAGTTTAAAATTCAATAAAAAGGAGAAAAAATAAATTTATTAGTTATAAAAACTAATATTTTTCTTATATTTCTATATTATAAGAAAAATAAAAAACTAATTTGCTTTTAGAATTAACTCTAAGCTATAATTTTACTTATAAAGAAAAAGACGGTATCGCCAAGTGGTAAGGCATTGGATTGCAAATCCTTTATTCTCCAGTTCAAATCTGGATACCGTCTTTCTTTGGGGGACGTGGTGGAATGGTAGACACAACAGACTTAAAATCTGTTGATCTAATTGGTCGTGAGGGTTCAAGTCCCTCCGTCCCCAATTTTTTAAATATTTTTTAAAAACTCAGTATTAATGCCTAATTCACGTTCAATAGATATTTTGCCAGTTCGAACAATCTCAATTATATGATAATGTTTTAATAATTGTTGAATTGTAATTATTTTACCTGGATCACCGGTAACTTCAATAGTTATAGAAATATCCGAAATATCTACAACTTTTGCTCTAAAAATTTGTACGATTTCTAAAATTTCAGAACGTGTAATTGCTGAGGATTTAACTTTTATAAGCATTAACTCTCGTTCCACGCAAGCACGACTACTAATATCTTTAACTTCAATAACTTGAATTAATTTATTTAATTGTTTTGTTATTTGTTCAATTGTTTGATAATCCCCAGGAATTACTAAAATTATCTTTGAAATTCCCAGATTTTCAGTTGGCCCAACAGCAATACTATCAATATTAAAACCACGACTAGAAAAAACTGTCGAAATACGAGTTAAAACACCTGACTCATTATAAACAGTAATTGATAAAGTTTTTTTCATAAAAAATTAAAAGTATAAAAATATTTAACTTTTGTTTTAGAATTTCAGACCTAAAAAGATTGATCCTTAAAAAATAGAAAAATAAGACAAGATTATATTGACTCTAATAAATATACTTAATATATTATTATCTATTATCTTAGAATTCAAGTTGAAAAAGCAATAAAGCAATTAAAAGAATTTATGAATATAACGTCAGAACAAATAAAATTACTTAGAGAAAAAACAGGCGCTGGAATGTTAAATTGTAAAAATGCTTTATTAGAAACACAAGGAGATTTTGAAAAAGCAGTAAATTTTTTACGACAAAAAGGATTAGCTTCTGCTGAAAAAAAATTATCTAGAACAACGAAACAAGGAATTATTACTAGTTATATTCATACAGGATCAAAATTAGGTGTTCTTTTAGAGTTAAATTGTGAAACTGATTTCGTTGCGCGTCGCCTTGAATTTCAAAATTTAGGTCGTAATTTAGCTATGCAAATAGCAGCAGGGAACTCTATCAACTATATAACTTTAAATGATATTCCTCAAGAATTATGGGATGCTGAAATGGCTGTTGAAATGCAACGTGATGATCTAAAAAATAAACCCGAAACCATTAAACAATCAATTTTAAAAGGACGTGTAGAAAAAAATTTAAAAAATTTAACCTTAATGAATCAATCTTGCATTAGGGACCCAGATTTAACAGTTGAAGAATATATTAAAAACCATGTTTCTCTATTAGGTGAGAATATTCAAATTAATCGCTTTACAAAATTTATTATTGGGGAATCAGAAAAAATAAATTAAAAAGGATTTAAAAAAGTTTATACTTTTTTAAATCTTTACTTTTAAAAATCTAGTTCTGCAATTTGTACTTTCTCAAATTGTTTTTTCTTAAAAACAAGCATTGATTGGGCAATAATAATTGAGAAACAAAACGCAACATAACCATAAATTCGACTTGGATCTTGTAAAACAATTTCTGTTTCGGTTTGACCAAATCCACCTACATTTGGATTAATTGTTAAAGGTTGATCTACATCAACAATTTGATTTGTTTTAACAACTAAGTCTAATTCTTTAGGAATACTTTGAATTTTAATATCACCTGATTTTGAAAGAATGCTAATATCATTATTTTTTCCGTTTTCTTTAATTTCTTCAATTTTTCCAGAAGTAATAGCATTAAAAATATTATTATTTGTTTTTTCTCCTGTTGGATAAACTTGTCCTCGACCTCTATTTGCTCCTACATAAATTGGATATTTTACGAAATAAATATTTTTATCTTTTGCTGGATCTGGAGATAAAATTGGAAATGGAATCTCTTGATATTTATCACCACTAATTGGACCTACAACTAAAATATTTTCTTTTGTTGGACTATAAGGCGTAATATAAATACCTTTTAATTTAGCTTTTAAATCTTCTTCTAAACGCGTTTTTGGTGCTAATTTAAATCCTTCAGGTAAAATTACTACTGCTCCTACATTTAATCCTCCTTTTTGACCATTTCCTAATACTTGTTTTTTCGTAGTATCATAAGGAATTTTAACTACAGTTTCAAAAACACTATCTGGTAAAATAGCACTAGGAGCTTCAAATTCAGTTGGTTTTTGTGCTAAATGGCAATTGGCACAAACGATTCTTCCATTTGCTTCGCGAGGATTTTCATAAGCTTGCTGAGCATAAATTGGAAATGCAAATGAACAATAAGGAAAAAGAAAAATACCTAAAAGAAAACCAAACGTTGTTTTAAGAAAATGTTGTTGTTTAAATTGTGATAACATATAAAATATAAAATGTTTAATTATGTGAGTCAAATCTGAAATTAGCTAAAAGCAAAATTTTTAATTTATTTATTTTCTAAAAAATTATTTTAAAAATTAAGCGAAGTAACCCCTTGAAATTTAATATTTCCTCTTTTTTGAATCCAATTAATAAGAAAAATATACAAAGAAATAGTTGAAAATGCGAAACTAAGCTGAGTATATCCGTCAATGGTAGGAGTTAATAATCCAGAAATAATAATTGTTATAAGACTTAAACTTTTCCAATATTCGGGTAAAATTTGATTATCTCTTTCTATCTGAAAAACAGAACTTAGTAATATCGGAAATTGAGATAATATACTTAAAAAAAACAGAAGAGTAACTTCTAAACCTAAGACTTCATTCAATGACCAGATATTTTCTAAATCTTTTTGTCCATAAGAATAAAAAGAATCTAAACTTAAAGGAAAAACCGTATTTAAAACTAATAGAATAATAAAAGAAAAAACAAATAAACTATTCTTAAGCAATAAAAATGGTTCAGCTCGAGTAATTGTTTTAGTTCCATATTCTTTTTTATTTTCTAGTTCAAGTGGAAAATAAATAAATCGATTTGAAAGAAATATTAATAAAAGAAACGAAATAAAAAGTAAAAGTAAATAAAATCCTGGAACTAATTGTAATAAATTAACTTCTGCAACTTGACAGCGTAAAATTTCGACAAAAATAATAACTCCGCCAGAATATAGAACTCCTTTTAAATAAAAATCATTTTGACTAGTATAAGATAAATTTATTGATAAGGTTTCTTCTAAATTTAGCATTAAATTTGTTAAATAATTTTACCCTTTTATATCTTTAATAATAGCTAAAGAACGTCTTAAAAATTCAACATCTTCTTTTAATAATAATATTTTTGAATTTAAAGCTTTATTATCTTGTGTTTCACTTAATTTTTCAAGTTGACTTTCTAATTCTGCTTTTTTTTGTTCGTATTGTTTTGAAATTTCATCAATTGATAAGTTAGAAGTTACTTCTCGGACTTTTTTAGCATACACGTATACTCCTGTACCTTTATAGTCTAATGTTCCTTCTAATCCTTGGTTAGAAACAATAAATACTGCGTCTTGTAAAATAAAAGAAAATCGTTCAATTTTATTTTCAAAATTTGTTTCAATTTCTACAAGATTATTTTCTACTTTGCCCATTAAATCTTGATGTTGATTAAAAATTTCGGCAACTCCATTTCTTAAATGAACTCTAACTTTTGTAGTATTTAATTGCACATTATTATATTCTGATGTTGCTAAAAGAAATAGCATAGTTTTAAAATTTATTAAATAAATAAAAATAAAGTTGTTGACGCAACTTTTTTACAGTGTAAAATATTTTAAGGTCAATATTTACAGTTAAAGAAAAACTTTTAAATTAATTTTAGTCTATATTTTATTTATACAATTTAATTTCTTCACTTCCAATAATATTAATAAAATCATTTCCTGTAAAATAGATAAAGTCATCTTTGGTAATAGTAACTAAATCATCATAATGAAGATTTCCGTTTTTAAGAAGTAAATTTTCAATTCGAACTGCTTGATAAGCTAGTAATTGATTTAAAAATACTTTGATTGTTCGAGCATTTGCAAAAGCTGGAAAATGAATTAATTGACTAATATAAAAAACAAGAATTTCTAATGCTTCATCAGTGAATTTAAATCGATTATCATTATGTAATAAAAATTTTGTAATATCAGTTAAATCTGAGACATCATAATCTTTAAAATCAACATGGTTTCCAATACGGGATGAAATACCAGGGTTTGAATTAAAAAATTTATCAATATTCGCTTTTCCTCCAGCAAAAATTAAAATCAGATCATCTCTTTGATTTTCCATTACTTGTAGCAATAATTCAATTGCTTCTGAACCATAATCTCTTTCGTTATCTGGTTTATATAAATGATGGGCCTCATCAATAAATAAAATTCCTCCTTGAGCTTGTTGAAGTTGTTCACGTGTTTTTGGCGCTGTATGACCTACGTATTGTCCTACTAAATCTTCTCTAGTTACATTTGTAATATGCCCTTTTGTTAAATAACCAAGACTTCTTAAAACTAACGCAATTTTTGCAGCAACAGATGTTTTTCCTGTACCAGGACGTCCTGTAAACGCCATATGTAAACTAGAATTTAAACTCGAAAGTTCTTTAATTTCTCGAATACGATCAAAAAGTAAAACAGAAGAAATCTCTTTAACACGATTTTTAACATTTTTTAAACCTACGAGCTCTTTATCCATTGTAGCTAAAATATCTTCAATTCCAGTTTGAATGTAACAATCTTTAATATCAATTAAATCTGAGTTTGTAACAATTAAATCTTTTAAAGTTTTTGACATATTTTAAGTTTTATTATAAATAATTTTTTAACTATTGAGAATAATTTTATGTTTCTGAATCAAGAAACATATTTAACAAAAGAAAGAAAATGAATTAATCTATTTTCTTTCTTTTTCTCTTTTTTAATTTAGTAACGAGCACCTTCACCTGCAGATTGAACTGCATAGCTATTAATTGTATAAATAATATTTCTTCCTTTTCCTTCTTGACGAGTTAAGTAGAAACCTGGCTCAAATGTTGGGCGATTTACAATAAATGAAGTAGCTGTACTTTCAACTCCTCTTGCATTGTTGAATGCATTAATTTTAATATAAATTCCAGGATGAGCTTTACGAGCTGCAGTTAATTCATAAAAAATTGCTGATGCATCAGGTAAATCGAAAAGAGGTAATCCCCACATTTCCCAATAAGGGTTACGAGGATGAGGATCATCTGTATATTCAATTGAAATTGCGTATCCGCTTTTAGCAAGATAATCAATTTGTTTTTTAATTTGCTCGTCTGTTAAATCTGGTAATAAAGAGAAACAACCTTGTGTAAGTCTTGCCATAATAATATTTTCTATTTTTGTTTATTAAAAATGTAATACTGTAATTAAAAAAATTTAACCTTCTTTTTTAATTTAGAAGGTTAAATAAAATAAAGTTAAGAAGCTGATTGAGTTGGTGTAGATTCGTAATCACATGTATCAGTTGATGCATAGTCAAATGTAATTGCTTTCCATAAGTCTAAAGCAACACGTAATGGAGCACAAGTTTTTCCTGCATCTTTTAAGATTTCAGCACCATCTTTTAAATAGTCACGACCTTCATTTTTTGCAAGAACCATAGTCTCTAAAGCAACACGGTTTGCTGTAGCACCAGCTTGAATTCCATCTGGATGTCCAATTGTTCCACCACCAAATTGTAATACACAATCTTCTCCTAATAAATAAGTTAATTGGTGCATTTGACCACAGTGAATTCCACCAGAAGCAACTGGCATACATTTACGTAAAGAAGCCCAATCCATATCAAAGAATAAACCGAATGCACGATCTTCTTTTAATGTTGGTAATAAAAGAGCTTTATAGAACCCTTGAACTGTATTTGGATCTCCTTCTAATTTTCCTACAATTGTTCCAGCGTGAATATGGTCAACACCAGCCATTCTCATCCATTTAGCAATAACACGGAAGTTAATACCATGAACTTTTTGACGAGTATATGATGAAGCACCAGCACGGTGTAAATGAATAAGTGTGTCATTTTTGCGTCCCCAATAACACATAGATTGGATAGCAGTATAACCAATAACAAGGTCAATCATAACAATAATTGAACCAATTTCTTTAGCAAATTCTGCTCTTTCGTACATTTCTTCCATAGTTGCAGCTGTAATATTAAGGTAAGAACCTTTAACTGCACCAGTTTTAGCAGAAGCTTTATTAATTCCTTCAATAACGTATAAGAATCTTTCACGCCATCTCATGAATGGTTGAGAGTTAATATTTTCATCATCTTTTAAGAAATCTAAACCACCTTTTAATCCTTCATAAACTACACGACCATAGTTTTTTCCAGATAGACCTAATTTTGGTTTAACTGTTGCACCTAAAAGTGGGCGTCCGAAAACGTCAAGTCTTTCACGTTCTACAATAACACCTGATGCTGGCCCTAAGAAAGTTTTTAAGTAAGCGTAAGGAATACGCATATCTTCTAAACGAAGAGCTTTAACTGCTTTAAATCCAAAAACGTTTCCGATAATTGACGCTGTTAAGTTAGCAATTGATCCTTCTTCGAATAAGTCACATTCATAAGCAATAAATGCAAAGAATTCGTTTGTTGAATTTGGAACTTCTTCTACAAAGTATGCTTTTGCTCTGTAAACTTCACAAGCTGTTAATAAATCTGTCCAAACAACTGTCCAAGTTGCTGTTGAAGATTCTCCAGCAACTGCTGCAGCTGCTTCAATTGGGTCAACACCAGGTTGTGGCGTGATACGGAAAAGACAAAGAACATCAGTTTCTTTGATTGTATAGTCTGCATCCCAATAACCCATTTTTTTATACGGGATTACTCCTGATTCATAACGTTCCGATTTAATACGCGTTCTTTCTGATGCATCACTCATCTTGTTTTTCTATTCTCAAATTTTAATAAATTTATCTGGAAAACTTAGTTTTTAAAAGTTGTTCCATTATTAGGTGCTAAAAAATATATTAACTCAAACCTTTTAGGAAGAGGTAATAAAGTTTTTAACCGCATTCTGTCTAATTTTAACTACATAATATTATAAGATTTAATTACGAGTTTAATTTTTTAAACTCATTAAAATTAACGTGAATAATACTCTACAACTTTTAACTCATTAATACGAAGTAAAACATCTTTTCGTTTAACAGGCGAAAGAAATTTTCCAATAAATTTTTCATTATTTATTTCTAAATGACTAGGAAGTAAACTATGAAAACGTGATTTGGTCAAATTAACTCTTTTCATTCGTCGTTGAATTAATTTTCGTTTTTGTTGTTGTGTTTCAAAATTCCCTTCAATTAATTTTTTCGATTGATTTCTTTCTTTAATTGAAAAAGTATCACCACTTTCACAAATAAAGCTTGGAATATTTACTAATTTATTGTTAACTAAAATATGACCATGATTAATTATTTGACGTGCAGCGGGAATAGTAGAGGCAAAACCTAAACGATAAATAACACAATCTAATCTAGATTCTAAAAGTTCTAAAAGTAATGTACCTGTTGAACCAGATCTATTTTTTGCTTCTTTGAAATATCCAACTAGTTGTTTTTCTGTTACTCCATAGTTGAAGCGTAATTTTTGTTTTTCTAATAGACGTTCTCTATAATCGTCAGATAATGATGATCGTTTCGTTTTAGAAAATACCAATTTACCGTGTTGACCTGGCGTTTTTGTTCTATTTTTTGCATTTTTTTTTGTCAATCCAGGCAATAATCCTAACCTTCTTATAATTCTTACTCTTGGACCTGTATATCTTACCATTTTTTTATAAGGATCGTTCTTTCTAATTAAAGAAAATATACCAATAAATTAATAATACGTCAAAATGATTGTTTAGCAATATTTTTAGAAAAAATTTTTAATTGTTGATTTTAAAAAGGGCGAAGGACGGGGATCGAACCCGCGAATGATGGAACCACAACCCATTGCCGTAACCACTTGGCTACAATCGCCTATATATATATATATATAGGCCATATTATATATCAGATATATATAACTTTTAAAAAGAATATTTTCTAATTTCGGTATTCTCTAAAGAATAATGAATTTCTTGGTACAACATTTTTAAAAAATCTAAAGATAATAGTTCATAAATAACTTGATTTCTAAAAAAAGAGGAACCAGTGGCTAATGAATTTTGATCAATTAATGTATTGAATTCTAACTCAGATAAACAAATTTTTAAAAGATAAGTAAAATAATGTTCATTTTTTTTAACTTTACTTTTTATTTCGCTTTCTTGTAAATGAATTCTTTTAATTAATTTATATCTTAATAAATACCAATTACTCTCAGTTTTTAATAATTTTTTTAATAATTTTCCGCTTTTATTAGTTTTTTCTTCCATTAATGTAATTAAAAAAATTTCTGGCGTAATAACGGGAGTTTTGAATCTTAAAAGTGCATTTTCAGATGTTTTTTCAAGAATTAGATTAACTTCATGAGCGTATTTTAATGGTTTAAGTTTAGAAATTTGAAAATTTTTAAAAATTTTACGAAAATAAAAATCTTTTTTATCGACCAATGACTTCGAAGTTAATTGATTTAAAGAAGAAATTAATAAACCAAGATCTTTTGAGTTAATATTATGCTCTTCTAAAAATTTTTTAATTGGTAAATCAAGTGTTAAAAAAGAAAATAAAAAAAACTCACTTCCAATTACTTTTTCATTTGAAAGGCAAATTGAACCCATATATTTAGTGTGTATTAACACTTGAAATGTATCAAGTGAAAAAAAATCAAAATAAGTTGAATTTGAAAGAATATAATCTAATAAGGTATAAGTATAATGTCTTTTTCTGATTTCGCGATTAATTTTTTCGTGTTTCATTTTTTTATCTTTTTTTCAGGTTATAATATTATTTTCTTTTTTTAATTTAAGACGAAAAAACGTTCAAAACTATAAAAATAGGTTAACTTGTAAAGTTTCTATACTTGACAATTTAGCATATTTAAAAACAAAAAAAAAGAAAAAATTTAAATTTAAGCTCTTTCTTTAATTGATAATATTTATTATCATTAAGTATTAATTAAACAACTAGAAAATTTTTAAAGAAATTCCTATAAAAAAATGAGTCAAAAAAATTTAATTAAATTAGTTGAGTCTTCATTTTTACGTTCAAATAAAAATGAAATTAATATTGGTGATATTATTCGTTTGGAATATAAAATACCCGAAGGAGATAAAGAGAGAATTCAAATTTATGAAGGTTTAGTAATTGCAAAGAAAAATAAAAACTTAGGAAAAAGCTTTACTCTTCGAAGAAGTGTTCAAGGTATTGGAATTGAGCAAATTTTTTTATTTCATTCACCAAAAATTGCTTCAATTACAACAAAACAAAGCTCCAAAGTTAGACGTTCAAAATTATACTTTATTCGATCATTAAGTGGAAAATCAACACGCTTAAAAATTAAACGTTAAATAATAATTGCAAACATTGGATGCATCCGGCTGGGTTCGAACCAGCGACGTCTTTACGAAAATGGATTATGAGTCCACCGCCTTCAACCACTTGGCTACGGATGCTAAAATAGCTGGAACTTATGGGATTTGAACCCATGTGCATAAAAATTTATGTCGATTCCAAAAAGTCCCAATCCTTTAAACCTTTAAAATCAAATTTTATCATTAGTTCGATAAAATTTGATTTTATTTTTTTATTTATTTAATTTTTCTGCTTTTTCAATAACATCTTCAATTCCACCTACAAGATAAAAAGCTTGTTCAGGTAATAAATCTAATTCTCCATTTAAAATTTTTTGGAACCCATTTACGGTGTCATTTAAAGAAACATATTTTCCAGATAAACCTGTAAATACCTCAGCTACAAAGAATGGTTGAGATAAGAAACGTTCAATTCTTCGAGCTCTTCCTACTGTTAATCGATCATCTTCTGATAACTCATCAATTCCAAGAATTGCAATAATTTCTTGTAATTCTTTATATTTTTGTAGAGTTTGACGAACTTGTTGAGCTGTTTTATAATGAAGTTTTGAAACAATATTTGGCTGTAACATTGTTGAGCTTGATTGTAATGGATCAACCGCAGGATAAATTCCTTTTGCAGCTAATTCACGTGATAATACAGTTGTTGCGTCTAAATGACGGAAAACATTGGAAGGTGCAGGATCTGTTAAATCATCTGCAGGTACATATACAGCTTGAATAGAAGTAATTGATCCTTCTTTTGTTGAAGTAATTCTTTCTTGTAGTTCTCCTACTTCTGTTGATAATGTTGGTTGATATCCTACAGCAGAGGGCATACGACCTAATAACGTTGAAACTTCTGATCCAGCTTGAACAAAACGGAAAATATTATCTACAAATAATAATACATCTTGTTTATTTTTATCACGGAAATATTCTGCCATTGTTAAAGCTGTTAATGCAACACGCATTCTCGCTCCAGGAGGTTCATTCATTTGACCATATACTAAAGCTACTTTAGATTTTTCAAAATCATTTTCATCAATAACTTTTGATTCTTTCATTTCCGCGTATAAGTCATTTCCTTCACGTGTTCGCTCTCCTACTCCTGCGAAAACAGAAACTCCACCATGTTCTTTGGCAATATTATTAATTAATTCCATAATTAAAACAGTTTTACCTACTCCAGCTCCACCGAATAAACCAATTTTTCCTCCACGTCTATATGGAGCTAAAAGATCTACTACTTTAATTCCAGTTTCAAAGATACTCGGTTTTGTTTCTAATTCAATAAATTCAGGTGCTGCTCTATGAATAGAATATGTCTCAGTATTTTTTACGTCACCGCATTCATCTACTGGTTCTCCTAAAACATTAAAAATTCGTCCTAAAGTTGCCTTTCCAACTGGAACGCTGATTGAACTTCCTGTATCCACTACAATATCTCCACGTTTTAAACCATCTGTTGATGTCATGCAAATGGCACGAGCTTTATTTTCTCCTATTAAATATTGTACTTCTGCAACAATTACTTCTTTTGAAAGCTCTTTAGTTACTTTTAAAGCATTATAAATTTTCGGTAATTCTCCTTCTGGAAATTCAACATCAATAACAGGTCCAATAATTTGGGTTACAAAACCGTTCATAAATTATTTATCTAATAAATATTTTAACAATTAACCGGATTTCATTTGATTATTTAAAAACTATACTTTAACTCGACGTGTTGTTTTTAACCAATTCCATGCTTCAATATAAGAATTTGGATCTATTTTAACAACTTTTGTCCAATAAAAAGTAGCTTTTTGTAATAACGACTCAGATAAGCCATAGCATTTTTTTTCTGCGGCTTTAATTCCTTGGTAATGATAAATAACTGCAATATTATTTAACGCAGAAGTAAACCGAGGGTTAATAAATATAGCAAAATAATAATATTTTAATGCTTTTAAATAGTCCCCATTTTTAGAATAAATTAAACCAATATTATATAAAATAATACTTCGGTCATATAAATCTTCTTCTATTTGAAGAGCTTGATAATAATTATTTAATGCCTCTGCGTATTCTCCTTCATCTTGAGCTGAAAGCCCATTTAAATAATACGAAAAAGCTTTTTTTTCTTGTTGACTTGCAGGAAAAATTCTAAGAATAACATCAGCAATAATTGTAAAAGTTTTATCAATAAAATTGTTATTATTTCTAGCTTTTCTCATAATTAATTTTTCATATGGAGCAATATTTTTATTTTTTAAATCACAACATTGCAAGTAAATGGAATTAATCCATAAGCACGAGCTTTTCTAATTGATTTTGACATCTGACGTTGAAATTGAACACCAATTCGTGTTTTTCTACGTGGACGAATTTTTCCATATTTTGTTAAAAAAGCTTTTAATAATTTAATATTTTTATAATCAATTGTATTATTAAATTTTTTTAACAATAAAATATATTGCAAACTTTTTTTAATTTTTAAAGGCTTAGATTGTTTGATTGTTGCTGATTTTAAACTTTGATTCCAATTAATACGCTTTTTTTTTAATGGAGTAGATGCTGTTTTTTTATCTTTATTCCAATAATTAATTGACATAATTTTTATTTTATTTTATTATTTTGTTTCTTTATGAACAGTATGTTTATTACAGTATTTACAATATTTTAAAATTTGTAATTTTTCAGGGGTATTTCGTCGATTTTTTGAGCTTAAATAGCGTGATACACCTGCTGATCGTTTCGATTGATTTTGTCTACATTCAGTACATTCCAATGTAATTACTATTCTTGGTCCTTTACTTTTTGCCATATAATGAAAGTATGTTTCAAAAAAAAATTTTTTAACTTTTGGATTAAAACTTTAAAGTTATTAAAAAATTATAACATTAAAATTCATTCTAACCTAGTTCCTTTTTAAGAGCAATTATGTTATTATTTTATAGTATTATAAGAATTAATAATAAAAACAAAAAACGTTTTGAAAACCTAGTATGAATAAAAAACAACGAAATAGAAAAATAGTGACACAAAACAAACGAAATGGAATGATAAATCGTCGTTATAGTTCTACTATAAAAACATTATCTAAATTATTTCAAACGAAAATAAAGTTTTATAATCTTTTAGAAGATACAAAACTAGAAGAAAAAACAAAGCTAAAATCAGAAATAAAAAATATTACTAATAATTTTTATAGTATTCTAGATAAAGCTGTTAAAAAAAAAGTAATTCATAAAAATAAAGCATCACGAAAAAAATCAAGTATTTCTAAACTATCACAAAAACTGAATACTTAAACTAAATTTTATTTATGAATTAATTCATAAATAAAATTTAGTTACTATTTTTAATTAGTTACTAGAACAAAATCTTATTGCAATATATAAAATTATATAACTCAAAAATGAACAAAATATTTCTAAATAATATTGGTGATTTAGGAGAAGCACAGCGTGCAAGTTTTTATCGTTTTTTATCTTTCGGTATTAGCGAAGAGTTAGCTAATTTTCCAAATCCTTTTCTTATTAAAATTAAAGTGCCCACGAGAATTCATAAAAAACGAATTCCTTGTTTAGTTTATTTATATCCAAATGAGATTAAATTAAAAGGACCTAGCTTTAATTTAGGAGATTGTTTAAAAAGAGACATAAGTTACTCTATTCAATTCTATATTTCAGGAGAATATACTTATAATTTTGATTCTAAATTAGATATTAAAGAATTTAATTTTTCTTCATCTATAACTAAAAAAGAAGATGAAAAAATTATTAAAAATACTAATCTAAAACCTAAAAATACAACTTATTCAAAAATACGAATTAAGCAAGATATTTTTTTTGGAGAAATACCTTTAATGACAGAAGAAGGAACATTTGTTATTAGTGGATGTGAAAGAGTAATTATTAGCCAAATAATTCGAAGTCCAGGTATTTATTTTCGAAAAGAATTTGGCACTACTCGTAAGGCAATTTATACAGCTACTATTATTTCTAATAAAGGATTATGGACCAAGTTTGTTTTAGATGAGAAAAAAAAATTAAAAAAAGATAAGAAAAAAAAAGAAAAAGAATTAGATCGAATTTATATTAAACTTAATGATTTCCGAATAAAATATGGAGATATTAAGGAAAAAAAAGAAGAATCTGATGAAGAAAAAATTTTTATTTATGATTTAATAAAATATTTTGGATTAAATTTTGAAGAGCTTTATGATAGTTTAAAATATCCTCGTCATTTAAGTGATCAACAATTTACTAGAGAAAAAACTGAAAATGATGAGGATATTCCACTTTTAATTCAAAGAATGTTTGCAAATCAAAAATCAGGATGTTTTTCAATCGGTGAAATTGGTCGCTATAAAATTAACAAAAAATTAGGCATAAATTTACCAAAAGATGTAACGTATTTAAGTTCACATGATTTTATTGGAATTATAAATGGTTTAATTGAATTAAAATACTATAACCGCGTTACGGATGATATTGATCATATAAAAAACAAACAAGTTAGATCAATTGGTGAATTACTACAAAATCAACTTCGTGTTGGTTTTTATAGGTTACAAAAAAATTTAAATGAATTTTCAGGTTTTCCAGGGAAAGCTCAAAAATTAAATTTTGATTTAGAAACAGCAAATGATCCAGATGATTGGATTATTGATCCACGAGCAGTAACTAATTCTATAAAAGAATTTTTTAAAACAAGTCAATTGTCTCAATTTATGGATCAAATCAATCCTCTTGCGGAATTAACACATAAACGACGAATTAGTGTATTCGGTCCAAATGGACTTAAAAGAGATCATATTAGTACAGTAATTCGTGATATTCATCCAAGTCAATACGGTCGTTTATGTCCAATTGAAACTCCAGAAGGACAAAATGCTGGCTTAATTACATCAATATCAATGTATGGTCGAATTGGTTCATTAGGCTGGATTGAAACGCCATATTTTCTAATCGAAGATGCTGCCGTTTCAGATGTTAAAAAGCCCATTTTTTTAAATCCAGAACAAGAATCAGAAACAAGAATTGCTGTAGCTGATATTCCTTTAAGTAATAAAAGAAAAATTCAAACCGAATATTTATCTGTTAAAGAAAATTATTCTTTCTCGGTAACAAAAACAAAAGAATTAGATTTTTTAACAACATCACCTTTACAAATTATTTCATTAGCAACAGCATTAATTCCATTTGTAGAACATAATGATGCTAATCGTGCATTAATGGGATCAAATATGCAACGTCAAGCAGTACCTTTAATTTATTCACAAAAACCAATTATTGGAACAGGATTGGAATCAATAGCTATATTGGATTCTGGAATGGTTATTAAAACATATTGTGAAGGAAAAGTTATCGTTGCATCATCATCACTTATTAAAATTCAAGATCACTCAAATCAACATATAGATTATTATTTACGAAAATATTTTCGATCTAATCAAGAAACATCAATTAATCAAAAACCAATTGTCTGGTCAGGAGAAAAAGTTTTTTCTGGACAAATTATAGCTGATGGACCAAGTACAAATGATGGCGAACTTTCTTTAGGACGTAATTTAACAATCGCATATATGCCTTGGGAAGGGTATAATTACGAGGATGCAATTATTATTAATGAGCAAATTGTTTATAAAGATTATTTAACCTCAATTCATATTGAAGAAGCTGAAACAAACTTAACTTATGGGTTAACAGGAAGCGAAAAATTAACAAATAAATTACCTCATTTAACTTCCTATATTCAACGTCATTTAAATACAGAAGGAATTGTTCAAATTGGTTCATACGTTAAAGAACATGATATTTTAGTTGGAAAACTCTCTCCATGCGAAGAAGATATATCACCTGAAGCAAAATTGTTAAAAGCAATTTATGGTCATAAAAAAAATAATTTTCGTGATACATCTTTACGAGTAATGCATGGAACAGAAGGTCGTGTAGTTGATATTCGAACTATTTCAACAAATATATTAAGCAAAGATGAATCTTTGCTACCGAGTTTTTATGAGGTCATTCGTATTTATATTGCGCAAGTTAGAAAAATTCAAATTGGGGACAAATTAGCAGGTCGCCATGGTAATAAAGGTATTATTTCTCGAATTTTACCTAGACAAGATATGCCTTATTTACCGGATGGAACACCAATCGATATCATTTTTAATCCGTTAGGAGTTCCATCTAGAATGAATGTTGGTCAAGTTTTTGAATGCTTGTTAGGTTTAGCTGGCGAAAAGTTAGGTAACCGCTTTAAAATTTCGCCGTTTGATGAAATTTATGGTGAAGAAGCTTCTAGAATTTTAGTGAATCAAAAATTAAAAGAAGCTTCACTTCAAACAAATCAGAAATGGCTTTTTAATTCTACTTATCCTGGAAAAATATTACTGCGTGATGGAAGAACAGGTGAATATTTTGATAATCCAATTACTGTTGGAAAAAGTTATATTCTAAAATTAATTCATTTAGTAGAAGACAAAATACATGCGCGCGCAACTGGACCATATTCTATGATTACTGAGCAACCTTTAGCTGGAAAATCTCAAAGAGGAGGTCAAAGATTTGGTGAAATGGAAGTTTGGGCATTAGAAGCTTATGGTTGTTCTTATACTTTACAAGAATTATTAACAATTAAATCAGATGATATTGACGGTCGAAACGATATTTATGAAGCATTATTAGTTCGAAAAACTATTGATAAGCCCAATCCATCCCTTCCAGAGTCTTTTTTAGCTTTAATTCGTGAATTACATGCTCTAGGATTAAATTTTTCAATTCAAAAAATAGAAAATGGATTTTATTCGACTGAAAATATTAAAGAAATAGAAAAAGATATTTTTAAAGATCTTGAAACACGTTTAAAATTACGAGCGTTACTCGGACGTAAAAAAACTGAGCAATTAGCTAAATCTGTAAATATTAATGAAAAAGTCGATAGCTTAACAATTGAAAAACTTTTAGAAAAAAAGAAAATTTTAGAAAAATTATTAGAGCCTAAAACTAAAACGTAATATAAAATTTGTTTACTTCCTTAGTTCTATATTAAGTTTAAAACATCAGCAGTATGAAATCAACTCAAGAAATTTTAGAGCTAGAAAAAACATTATTAAAATTAGAAAATTTACATGCGTCCTTTGATTATTTAAGAATAAGTATTGCTTCTCCAACCCGTATTAAAAGTTGGGCAGAAAGAATTTTACCCAATGGAGAAATTATAGGTGAAATTCTAAAGCCAGAAACAATTAATTTTCGAACGCATCAACCGGAACTTTATGGTTTATTTTGTGAAAAAATTTTTGGACCGATTAAAAATTGGAAATGTAAATGTGGAAAATATAACGGATTTACCTTAGAAAAAATTTGTGAAGATTGTCAAGTTGAAATTATAGAAGCGCGAGTTCGCCGCTATCGAATGGGTTACATTGAATTAACTTGTCCAGTAACTCATCTCTGGTACTTAAAAGGAATTCCAAACTATTTGGCTATTTTATTGCGTTGTTTCGATGAGAAATTATTAATTTCAGAAATAGAACAAGTTGTTTATTTTAAAGAAGGATCAAAAACAAATCAAAATAGTCTACGTTTATTATTTGAAAATCAATTTCAGCATAAAAAAAATGAATTGGATCCATTTTTAGAACCATTAATAAAAGGAAAAACTATTAAATCTTCTTCAATTAATTCAAAACTAATCAAAGACCGTTCTTTTAAAAATTTTCGACTTCAAAAACGAAAAGGAGCAGAAATTATTAAAACAGCATTAGAATTATTAAATATAGAATATGAAATTAAAAAAGCTAGATCTTTAATTGAAAGTATTGGTTTAGCAGATTTACAAAAAATACATTTACCAGATAAATCTTTAATTCGGCGAATTAGAATATTAGAAAGTTTTTTATCAACAAAAACAAATCCAAGCTGGATGATATTAACTATGTTACCAGTTTTGCCACCAAATTTACGTCCATTGGTAGAACTGGATAGCGGGCGTTTAGTAGCTGCTGACGTTAATGAGATTTATCGATTAATTATTACTAGAAATCAACGGTTATTTGATTTTTTATATCGATTTGTTGCTCCAACTTTAATTAGTATCCAAGGAAGAAAATTACTACAAGAAGGAGTTGATTCTTTAATTGATAATTCTCGCCTACCAAAAAATAAAACGTTTTGTCTAAATAATAAACCTTTAAAAAGTTTAACAGAAATTTTAGAAGGGAAGCAAGGACGATTCCGACAATCCCTTTTAGGAAAACGTGTGGATTATTCCGGTCGATCTGTAATTATTGTGGGTCCAAATTTAAGATTAAATCAATGTGGTTTACCTTATGAAATGGCTATTGAATTATTTCAACCATTTTTAATTCATGAATTATTAAAAACCAAAATAAAACCGCCAAGTCAAAATTCAAAACTGGCAAATATTATTATTAAAAAAAATAAACCTTTTATTTGGACGTTATTAGAAAAATTAACACGTAAACATTGTATTTTATTAAATAGAGCCCCAACTCTACATAGATTTGGAATTCAAGCTTTTAATCCATTAATTATTTTAGGTCAAGCTATTCATTTACATCCACTAGTTTGTACTGGTTTTAATGCGGATTTTGATGGTGATCAAATGGCAGTTCATTTACCGTTATATGAAGCAAGTCAATTAGAAGCTCGTAGCCTTATGCGTCCGTCTTATAATGTTTTATCTCCTTCAAATGGAGAAGTAATTTTAAAACCAACACAAGATGTAGTTATCGGTTGCTATTACTTAACTTTAATGATTCATAAGAACAAATTTTCTCTTCAAAAATGGTTTTCAAATCAAATTGAAGCACTAGGTGCTTTTTATCAAAAAAAAATAACTCTTCATACGCCTATTTTAGTTAGATATTCAATTTTAGATTTAGAAATTGAAATTCAAAATGGTATGCTCAAATTCCCAGAAAATCTTTTTATTTTAACGAAAAAAGAAATTACTCTTTATAAAATTTTTCAAATTAATACCAATCGAGAAAAATATTATCTAATAACTAATATTGGAATTTTAATAGCGCGTTCATTTAATCAAAAAAATTACCAAATAACTGATCTATTTCTTGAAACTACCGCTGGTAGATTAATTTTTAGTATTAATTGTAAACAATTTTTATAAAATCTAATTTTATGCTGATTACAAACACATTGACAAAAAAGACCCTTGAAAATATTGTTCATCAAACATTTTCTACTTTTGGAAGTTTATCTTCTTCTTGTCTATTAGATTCTCTAAAATTTTTGGGATTTTATTATGCAACAAATGCAGGTATTTCAATTAATATTGAAGATTTAAAAACACCAAATTTAAAAAAAGAGTTTTTAAAGACCGCTGTAAGCGAAATGAGTTTAGTTAGTGAACAATGGCAACAAGGTTTAGTATCAGATACTGAAAGATTTCAATCTATTATTGATAGTTGGAATATTGCTACAGAATCTTTAAAAAATAGGATTATTGATTATTATCAAAATTTTGATCCTGCTAATAATTTATATATTATGGCTTTCTCTGGAGCACGAGGAAATATGTCTCAAGTTCGACAATTAGTTGGAATGAGAGGGTTAATGTCAGATCAAGATGGGAAAATTATTGATTTACCAATACGTACTAATTTTCGAGAAGGGTTAAGCTCGATTGATTATATTATTTCTTCTTATGGAGCTAGAAAAGGAATTGTAGATACTGCATTAAAAACAGCTGATTCTGGTTATTTAACACGTCGATTAATTTATATCGCACAAGACTTAGTAATTCGTGAAGTTAATTGTCAAACAAAAAATGGAATTATTGTTTTAGTCAATTCAAAAAGTAATATTAGTAATATTATTGGTCGACAATTAATTAATATTGAAGGAAAGAACTTAAGTGAAGAAAATAAATTAAAGTATACAAATCTTTTATTAACCGAAAGTTCTTTATTATTTTTAAAAAAATTTGCTCCGCTAAAACTAAATTTACGATCTCCTTTAGTTTGTCAATCACATGGATCAGTTTGCCAATCTTGTTATGGATGGGATTTAGCTCAAAAACGAATGATTTCATTAGGGGATGCTGTTGGAATTATTGCCGCTCAATCTATTGGTGAACCAGGAACACAATTAACAATGCGAACTTTTCATACTGGAGGAATTTTTACAAGTGAAATGTTAAAGCAAACGTTTTCTCCTTTTTCTGGAAAACTTAGTATTCCTCAGTCGTTAAAAACAATTCTTTATAGGACTAATCATGGGGCAATGGTTTCTAAACTACAACAAGAGGCTATATTAACTATTACTAATTGGAAAGGTTTAAAAGAAACAATTTTTCTTGAAATTGGGTCTTTTCTTTATATTTCTTCTTCATCTTTTGTTCGAAAAAATCAATTAATTTCAGAATACTCCGCAAAATCAGTTCTCCCAGGTGCTCGACGTCTAAAACCAATTTATACTTCAATCGCCGGGGAGGTTCGCTTTGAAAGTTTATTAATTCGAAGTATTTCTAGAGAAGATAGATCAAAAGTTAAAGTTAATCAAGATGATGGAGTTCTATGGGTTGGATCTGGTAAAATTTTTTCGTTTCCGAAAGAAATTGATTATAAATATCCAAAAAATTTAACAAAAAAAAAATCTTTAGCACAACTTAAAATTATAACTCCTTATAAAGGAATAATTAAAATAGAAGATAAAAAAGTTTTTATAGAAAATGAACTAAAACAAATTGAAATTAATTTTTCAAATTTAACAAAAAAATTAAAAAATTGTGAAATTAATTTCTCTTTATTAGTTAAAAATTATCAATATGTAGATGCTTTTACAGTTTTAGGGAGTTTTGAATTTTTTCCGACTATTTTTGGTAACGTTTATTCTTTACGTAAAAAAGATGGAAATTGTAACACAATATTTTTCTTAATTACAGAATCAGATATTTGGAAATTACATTCTGATCAAATTAATAATTTTTCTTTTTTTCCAAAAAAGAAAAAAATTATTCGTAAAGGGAATAGTTTTAGTCAAAGTTCTTTATTTAGTAAATCAGGCTTTTTTTTAAAAAAAGATGGATTTAAAATGATTTTTCAAAATGCATTACCTCTTTTTTTAAGTAGGGGTACAATTTTAAATTATAAACAAGGTGATTTTGTTTTTGAAAGAGAAGTTTTAGCAACTCTTGTTAATTATACCCAACAAACGGAAGATATTGTTCAAGGTTTGCCTAAAATTGAAGAACTTATTGAAGCAAGAATTCCAAAAATAAAAGCAGCTTTAGCTCTACGACCTGGAATTCTTTTAAATTCACTAATTGGAAGAGAATTAATTGATTCAAAAATTGAAAATGAAACAATAATTTTTTCTTATAAACTTATCCGTGAAGAACTTTCTAAAATAAAAAAAGAAAGCAAACAAAAAAAACAACTTATTCAAATTGCGCATAGTTTATACACTAAAGATGAAATTATTTTTTATAATAAAAAATTTTGGAAAATTATTCTTATTCCACCAGGTTTTAAACCAATTAAAAAAGAAACAAAACCTGAATATTATTTCACTAATAGTTTGCGTTCAGATGAAAGAATTTTACTATCTCATGGAAAAATTATGAGTGCAACTTGGACGTTAAAAAAATTGGAACCAACAGATTTTACATTTTACCAATATCAAACTACAAAATATTTTGGTTGGAAAAAAACTAATATTAATACAGAAGAAATTTTTATAAATAAGAAAAAAGACTTAATTTTAAAAACTAAAGAAAATAATTATTTCTTTTTAGAAAGTTTACAACCAATAACAGAATATAAATTATCATTAAGCACAAAAGTATTATTTAATCCAGGAAATTTTATTGATATTGGTGAACCGATTACAGAAGGAAGTCTGGATCCACATGAAATACTCACTATTTTTTTTAAATATCATTCTGTTTTAGATGGAACAATGCTTGGTACAATTCGCAGTTTAAATAAATTTCAACTTTTACTTATTAACTCTATTCAAGCGATTTACCAATCGCAAGGCGTAACAATCTCAAGTAAACATATTGAAATTGTTGTTCGTCAAATGACAGCCAAAGTTGTAATTAAAGAAAGTGGTGATACACCTTTATTACCAGGTGAATTAATTAGACTTTCTTTAATTTGTGAAATTTATAAAGCTTTGAAAGAAACAAATTATAAAACACCAAAATATGAGCCACTTTTTTTATCAACAACAAATTCGGCATTAAGTAAAGATGGGTTTTTATCAGCAGCTGGTTTTCAAGAAACAAAAAGAGTATTAACAAAAGCAGCAATTGAAGGAACAACAGATTGGTTAAGAGGATTGAAAGAATGTATTATTATTGGTAGACTAATTCCAGCAGGCTCGGCTTTCTTAAATTATAAAAACTATTTAGATAATATTTATTTATTTAAAAACTAATCTAATCCAAATAATAAAAAAGAAAAAACTTATGAATGAAACAATAAATAAAAAAGAGATTGCGAAACAATATATTAAAGCTTCTGTTCATTATGGGCATCGTCCAAAAGAATGGAATCCAAAAATGGCACCTTATATTCTTTATGAAAAATATGGTTATCATATTTTTGATTTAGTAAAAACTTCTAAGCTCCTTAAATTGGCTGGAAATGTTTTAGAAAAAAAAGCTGAAAAAAATGGAAAATTTTTATTTGTAGGAACAAATAAATTATCCTCATCTATTATTGCAAAACAAGCAAAACGAACAAATAATTTTTATATTAATTATAGATGGTTAGGAGGAATGCTAACAAATTGGTCGACGATTCAAAAACGAATTGAAAGATTAAAATATCTAGAAGAACAAGAACTAAACGGAAATTTTGAGATATTATCAAAAAAAGATTATAGCGCTCAACGCAAGGAAATGGATAAATTAAAACGTTTATTCAATGGAATTAAAGAAATGACAAGTTTACCGGACGCTGTAATTTTTACAAATCAATTAAAAGATTCTTTAGCCATTCAAGAATGTTTAAGATTAGGAATACCTACAATTTGTATTGTTGATACAAATTGTAATCCAGATTTAATTCCTTATCCAATTCCAGCTAACGATGATTCAAGTTCTTCAATTAATTTTATTTTAAATTATTTAGTGAATAGAATATCTTTAGGTTATAAAAATTTAGAAATCAGTAAATAAGTAACTTAAAAAAATTTTTGGTTCAATTATTTGTAAGAAATTTGTTTATTGTTTAGAAAATTTTTTGAAATGTTTAAAAACTTTAGGAATAACCATTTTTCCTTTACTTTTCTAAAAAATAGAAAATTTAAAACGATTAGAATAGCATGTATACATTTCTTTTATCAAAAATTGAAGTTGGATCACATTTATATGTCAATTTTTCTGAGACTGCTCATTTACATGGAGAAACAATCTTTGTTTCATCTCTTGTAGTTAGTTTTCTTACTTTATTCTTATTATTAGGTACACGTGATTTAAAAAAAGTACCAGATACACTTCAAAATTTTTTAGAAGTTATTTATGAACTTGTTAAAAGTATAGCATTAACTCAAATGGGACCTTCATATTATTCTCAATTTTTACCATTTGTTGCAACTATATTTTTATTTGTTTTAGGATCAAACTGGGCAGGAGCTTTAATACCGTGGAAATTAATTGAAATTCCAGAAGGAGAATTAGCTGCTCCAACAAATGATATTAATACAACAGCGTGTTTAGCAATTTTAACTTCAATAACTTATTTTACAGCTGGCTTTAAAATTAAAGGAATTGGTTATTTTGCACGTTATATTAAGCCAAGCGTTTTTCTATTACCAATTAATATTATTGAAGATTTTACAAAACCTCTTTCTTTAAATTTCCGATTATTTGGAAATATTGTAGCCGATGAATTAACAGTTAGTGTACTTTGTTCACTTGTACCTATTTTAATTCCAGTCCCAATTATGGTTTTAGGTTTATTTGCTAGTTCAATCCAAGCATTAATTTTTTCAACGTTAGCTGCGGCTTATATCGGTGAAGTAATTGAATAGAATAATAGCGAAAATTTTTCTGAAATTTGTTGATTCTTTGAAAAAAATTTTTCAAAAATATTTTATTATGGTAGATTCTCTTGTTGCTGCTGCTTCTGTTATTGCTGCTGCTGTTGCTGTAGGTTTTGCAGGAATTGGTCCTGGAATTGGTCAAGGAAACGCTGCTGGGCAAGCGGTTGAAGGAATTGCTCGTCAACCAGAAGCAGAAGGAAAAATTAGAGGTACTCTTTTATTATCATTTGCCTTTATGGAAGCTTTAACTATTTACGGTCTAGTAGTTGCTCTTTCATTATTATTTGCAAATCCATTTGTTGGATAAGATTTTTTTGACTTAATCAAATTACTTGATTAAGTCAAATTAAATTAATTATTAATCCTAAATGAATATCAGTCTATGAATTTTCCTATCACTTTTGCAATTAATGCAAGTGGACTTTTTGATTTTGATTTAACATTTCCAACTGAAGCATTATTATTCTTAATATTAGCAACAGTTGTAACATTTATTTTTCTTTCTCCAATTTCGAAACAAATAGATGAGCGTGCAGAATTTATTAATTATACGCTAAGAAAATCAACGATTTTATTAACATTCGGATATGAAAAATTATCAACATGTGTAGGGTTATTAACGGAAGAAATTGACGAAATGAATCGACAAATAAAACTTGTTAAAAATTATACAAATGATAAATTTGAAGAGGAACTTTTCCTGATTCAGAAAGAAAATTTAAAAATTTTAAGTGAATTAAAAGGAGATTTATCTATTAAATCTGCTTATTTATTTTCTAACTTAAAATCGGAGCTTATTTCTTTATCAGACAAATTCTTTATTCAAAAATTTCAATCTGCTTCTTAAACTTTTTAATATCTAGTTAAAAATTATTTATCATCTTTATGAATTGGAACCTTTTTTCGTTTTTCCTAAATAATGAAGAATCTTTTATAGAATTCAATACCAATATTTTAGAAACGAATATTATTAATATATTTCTTTTAATCGGTCTTTTACTTTATGCTAACAAGGTATCTTTTAGCGGAAGTTTAGAAGCTCGACAAAAAGAAATTATTCAAACAATTGAAAATGCTCAAACAGATGTTTTAAACGCATCTAATTATTATTATTTAGCAGAAAAAGGATTTACACAAAGCTTATTTTGGCTACAATCATGGAAAGTTTTATATGAAAACGATAAAATTGAGATTGTACAAAATAAATATAAAACAGTAAAAAATGCATTGACTGAAACGTTTAAAACAACAGAAAATTTAATACAAAATTTTGAAAATAAAACGTTTGTTTCATTACAACGTTATATTATTTTAATAACAGCTAGCAAAATTTTAAGAAAATTTTTCTTTTTATCTTCAAAAGAACAATCGAAATTAGTTGAACGTATTATTTCCGACCTAGGAGGAGTGAAAAAATGAGCTTTAATACGAAAATCGTTACAACTTATGCAAAATCTCTTTTTCAAAATTTTAAAAATTCAACTACTCAAGAATCAGCAAAAGATTTTAAAGTTTCTAAAATTACTGCAACTGAATCAAAAGCGTTAGTGCCTGATTTGTTAATTCTTGCTGAAGAACTAATTCTAATTCGTGCAATTTTAGTTTCATCTAAAAAATTAAAAAACTTTTTTAAAAATCCAACTTATTCAGAACAAGAAAAATTAAATATTATTTTAACGTTATTTCCAGGTTTAACTGTTACAATGAAATCTTTTTTAAAAGTTTTAAAAGAAAGAAATCATTTAACACTTCTTTCAGAAATAAGTGATGAATTTAATAAAATTCTTCTAAAATTTAAACAATCAACAAAAGTTAAAATAATAGTTGCAAGTCCTTTAGAAGAAAATATTGGATCAACAGTTCTAAAGTCTTTAAAAACAGTTACTAATTCAACAGAAGTTATTTTAAAAACTGCCTATAATCCAAAAATTTTAGGAGGATTAGTTTTAGAATATAATTCAGTTGCCGTTGATGCTAGTATTTTAAAAGAATTTAGTCTTTTTTTTAATGAAATCTAGTTTGATAATTATTAATTTTGTTCCTAATTTTTTTGCTAATTTGTTAAGTATACCCTAAAATTTTTGAAAAAAATACAACAGATATGAAAAATGTAAGCCAATTAACTAATTTTGTACAAAATAAGTTAAACGAATATACGCAAACTACTACTAGAACTGCAGATGTTGGAATAGTTTTACAAGTTGGAGATGGAATTGCTCGTATTTATGGACTAGAAAATGTTGCCTCTGGTGAACTTTTAGAATTTGAAGACCAAACAATTGGAATCGCATTAAATCTAGAAACAAGTAACGTTGGAGCTGTTTTAATGGGAACAGGTCGAAATATTAAACAAGGAAGTACAGTTCGAGCTACTGGAAAAATTGCACAAATTACAGTTGGAGAAGAATTATTAGGACGTGTAGTTGATGCATTAGTAACTCCAATTGATGGAAAAGGAAGTATTACAGCTACAGAGACACGATTAATTGAATCCCCAGCACCTGGTATTATTGCTCGTACTTCTGTATGCGAGCCTATGCAAACTGGAATTGTTTCCATTGATGCGATGATTCCAATTGGTCGTGGTCAACGTGAGCTAATTATCGGTGATCGACAAACAGGAAAAACATCGATTGCTTTAGATACAATTATTAATCAAAAAACAGAAAATGTAGTTTGTGTTTATGTAGCAATTGGACAAAAAGCTTCTACTGTTGCACAATGCGTTTCAGTTTTAGAAGAAAAAAATGCTTTAGCTTATACTACTATCGTTGCAGCAAATGCTAGTGATCCAGCAACATTACAATACTTAGCACCTTATACTGGAGCAAGTATTGCAGAATATTTTATGTACAAAGGAAGAAGTACATTAGTTATTTATGACGATTTAACAAAACAAGCACAAGCATATCGACAAATGTCTTTATTATTACGCCGACCTCCAGGACGTGAAGCATTCCCTGGTGACGTTTTTTATTTACATTCGCGCTTATTAGAAAGAGCAGCAAAATTAAGTAATCAATTAGGCGGTGGAAGTATGACTGCTTTACCAATCATTGAAACTGAAGCAGGTGATGTTTCAGCTTATATTCCAACTAATGTAATTTCCATTACAGACGGTCAAATTTTCTTATCAAAAGATTTATTCAATTCGGGAATTAAACCAGCAATTGACGTTGGAATTTCAGTTTCTCGAGTAGGATCAGCAGCTCAAATTAAAGCAATGAAACAAGTTGCAGGGAAATTAAAATTAGAATTAGCTCAATTTGCAGAATTAGAAGCGTTTTCTCAATTTGCATCAGATTTAGATCAAGCAACTTTAAGACAATTAGCTCGTGGTCAAAGATTACGTGAGTTATTAAAACAACCATCAAGCTCGCCAAAATCAGTTGAAGAACAAGTAGCATTAATTTATGCTGGTACAAATGGTTATTTAGATGATTTAGCTGTTTCTAGTGTTCCAGAATTTGTTACAAATTTACAAGAATATTTAACGGTTAAAGATTTACGTTATTTTAATTTAGTTAAAGAATCAAAAAAACTTGCTCCAGATTCTGAAGAATTATTAAAAGAAGCAATTGCGAAAGTAAAACAAGATCTTCAAAAAACTTAATATTTTTCCTTAGTCTTCTAAGGAAAAATATATTCAATTATTTAATTGTTCATAACCTTTTTCTTCTAAATAATTAACTAATTCCATATTTCCAGTTTTAACAATTTTTCCATCAATCATAATATGGACAAAATTTGGAATTAGATAATTAAGAATTCTTGGATAATGTGTAATAACAATTAATGATGAGTTAATTTCTCTATTTTTCTTAATTCCTTCACAAATAATTTTAATTGCATCAACATCAAGGCCAGAATCAATTTCATCCAAAATAATTAGTTTTGGTTTTAAAACAAGCATTTGAAGGATTTCATTTCTTTTTTTTTCTCCACCCGAAAATCCTTCATTCAAATTTCTGTTTAAAAACTCTGTTTTCATTTTTAATTTGTCTAAAAAAATTTGAATTAACTCCATAAATTGCAGGGGATCTAATTCATCTTGTTTTAAATATTTTTGCTTTTCATTATAAGCTATTCGTAAAAAATCATAATTGGTTACGCCAGCTATTTCAATCGGATATTGAAAAGCTAAAAATAGTCCTTCATGCGAACGTGCTTCTGGCGACATTTCAAGCAAATTTTGTCTTGAAAATTCAATTAATCCTTTTTCAATTGAATAAGATGGATGTCCTGCCAAAATTTTAGAGAGAGTACTTTTTCCAGATCCATTTGGACCCATAATTACATGAATTTCATTTTCTTTAATTTCTAAGTTAAATTTTTTTAAAATTTTTTTATTATTGATTGATGCCTCTAAATTTTCAATTTTTAAAAGTAAATTATTCATATTTTTATCCTACAGTTCCTTCTAATTTTAATGATAGTAATTTATCTGCTTCTGTTGCAAATTCCATTGGTAACATAGTAACAACGTCTTTACAAAAACCATTAATTAATAAGCCAATAGCATGCTCAATTTTGATACCACGTTGTGTTAAATAAAAAAGTTGTTCCTCACTTATTTTTGAAATTGTTGCTTCATGCTCAACTATAGCTGTTGAATTCCAAATGTCTAAATATGGATAGGTACAAGCTAAAGATGAAGAGCCAATTAAAAAAGAATCACATTGTGAAAAATTTCGGGAATAATTAGCATTTAAACCAATTTTTACTAATCCACGATAAGAATTTTTTGAATAACCACATGAAATACCTTTCGACAAAATTTTACTAGTTGTACCTTGTCCTAAATGCAGCATTTTTGTACCTGTGTCTGCTTGTTGATAATTATTTGTTAATGCAATTGAATAAAATTCACCGCTTGAATTTTGTCCTAGTAATGTACAACTTGGATATTTCCAAGTAATTGAAGATCCGGTTTCTACTTGTGTCCAAGAAATATTTGAATTTTTTCCTAAACAAAGACCTCTTTTAGTTACAAAATTATAAATTCCTCCAATTCCTTCTTCATTTCCACTATACCAATTTTGCACTGTAGAATATTTTATTCTAGCATTTTCAAATGTGATTAATTCAACAATTGCAGCATGTAACTGATTTTCGCTAAATTGAGGGGCTGTACAACCTTCTAAATAATTAACACTGCTATTTTTCTCCGCAATAATTAAAGTACGCTCAAATTGGCCTGCATCTTTATCATTTATTCGAAAATAGGTGGATAATTCTAATGGACATTGTACATTCTTTGGAATATAACAAAAAGATCCATCACTAAAAACAGCTGAATTTAAAGATGCAAAAAAATTATCACCACTGGAAATGACTCTCCCTAAAAATTTTTCAACAAGTTTTGGATAAAACTGAATTGCTTCAGAAATAGAGCAAAAAATTACTCCTGCTTTTCCTAGTTTTTCTTTATAAGTTGTTCCAATTGAAATACTATCAAAAACAGCATCAACAGCAACATTTGATAATTTTTTTTGCTCTTCTAAAGAAATACCTAATTTTTCAAATGTTTTTAAAATTTCGGGATCAACTTCATCTAATGAATTTAACTTTTTTTTTTGTTTTGGAATAGAATAATAAGTAATATCATTATAATTAATTGAATTAATTTCTAAATTGGCCCAATCTGGTGTTTTCATTTTTAACCATTTTTTAAAAGCGTTTAGCCTAAATTTTTTTAAAAATTCTGGTTCGTTTTTTTTAGTTGAAATTAAAAAAATAATATCCTCATTTAATCCAATAGGGAAATCTTCTTTTTCAATTTTGGTTTTAAAACCATATTTATAAGGTTCGTTAATAACTTGATTAATTTCAAAATTAGTTTTATTTTTTATTTCATTCATATCAAAAGATTATTGTTCAAAATTATATTTCTTTTTCTTATTATATCGAAATTTTTTAATTTTTATTTTTTTTTAAAGTCGGATATATATAAAGTTATACAAAATAAGAATGATCTCTTTCAAATATTAAAAAAAGGCACAACCTTAATACATAGTGAAACACGAAATGACTTAAAAAGAGATAATAAAATAATTATATATCAAGGGTATACAAGAATTATGGAAAAAACATTTTTAAAAATAAAAAATAAAACAAACAATTTACTACTAATTATGAAGAAAGTTTTAGAAGGAAAAGAAACTAACAAAAATAATGAAACAGCAATATTAAAAAAATTAGAAGAAATAAAAGAACAAAATGATAAACTGATTTCGTTTTACGAATTATCAAAAAAAAAAGAAGAAGAAAATCAATTAAATAATAGGAAAGAAACAGAAACAAACGAAGAGGATGTTGATCTGGAGTACCCACAAGATACAGAGATGATGCAAAATTCGGAGAGAGTGTTAAGGTCTTTCAAAGTCAATACTTGGGTCTTAGGAGAATTTTTAAGAGTAGCTAGAAAAAAAGGGATGAAAATCGAGACGGCAACCAACAAAGCATTTCAAATCTTTATTGAAAAATATAATTAAAATTGTGCATATCGAAAATATTATTGTTATAAATTCCACCACTAATATTTATCATAAAATTGAAAAGGGTTACTTTTTTTTATTTCCCGCTGCGATTGGACTCTTACAATATTTAGAGTCAGAGAATAGTGGAAATCATACTCAAGGTAATAAAAATAAGATAAATGTTTTTACTCTTCAAATAATGGAGAGAATTGAAAAAATTCGAGGTGGGGCTTTACCTGCTATTTTTGGTTGGCTAGGTGGCGCTTGGGGTTTAAAAAATAATGTTCAACAGGTTATTAATTTAGTAGGCGATAAAAAGAAAGAAAAACAAAATAAAAATGACATCAAGTGGACAGACTTTTTGCTTTCCGAAAATTCTAACCCTTCTAATCAAAATCCGAATAGTAATACCAGTTTTGGGTCTTTGATAAAACAAGTTGGTGCTAGTAGTGGTTCAGTGCTTTTAATATGGTATTTCCTTGCGATTTATAACAAATCCAGACGCGTCGGAAAGAAGCTCCCCGTACCAGAATTTATAATGCCAGATTTAGTGCCAGAAGTTCGTCGCATTCCTTTTAGAGAGAAATTATATAATTTAGTCATGACATTAGTGGATTTGTCGACACCAGTCCCTTATGCAATTATTGTGCTTGCAACCTTTATTTATTTTTTTATGTACGCAGGAAAAAGTACTAATCCTATAGATAATGCCTTTTCATTTGTCAATACTTTATTTCAACAGTTAGTAAAAGCAACAGAAACTACTCAAGAATTTTTAACAGATGAGATACGACGAACCGCTGAAGAAGCCAAAAATGCACAAAAAGAATTGAAGGAAGAACATCGACTTCAACGCGATAAATTAACTCAAAACTTAAATGCTTGTGAAAATCAAATCAGTGAAATATTGGTTACCAATAATTATTTAGGACAAGTTAATCAAAACCTAAATGGACACTTACAGATGTGTGAACAACAGTCCGCAAAGGAATATGAAATCAATCAAATTACTGCTAAAAAAATTATTGAATTTGGAGCTATTATTAAAAAGGAAGATGGATCTTTTAACCAAGACAAATTTAATCAATTAACATCAGAAATTAAAGACGTGATTGATAACGGAATTACATCTTCTAAAATATTACAAAAGATTCAACAAAGAAGTGAAGACAGACTTTATCAAATAGAACGATCACAACCTCCCTTTCCAATTAAAAAGGTAGTTGAATATAATTCCCCAGCTAATCAATTTATTGATGGAGTTTTGAATCTATTTGGAATTCAAATTAAATCCAACCAAAAAGGACAAATTATAAAACGTTCTAGTTATGAAAATTTTAGTAATAAGGATAAAAATAACATTGGAGGGGAAGCAGAGCTTGAGGGAAAGTAGCACCCAATCTGGAAACTGTTCAAACAGTAGACACCCAATCACTTAACCAAATTAATAATGAGGCAATTTGGAAGGCACTCATCATCGGAATTTAATTCCATTAAAAAATTAGGAATAACAGATCAACAGTTATACATTCTTTTATTTCTAACATTGTATAAGTGTACTTCTATTAAAACATTTAAAACACATCTAAATGACAATTTTTACAAAGTATTGGATTTCGCATTTCGATTATGGTGTTTACGTCAAATTTTAACCATATACGGAGGAAAGAATTAATAATCTAAAAAAGTATCCAGATTGGATTGATAAGGGAAATGAGAAAAATGACTTTAAACCCGACTATTAACAGTCTATTAACAAATAAATAAAAAACAGTTAAATCAAATTTATTGAAATAACTGTTTCTTTTTATTTGTTTTTATTCTTTTGATTTCATTTCTTTTAAAGATTTATAAAACCTTAAAAATGAACTTGCCATATCCGAGATTGGATCTACTTTAGTTAGCAATAAACTTCCAGTTTCTGCGTTCTTATTTTCTTTCAAATTGTCTTTACCTTCTAATTTTAATTCTTTTATTAATTCCTCTTTTAACTCGTCTTTTAGTTGTAATAAAGAATCTTCATCTAAGCCATAGTTGTTCGTAGACTTTAACCTAACTATGCATTCTCTTTCTTTATCCCGATATTCTTCTGGCCATTCTTCGTATTCATCGGAATTAAAAGGTTCATCTTTTTTTTCTGTCTTAGAAATTAAAAGATTTCTCGAATATTTGTCTTTTAAGCTGAGAATCTTTTTCTTAGCTTCAGCAAAAGAATCTTTAACAAAACCTTTTTTTAATTCTTTAAGAATATTTTCTATATTTAATTGCAATAAAGCCGTCTGACCCTCGTCATAGCCCTTGGTCGCAAGATCGCGTTCTTGTATCAAAAGTTGAAGATTAGTTTCGACACGAGTTCTAGTTTCAATATCTAAAGATTTTTTTTTTAATTTCCTTCGACTCTCCTGAATTAGACAAGTTAAAAGCTGTCTATTCCGAGCAAATTCTAGTTTATTCATAGTATATCCACTTATTTTTAACGTCCTTTTTATTCTTTACTCTTTAGATGTACTTTTCATTATTGTTTACTTCCTTTACTTCCTTTGCTTCATCTAGAGCATCCTTCTCATCCTTAGGAAGAGATGGACCCTTGGGTATCAGGGGTTCAGAAGAAACAATTA
>Ga0208258_1000047_pt1 | contig 41979 bp, 67 predicted proteins | sample CryBogCBH08Jun09_FD_185512 | JGI IMG/M metagenome (GOLD analysis project Ga0208258, IMG submission 185512) | Freshwater microbial communities from Crystal Bog, Wisconsin, USA - CBH08Jun09 (SPAdes) (version 2) | ecosystem: Environmental > Aquatic > Freshwater > Lake | place: Crystal Bog...
ATTTTCTAAAATTATTTAAGATTCATCTGCTAATTCAACATCAATAATATTATCTGATGAATTTTTAGATGAATTAGAAGATTTTGAGTTTATTAAATTTTTCTTTACAAATTCTAATACTAAAATTGAATAAATATATTTAAAATTTTTAAGAGAATCTAATGACAATTTTGTTAAGCTATTTGATTTATAAAGCTCTTTACTTTCTTTTAATAATTCGATAAAGTAAGACGACGCTGTTGAGTTTTCAGGAATTATTTGTTTGTCAAATAAAATATCAGCTTTTGAGAATAAATTATCTAATTCATAAGTAATATTCACAATTGATTTTTTAGATTTATCAAATAATGCATTTTCTTCAGCATCTTTAATCATTTGTGAAACTTCATCTCTTGCTAAAACAGATGCGCCTTCAATTTTAATTGATTGCTCTTGCCCAGTCTGCTCTTCACGTGCTGATACAGATAATAACCCATTAACATCTAATTGAAATGTAACATTAATTTTTGGAACACCACGAGGAGAAGGTGGAATACCTTTTAGTCTAAATATACCTAAGCTCTTATTATCTTTTGCAAAAGGACGCTCACCTTGTAAAACATGAATTTCTACGGTTTCTTGATTATCGGCTCCAGTTGAAAAAACTTCAGATTGCTTAACTGGAATAGAAGCATTACGATTAATAATAGTTGTCATTAATCCCCCCATTGTTTCTACGCCTAATGAAAGAGGTGTTACATCCAATAAAATTAAATCAGTAATTTCTCCGGCAATTATACCTGCTTGAACAGCTGCTCCCATAGCAACAACTTCATCTGGATTAACTGTTTCATTTAATGGTTTGCCAAGAAGATCTGTTAATAAATTTCTAACTGCAGGAATACGTGTAGATCCACCTACTAAAATTACTTCATCAATTTCAGCTTTCGAAAGTTTAGCATCTTCTAAAGCTTTTTGAACTGGTTTTTTACATCTTTCAAGAAGTGTTCTACTTAAATTTTCAAATTTTGAACGATCAAATTCTAAATCAATATGCTTAGGAGTTTGACCATCAATATAAATAAAAGGTAAACTAATACGTGTTGATTGTAAGCTCGATAATTCTACTTTTGCTTTTTCAGACGCTTCAATAATTCTTTGTAAAGCTTGTTTTTCTTTATATAAATCAATTCCTTCAGTTTTTTGAAATGATTTAATAATATAGTCAACAATAACTTGATCAAAATCATCACCACCTAAATGCGTATCCCCAGAAGTTGAAAGAACCTCAAATACTTCATCACCAACTTCAAGAATAGAAACATCAAAAGTTCCTCCACCTAAATCAAAAATTAAAACGACTTCATTTTTCTTTTTATCTAATCCATAAGCTAAAGCAGCAGCTGTAGGTTCATTTAAGATTCTTAAAACTTCTAACCCAGCAATAGTTCCCGCATCTTTTGTAGCTAAACGTTGAGAATCATTAAAATAAGCTGGAACCGTAATAATTGCTTGAGTAATATTTTCTTTTAAAAAACGACTTGCATCATTCACTAATTTTTTTAAAACAGATGCAGAGATTTCTTCGGGACTAAAATTTTTTTGTAAGGCTGGACAAAAAATTTTAACTTTTCCACCATCTTCATTTTGAACTTTATAAGAAATTCGACTTGTTTCATCTTTAATCTCATCATATTTGCATCCAATAAAACGTTTTACTGAAGAAAAAGTATTATCAGGATTTACTACGCTTTGACGCTTGGCTAATTGACCTACTAATATTTCTCCAGTAGAAGTGTAAGCAACAACAGATGGTGTTGTTCTGGCTCCTTCCGAATTGGGAATTACATTTGGATTTGCTCCTTCTAAAACTGATACAACGGAATTTGTTGTTCCTAAATCGATACCAACTACTTTTTTGCTTGTTATCTTATTAGTTGATTTTTCATCCATATTTTAATACTAAATATTTTGGTAAAATTTATATATATTATATTTTAAATATTAAATAGAAGCAAGTTTTACTAATTTTTTTTTTAGTTTTTATTGTTATTTAGAATATTTTTTGATATAGACTTTTTAAAGAAAATCTTTTAAGATAACCTTTGACTCAAATAAATTAAATAGAAAGGTAAATTGTGACTCTTGGTATTTTAGGAAAAAAAATAGGTATGACACAAATCTTTGATACAAAAGGAAATGTCATTCCAGTAACGATTATAAAAAGCGAACCCTGCATTGTTACTCAAATTAAGCTTGAAAGTAAATGTGGATATAATGCAATACAAATTGGTTATGAAGAACTCCGTCCAAATCATAAAACATTAACTAAACCAAGATTAGGACATTTTAACAAAGTAAATTTAGCTCCTTTTCGTTATTTAAAAGAATTTAAAATTTCTGATACTTCAATTTATGAAATTGGACAAAAATTTAGTGTTGACATGTTTCAAATAGGAGAATTTATCACGGTCAGTGGTTTAAGTATTGGAAAAGGAAATGGAGGAAACATTAAAAAGAATCATTTCGTTCGTGGAGCAATGACGCATGGATCCAAACATCATAGATTACAAGGTTCTATGGGATCTGGTACAACACCAGGTCGTGTTTTTCCTGGTAAAAAAATGCCAGGCCGTTTAGGAATGAATAACTGTACTATAAGCGGACTTGAAGTTCTAGCAATTGATAAAAATGAAAACCTTCTAGTTATCAAAGGATCAATTCCAGGAAAAGCCGGCAATTTAATTACTATTAAATCCAAATAATAAATATTATAAAGGTTATGGAAGAAGAGATTTTTCTTAAAAATTTTGAAAAACGAAAAGAAACAATTGGTTTAATTCATAGGGTATATCTTTCTCAATTAAAAAATTCTCGTAAATATTTAGCTTCAACAAAAACTAAATCCGAAGTTCGAGGAGGAGGAAAAAAACCATGGAGACAAAAAGGAACGGGGAATGCACGTGCTGGATCGTCTAGATCTCCTTTATGGGTTGGAGGAGGAGTAATTTTTGGTCCAAAACCTCGCCTAGTAGATAAAAAAATTAATAAAAAAGAACGCCGTTTAGCAATTTTGTCTGCTTTATATCTAAAGAAACAACAATTAACGTTTATTGAAGAAGCTAATTTTGAACAATTTACTACAATTAAAACAAAAACGGTTATCCAGTTAATAACCAAATTAGGCTTAAATTTAAAAACAAAAATATTATTCATTTTAACAAAACCTAATAAAAATTTTTGGCTTGCATCTCGAAATTTAAAAAATGTTGAAGTTACATCAGCCGATTGTTTAAATTTAAAACAACTATTACAAACAAATAGTATTATTATCTCAAATAATAGCTTAAAACTAATTAACACAAGATATGGGAAATGAAAAACGTAATTTAGGAGATTTGTTAAGTTTGATTAAATATCCCCTTTTAACAGAAAAAGCTATTAATCTTTATAGTAAACAACAATATACTTTCATTGTTGATAGATCTTTAACTAAAACTGAAATTAAATATATACTTGAAAAAATTTTTAATATCAATATTGTTAGCGTAAATACTTGTATTTTACCAATTAAACAAAGAAAAGTTGGTAGGTTTTTAGGAAACCGTTCGCAATATAAAAAAACGTATGTTAAATTGAAAGAAGGAGATTCAATTAGTGATTTATTTAATTAAACCAAGTTTATTTTAAAATGGCAATTAAAATTTATAAACCGTATACGCCTAGTACAAGAAATAAAAGCAGCTTAGATTTTTCTATTTTATCAAAGAAAAAGCCTGAAAAATCTTTAACAGTTTCAAATCAAAGAGCAAAAGGAAGAAATAACCAAGGACGAATAACTACACGACACAAAGGAGGTGGACATAAAAAGTTATACAGATTAATTGATTTTAAAAGAAATAAATATGATATTCAAGGAAAAGTATCCGCTATTGAATATGATCCAAATCGTAATGCTTATTTAGCCCTAATTAATTATGAAGATGGCGAAAAACGTTATATTCTGCATCCAGAAAACTTAAGTATTGGTGACCAAATTTATTCGGGAAAGAACTGTCCAATTTCAATTGGAAATGCAATGCCGCTAGATTTAATTCCTTTAGGGACAGATATTCATAATTTAGAATTATTTCCTGGAAAAGGAGGTCAATTAATTCGTTCAGCAGGAGGATCAGCAAAAATTTTAGCAAAAGAAAATAATTATGTAGTTCTACGTCTTTGTTCAAAAGAAATTAGATTATTTAAAAAAGAATGCTTTGCAACAATTGGTAAAATTAGCAATTCTGATTTTTATAATGTTGTTTTAGGAAAAGCTGGAAGAAAAAGATGGCTGGGAGTTCGTCCAACTGTTCGTGGATCAGTAATGAATCCAGTGGATCACCCACATGGAGGAGGAGAAGGAAGATGTCCAATTGGGAAACCAAGACCATTAACTCCTTGGGGTAAACCTGCATTAGGAATGAAAACTCGACAAAAAAAGAAAAAAAGTGACTTATTTATTATTCGTTCACGTTAATAGAAAATTTTACACTTATTATTTGAAATATGGGAAGATCAATTGCAAAAGGACCTTATATTGCCTATCACTTATTGAATAAATTAACAGTTTTAAACCAAAAAGGAAAAAAAGAAATTATTAAAACGTGGTCTCGATCTTCAACAATTTTACCTTTAATGATTGGACATACAATTAGTGTATACAATGGACAAAAACATGTCCCTATTTTTATTTCAGATCCATTAGTTGGTCATAAATTAGGCGAATTTGTACCCACACGTACATTTCGTTCACATAAAAAAACTGAGCGTAAAGTAAAAAGATAAAATATGAACGATTCAAAAGAAATTATATCAGCAACATCAAAATATATTAGAATTTCCCCAAGTAAAATTAATATTATTATTAAAAAAATTCGAGGAAAAAGCTATAAAGAAGCATTACAAATTCTTAAATTTTTACCTCAAAAAGCAGGAGCAATTGTTTGGCAAACATTATACTCTGCAGTTTCAAATGCAACTAATAATTTTGATTTTGAAAAAGAGCAGCTAACAATTGTTGAAGCTTTTGTTAATCAAGGACCAATTTTAAAAAGAATGCGTCCAACTGCAAAAGGAAAAGCATTTAAAATTGAGAAGAAAATTTCACACATTACTATACGTGTAACCGAAACAAATATTACTAAATAAATTTAATCAAAAGGAGACTTATTGTGGGACAAAAAACACATCCAAAAGGATTTCGCTTAGTTACAACACAAAAACATTTATCACAATGGTATGTTAAAAAAAGTATTTATCCTTCTTTAATTGAAGAAGATTTTTTAATACGCTCAAAAATTGATCAATTTTTTCAAGAATTTTTATCAATTTCAAAAATTGAAATAAATCGAATTCAACAAGAAACAAAAGAAAAAGAATATGTAAATATTACTATTCATGCTTTGTTTCCACGAGCAAAAGATATGTATAAAAAAGTAAGCAAGTTTTTTAGTGAAAATATAAAAAATGAAGATCAAAAAAATATAAGTCTTTTAAATAATTCAAAAGGAAATTTAAAACGTTTTACAAGTTTAGTATTAAAAAAGACTATTCGTAATTTAATTCGTCTTTTACAAATAAAAACAGGTAAAAATTATTATATTGGAGTTAAATTCCTAAAAAATCCTTTTGAAGATGCAACATTAATTGCCAAATTTATCGCCGAACAATTAGAAAAACGAGTTCCATTTAGAAGAGCAGTTAAACAAGCAATTAAGAAAGTTCAATTAACTTCATTAAAAGGAATTAAAGTTCAAGTATCTGGTAGATTAAATGGTACTGATATTGCAAGAAGTGAATGGAAACGAGATGGAAAAATCCCACTTCATACTCTAAAAGCTACAATTGATTATACTCATCAACGCGCCGAAACAATTTATGGCGTTATTGGAATTAAAGTTTGGTTATTTGTTAAATAATAAAAAAATTAAAGAAAATGTTAAGTCCAAAAAGAACAAAATATCGTAAAATGCAACGTGGACGTTTAAAAGGGAAAGCTTGTCGCAATAATAAGCTAGATCAAGGAACATTTGGAATTCAAGCTTTAGAACCTGTATGGTTAACTTCTCGACAAATTGAAGCGGTTAGAAGAACAATTTCCCGTTATACGAAACGAACAGGAAAACTTTGGATTAAAGTATTTCCTGATAAGTCCGTAACAGCACGTGCAGAAGAATCTCGAATGGGATCCGGAAAAGGAGGAGTCGAATACTGGGTAGTTGTAGTTAAACCAGGAACAATTTTATTTGAAGTAGCGGGTGTTTCACGTGAAATAGCTTTAGAAGCATTAAAAATTGCATCTTATAAATTACCCATTAAAACTCGAATTTTAATTAAAGAAGATATTATTGTATGAGTTTACCAAAATATAAAGATTTAAATTTACTTTCTACTGTGAATGATATTGATAATGAAATTTTTTTACTACAAAAAAATCTTTTTGACTTACGAATAAAAAGATCAACGAACCAAGGTAGTAGTCCACATTTATTTGTTCATACAAAACGACGTATTGCTCAATTAAAGTTCAAAAAATCTTTAATAATCTCAACTAAAAAATAAATTAGGTTATGACAAAACAAGAAAGAATAGGCGTAGTAATTAGTAATAAAGCAGAAAAAACAATTACAGTTGCAATTCAAATACGCTATCAACATCCTAAATACGGAAAAACACTAATTAAAACAAAAAAATATTTAGCTCATGATGAAGAAAATAAATGTAAATCGGGCGATATTGTTTTAATTCAGCAAAGTCGACCAATCAGTAAATATAAAAAATGGATATTAAAAGAACTTTTACGTGTTTATAAATAAAATAATTAAAAAATGTCTCACTTATGATACAACCTCAAACTTACTTAACTGTTGCTGATAACACGGGAGCAAAAAAATTGATGTGTATTCGTGTTTTAGGAAATAATCGAAAATATGCCAATATTGGTGATATTATTATTGGAGTTGTTAAAGATGCCTTACCTAATATGGCAATTAAACGCTCAAGTGTTGTCCGTGCCGTAATTGTAAGAACAAAAAAAACTATTAAACGTGCGGATGGAATGGGTCTTAGATTTGACGATAATGCTGCTGTAATTATTAATGCCGAAAATAATCCAAGAGGAACACGCGTATTTGGTCCAGTAGCACGTGAGATAAGAGATAAAAATTTTACAAAAATAATTTCTTTAGCAACAGAAGTAATATGAAAAAACAATTAAAAAAACATGTTAAAGTTGGTGATCGTATTCAAATTATTACGGGAAATCAAAAAGGAGTCATTGGAAATATTTCAGCAATTAATTTAAAAAAATCAACAGTAATTATTGATAGCGTTTTACCAAGAGTTAAATATGCAAAAAATCCGCAAGGTGGTGAATCAAAGAAAAAAGAAGTACAAGCAGCTATTCATATTTCAAATGTTATGCTTTGGGACAAACTAGCTAATGTAAAAAGTAAAACGGGCTATAAATTTATTGAAGGAATTAAAAAAAGATATTTTAAAAAATCAGGTAATTTAGTATAAAAAGTAATATCAAAAAAAATGAGTAATTTAAAGAAAGAATATAAAGAAATTGTTACTGCTAAATTAATTGAAGAATTTAAGTATCAAAATAAGCATCAAATTCCCAAAGTTGAAAAAATTTTAATCAGCTCTGGGTTAGGACTAAATGCACAAAATAGAACATTTTTACAGAAAGCTATTGAAGAAATTCGTAACATTTCCGGGCAACAACCAATTATGACAAAAGCAAAAAAATCTATTGCTGGGTTTAAAATTCGAGAAGGAATGCCATTAGGTATATATGTTACCTTAAGAAGAGAAAAAATGTATGCCTTTTTAGAGAAGTTTATTAAATTAGTTTTGCCTCGCATTAGAGATTTTCGTGGATTAAATCCAAATAATTTTGATAAGCATGGGAATTATAATATTGGAATTTCAGAACAATTAGTTTTTCCAGAAATTGACTATGATAGTGTAGATCAAAGACGCGGTTTTAATATAACAATTGTTACTAGTGCAAAAAATAAAACTGAAGGATTTTATCTTTTAAAAGAATTAGGTGTTCCTTTTTCAAAAGCAGAAAAAAATTAAAAATAAAAAATAAAGGGGATTTTAAATGACAAATGATCTTGTATCTGATATGTTAACACGTATACGAAATGCAAGTTTAGCAAGACATAGCTTTACTCGTATCCGTTATAGTAAATTAAACTTAGCAATTTTAAAGGTTTTAGAAGCAGAAGGATATATTAAAGAATTTTATATTGAAAATGATACAAACACGTCGCAAAAAATAATTAAAGCTTTGTTAAAATATAAGGGATGGTGGATTAAAAAACCTTTTTTTTCAACTATTGAACGTGTTAGTAAACCAGGAAAACGAGTATTTTCAAGTTATAAAAATTTTAATAAAGAAATTAGTATATTAAAATACCAACAAGGAACTGCAATTATCTCAACTTCTAGTGGAATTATGAGCCATTTAAAAGCAACAAAATTAAAAAAAGGTGGCGAAATTTTATGTTATATTGGATAAAAAATAAAAAAAAATAAAATATGTCACGAATTGGTAAAAAAATTATTGATATTCCACCAGACGTAATAGTTACGATTGATAATAGAAGAATTAATACAAAAGGAAAATATGGTAGCTTAGAAAAATCTTTTGAAAATTATATTCAAATTGAAAAAAATGAAAATAAATTAAATATTATAAAAACAAGTGATACAAAAGAATCTCGTGCTTATCATGGATTAACCCGTGCACTTATTCAAAATATGATAATTGGAGTAAATAAAAAATTCTCCAAAATTTTAGTTGCCGAAGGAATTGGATATAAATTTCAAGTCGATAAACAACGATTAATTTTAAATATGGGTTATACTCATCCAATTGAATTTATTATTCCATCCGATTTAGAAATTAAAATTGAATCGCCAACCAAAATTATAATTAGTGGAATTGATAAAGAAAAAGTAGGTTTTTTAGCCGCTAAAATTAGAGAAATTCGACCACCTGAACCTTATAAAGGAAAAGGAATAATGTACGAAGGCGAAAAAATCTTAAGAAAAGCAGGAAAGAGTGGAAAATAAACATTAAATTAATTTTTAATTAAAAAATGAAAAAAAAATCTAAAAAAATTTATTTACAACAAAAAAAACGATATTTAAAAAAAATTGTAGGAACAGTTGAAAAGCCAAGATTATCTGTTTTTCGCTCTCATAAGCACATTTATGCACAATTAATTGATGATAAAAATGGAAAAACATTAGCATTTAGCTCAACTTTAGACAAAAATTTTAATAAAAATTTACTAACTAGTAACACATCAGAAGGAGCAAAATGGGTTGGAGAAGATTTAGCACAAAAAGCATTACCAAAAAATATAACTTTGGTAGTTTTTGATCGTGGAAATAGACCTTATCATGGAAGAATTCAAAAAGTTGCCGAAGGTGCTAGAGAAAAAGGTCTTATTTTTTAAAAATTTTCTCGATTTCTTACTAAAATACAAACTTTAAGTTAAATAAATATGGAAAAAACTGTATCAAAACCTAATAAAACAAATCCAAATAAAAAAGAAAATTTGGGAAATAAATTTCAAAACTTAAAAACAGGGCGTAAAAAACAATCTATTCGTTTATCGAAAATTAAATACGAAGAAAAAATTGTCCAAATTAAACGCGTAACTAAAGTTGTTACCGGTGGAAAAAAAATGACATTCCGTGCAATTGTTATTATTGGAGATAATAAAAGAAAAGTAGGCGTTGGAATCGGAAGAGCTGATGATGTTAACTTAGCAATTGACAAAGCTATTTTAAATGGAAAAAAAAATTTAATTACTATTCCTTTAACAGTAAAATCTTCCGTTCCACATGTTATTCGTGCTTCATATGGGGCGTGTAGTATTATGTTAAGACCCGCAGCGCAAGGAACAGGTGTAATTGCCGGTGGATCAGTAAAAACAGTTTTAGAATTAGCTGGTATAAAAAATATTTTAGCAAAACAATTTGGATCTAGTAATATTTTAAATAATGCTAAAGCTACAATTTTAGCTTTAATATATCTGAATGAAAAAATTGAATTAGGAAAATCTCAATCAATTGGGCGAAAAAATTTTTATGAAAAAATTATGAAAAAATAGTAAATGGAAAATTTAACTTTTAGTAGAAATGGTATTCGAAAGAAAGCAATTAACAAAGTTTTACTAACATTTTTTATTTTAGCAATTTATCGATTGGGAAATGGAATTCCATTATATGGAATTGATCAAGAAGCATTAAAACGATCATTATTGCAAATAGAAAATAAAAATGCAATCATGCAAATTATGAATATGTACTCAGGAAGTGGAGTTAATAGTTTAACTCCATTTTCATTAGGGATTATTCCTTTTATTAACGCTTCTATTTTGTTAGATTTATTAATTGCATTATTTCCCTCTTTAGAAAAATTACAATCTGAAGAAGGGGAATTTGGTCGTAGAAAAATAATGTTTTATAAAAAAATAGTAACCCTTGTTTTTGCAGCATTTCAAAGTGGATTACTCATTTTTTATCTTAAACCTTACTTCTATGTTACAGGTCTATTCAATTTAGGGCTTATTGGATTACAATTAGTTGCAGGTTCACTTTTTGTAGTTTGGTTAAGTAATTTAATTGATAAAAAAGGATTAGGAAATGGAACATCTTTAATCATTTTTGCCAATATCATCATTGGCTTATTAACTAAAAATATATTTATCACAAGTTTAAACGATAGTTTTTTATTTGTTGAAATAGGCGTATTATTAATAATGGTATTTTTCATTTGCATTTCACAAAGTGCTCGAATAAATATCGAAGTTGTTTCAGCTAGACAATTAGCTTTTTTAGAAAATTTTGATAAAACTTTTGTTAATAATAATAGCACAGATATTTTTTTTCAATTAAAAGAAGCAGGATTATCCATTAAATTAAATCAAGCTGGTATTTTTCCAATTATTATTGCTTCTAATTTATTACCATTTATTGGTCTAATACTAGCAAATATTGGAGTAAACTCAACTTTAACAAATAATTTGCTATATTATCTATTAATTATTGCATTTAATTATTTTTATACAAGTGTATTCTGGGATCCAGAAAAAATTTCAGAACAACTTCGAAAAGCATCTGTTTCAATAGTAAATGTAACTCCAGGAAAAGAAACAGTTTCTTACCTAGAAAATGTGGTCCGCGCGAGCTCACTTTTAGGTGGAGTTTATTTATCATTAATTCTGCTTTGTTATGATTTAATTAAACAATTAATAAAAGGTTATTTATTAACTCAAATTAATATTTCATCTTTAATTATTGTAGTTGGAGTAGCTTATGAAACACAAAAAACTATAAAATCGTTATTTAAAAATCTTTAAACTTAAATAATTTTAAAATCTTATGAAAGTCCGACCATCTGTAAAAAAAATGTGTGAAAATTGCCGAATAATTAAAAGATACGGTAAAATTATGGTTATTTGCTTAAATCCAAAACATAAACAAAGACAAGGATAAAAATAAATTAAAATTTATGGTACGCATATTAGGAAATAATTTATCAAATAAAAAAAAAATTTACATTGCTTTAACTTGTATTTATGGGATTGGGATTCCAACATCCAAAAAAATATTAAACCGTTTAAATATTGATATCAATATAAAAGTAATTGATCTTACAGAAGGACATATTTCTGCATTACGTGATATTTTAGAGACAGAAGAATTTAAACTAGAAGGGGATTTAAAACGATTAATTAGCTTAAATATTAAAAGATTAATTGATATTAATTGTTTTAAAGGAAGAAGACACTTAAAAGGATTACCAGTAAGAGGGCAACGCACAAGAACAAATAATCGTACATCACGTCGACAAAGCATTTTCATACGTAAAAAATAAAAGTTATGTCAAAACCAAAAAAAAAGCAAAAAAAAATAGTTAACATTGGAATTGCAAATATTAAAACAACATTTAATAATACAATTATTACCATTTGTGATATTTTAGGAAATACCCTTTGTTGGGCATCTTCAGGAACTTCTGGATTTAAAGGTTCAAGAAAAAATACGCCTTTCGCAGCTCAAACAGCGGCAAAAAATGCAGCTACAAAAGCACTTGAATTAGGAATGGAGAAAGTAGAAATTATAATTAAAGGACGTGGAAATGGAAGAGAAAGCTCAATACGTGCTTTAAAGCTTGCAGGTTTATCTATAGTATCAATTGAAGATAAAACTGGAGTAGCTCACAATGGGTGCCGACCACCTAAAAAACGTCGTTTATGATATTGTTTATAAGTTTATGAGCAAACTTCTTTGTATAGAAAGTTATATTGATAAAGATCAAAATCATTATGGGAATTTTTTAATTGAACCTTTAGAATTAGGGCAAGGAATTACATTAGGCAATGCTTTAAGACGAACTTTGCTTTCTGATTTAACCGGATTTGCAATTACAGGTGCAAGAATAAATAATTTAAAACATGAATTTGCAGTAATTGAAGGGCTACGAGAAGATATTTTAGAAGTATTATTAAATCTAAAAGAAATTGTTTTTAAATCATCATATTTTTCTACTTCTCAAAAAAAAGATACAAAATTGAAAGCCTTTATTAATATTCAAGGACCTATTGTTGTAACAGCTGGAATGTTTCAATTACCTAAAAATCTTTTAAAAATTATAAATCCAAATCAATATATTTGTACAGTTGTTGATAATTCGTATTTTTATTTAGAAGTTGATATTGAAAATGGAAAAGGTTATCAATTAACAGATGAAAATAGAAAAAAAATTATTAATGAAAAATTTAATCCTAGTAAACCTTCTACTTTAGTTTTAGATTCAATTTTTTTTCCTGTTAAAAAAGCAAACTATAAAATAAAACTGATTCATGATACACGTGGAAATATTAAAGAATCTTTAAATTTAGAAATTTTAACAAATGGTAGTATTACGCCAAAACGCAGTATTCAAGAATCATTAAAAATTTTGATTAATTTATTTTATCCATTATTTGTTAATCCGACTTTTTTAGTGGCTTCTTCAGAATTAGCAAAAAAATTTTATATTAATTCGAACGAAAAAAATTTAAAAATATGAAAACTATTTTTCCAAAAAAAGAATGCCATTTACCTAAAAAATACGTTATTGATGCAAATGGAAAAACATTAGGACGTTTAGCAACTGAAGCAAGCAAACTATTAAGAGGAAAAGAAACCTCATTATTTACACCGGGAGTTGATCAAGGAAATTATGTTGTTATTTTAAATGCTAATTTAGTTGAAGTTAGTGGTAAAAAAAATACAGAAAAACTTTATTATAGAAATTCTCAACGTCCAGGTAGCTTAAAAATAGAAACATTTAAACAATTAAAAGAACGCATTCCAAGCCGAATTTTAGAAGAAGCTATTTGGGGAATGTTACCAAAAGGAGTTTTAGGACGTGAGTATTATCGTCGTCTTTACATTTATTCTGATAATAAAATTAATTTTAAAAAAATTAAATCAGCAACAAATAATCTTTCACCTGAAACTGAACAAAATAATTGGATTAAAGTCGATCTTTAATTATTTGTAGATCAACTATATTCATACATTATAAAATTTTACTAACAAATAAAACATGCTTTATCAAGGAATTGGAAAAAGAAAAACATCAGTAGCAAAAGTATTTCTGGAAGAAGGATCAGGTCTAATAAAAATAAATAAAAAAGATTTTGAATCATTTTTTTCGAGTGTAACCGAAGAATGTGAAACAATTAAAAATCCATTAATTTTAACTAATTTAAATAATAAATATGATATTTCAATCTTAGTTAAAGGAGGTGGAGTTAGTTCACAAATGGATGCAATTCGCTTAGCTATTTCTAAAGCTATTTGCACAATTAGTAATGATTACAGACCTATTTTAAATCAATCTTTGTTTCTTCGTCGTGATTCACGCATTAAAGAAAGACGTAAATATGGTTTAAAAAAAGCAAGAAAAGCATCTCAATATTCAAAACGTTAATCTTAATTACATAACTATATACTTAAGTATGGCAAAAAAAGAATTACATCCAGAATGGCATAAAACAAAAATTTTTTGTGATGGAAAATTAGTTTTAGAAGTAGGAACAACAAAAAAAGAATTATTCGTCGATATTTGGTCAGGTAATCATCCTTTTTATACTGGTTCACAAAAAATTATTGATACAGAAGGAAGAGTTGAAAAATTTCAACGTAAATATAATGTAAAAGATACACAAAATATAAAAAATTAAAATTTCGAACTTTCAATTAAAGAGATATATGCCAACAATACAACAATTAGTACGATTAAGTCGAACAAAGAGTATCAATGCGACTAAAGCACCTGCCTTAAAAGCTTGTCCACAACGACGAGGAATTTGTACCAGAGTTTATACAACAACTCCAAAAAAACCCAATTCTGCAATTCGAAAAGTTGCTAGAGTTAAATTGACAAGTGGTTTTGAAATTACAGCTTATATTCCTGGTGAAGGACATAGTTTGCAAGAACATTCAATTGTTTTAGTTCGTGGTGGTCGTGTAAAAGATCTTCCAGGGGTAAGATATAAAGTGATTAGAGGGGCTTTAGATTCAACGGGTGTTAAAGATAGACATCAAGGAAGATCAAAATATGGGGCGAAAAAACCTGTTCCTGGTACTGTTAAAACAAAAACAACAAAAAAATAAGCAAATATGTCACGTCGAATTTCAACTAAAAAACGTTTTCCAGAAAAAGATTTCAAATACGATAACTTACTTGTTAGTTTATTAATTAATCGATTATTGCAAGAAGGAAAAAAAAGATTATCAAGAAGAATTGTTTATAAGGCTTTTGAATTAATGGAATTACGTACTAATCAAAACCCTATTTTAATTTTAGAAAAAGCTGTTCGAAATATTAGTCCTCGAGTTCAATTAAAAGCAAAAAGAGTAGGGGGCGCAACATATCAAGTTCCAACTTTATTAAATAAATATCGTGCTACTAATATAGCAATACGTTGGGTTGTAGAATATTCGCGAAAACGCTCTGGAAAAGGAATGTCTTTAAAATTGGCCAATGAATTATTAGAAGCAGCAAAAGGATTAGGAAATGCTATTAAGAAAAAAGAAGAAACTCATAAAATGGCAGAAGCAAATAAAGCTTTTGCTCAATTTAGATAAGTAAAATATAAAAAACGCCAAAAGTAAAAATTTAGTTAGATTATCGAAAGATAGATATTAAATGGCAAGAGATAAATTTGAACGTAATAAACCACATATTAATATTGGAACAATTGGACATGTTGACCACGGAAAAACAACTTTAACTGCAGCAATTACCGCTACATTATCTACTTTAGGTGGAGCAGTTTTAAAAAAATATGAAGATATTGATGCAGCACCAGAAGAACGCGCACGTGGGATTACAATTAATACTGCGCATGTTGAATACGAAACTGATTTTCGTCATTATGCTCATGTAGATTGTCCAGGTCATGCAGATTATGTAAAAAATATGATCACAGGAGCTGCACAAATGGACGGAGCTATTTTAGTTGTTTCAGCCGCAGATGGAGCAATGCCACAAACACGCGAACATATTTTATTAGCTCGTCAAGTTGGAGTAAAAAAATTAGTTGTATTTTTAAATAAAGCAGATACAGTTGATGACCCAGAATTAATTGAACTAGTTGAATTAGAATTAAGAGAATTATTACAAAGCTATGATTATCCTGGGGATGAAATTCCTTTCGTTGCTGGGTCTGCGTTATTAGCTTTTGAAGCAGTTTCAGCTAATCCTCGTATTCAAAAAGGAGAAAATGAATGGGTAGATAAAATTTTTGCATTAATGCAAGCTGTTGATGACTATATTCCAACGCCAGAACGTGAAGTAGATAAACCCTTTTTAATGGCAATTGAAGACGTTTTTTCTATTACAGGACGCGGAACAGTTTCAACAGGGCGTATTGAACGTGGAACAGTGTTATTAGGTGACACAGTTGAATTAGTAGGCCTTGCTGATACCAAAACAACAACAGTTACAGGTTTAGAAATGTTCCAAAAAACATTAGATAAAGGAATGGCTGGTGATAATATTGGAATTCTTTTACGTGGTGTTCAAAAAGCAGATGTTTTACGTGGTATGGTTCTTTCAAAACCTGGATCAATTAATCCACATACAAAATTTGATGCAGAAGTTTATATTTTAACAAAAGATGAAGGTGGCCGACATACAGCAATTTTCAAAGGATATCGTCCACAATTTTATGTACGAACTACAGATGTTACAGGTCAAATTGTAGAATTTTCTTCTGAAGGAGCTGAAATTGAAATGGTAATGCCAGGAGATAATGTTAGTATGCGCATTGAATTAATTGCACCAATTGCAATTGAAAAAGGTATGCGTCTTGCAATTAGAGAAGGAGGAAGAACTGTTGGATCAGGATTAGTAACAAATATTGTTGAATAAAAAATATGAAATTTCGTATTTTTTTAAGATCTTTTGATAAAGATCTAATTAATTTTACTTCTCAAGAATTGCGTAGCTTGTTATTACGAGCCGAATGCAATGTAACTGGAATTGTTTCTCTTCCCGTTCGAATTAAAAGGTTTTGTGTCTTACGATCACCACATATAGATAAAGATTCACGTGAACATTTTGAATTACGACTATATAAAAAATTTATAGATATTACTACAAATTCACCTGCTATTTTAGATTTATTGTTAAAAACAGAACTCTCTTCAGGAGTCTCATGTTCTTTAAAAATTATTGAAACAGTGTAAGTTAATTATAAAAAAAATTAAGTTCATAATATGAACTTAATTTTTTAGAATAAATTTTCTTCTTCGTGTGTTGAAATTTTAACATCTGATTTAGGATAAGCAACACAAGTTAATACAAAACCAGAAGCAATTTGATCATCATCTAAAAATGTTTGGTCTGCTTGATCAACTGCTCCTGAAATTACTTTTCCTAAACATGTTGAGCATGAACCCGCACGACAAGAATATGGTAACTCAATATTATTTTCTTCTGCAGCTTCTAAAATATATTTAGAAGCACTACATTGAATAGTTGCAATTTCCTGATCAGCTTTCACAAGTGTAACTTTATATGTTGCCATAAAATTTTATCATTTTAAATATCTAACTGAATATCTATTATAAATTAATAACAAAACTTGATTAAAAAATCAATTTTGTAATTAACTTTAATTTTCTGTAAAAATTTTTGTTTCTTATGATTTAAAAAGCCGTTATATCAAAATTTATTAATTTTAAAAAAACATAGGCAATGCTTGCTCCTCCAAATCCACCTACAATAAATCCAGATGCAAATTGACTCCATCCTTTTGAACTTAAGATACCAATTGTATTTTTTTTAGTAGGTTTTGTTTTTGAAAAAGTAACAGCTCCATAAATTAAAAGGCATGTTGTTAAAATAAGGATTAAGCTAATTGTAGAAACAAAACCGATAAAATTTGCTACTTGACTATCTCTTAATGGACCTAATTTAACAAAAGGGCCTAATAAAAAATATCCATGAACAAAACCAATATTAATACCACGTAACAAAGGTGAAAGACCTGTTTGATAAGCAGGTAATGAACTTAAATACGTTTTTGTTAAATTAGATGTAGTGATTGGTGTTGAAAGATGGCCAACAAAAGGATCTCCTTCAAATGCAGAAACAACGTCAAATGAATTTGATGTAGAATCTATTTTAGTTGAAGATATTACTGACGTTTGTTCAGGGCTTAAAAAATTGAATTTTTCAGCTTTATTAATTATCATAGTTACTAGTTCTATTATTAAATCTATTTTAACTTAATATTATATTTAATTTAATATTATAATAAAGTCTATTAAATCTAATTTTATAGATATCTTCATATTTAAGATAAAATTATCTTAAAAGCTAATTAATAAAATTACAAAAAGCGAAAGAAAAATGAATACAATAATAAATTATTTTATTTTATGTGGATTAATGTTTGGAGTTGTAACCGCATTATATTTAGGATTAAAAACAATTAAATTAATTTAATTGTTTTTAAAAAAACTAATAAAAAATATGAGTAATGATATATTAAAAGATAATATTATTGGGGCGAGAAATTTTCGTAGTTTTTTTATTATGGTAGTACTTTTTCTAGCAGGATTAGGTTTTTTTTTAGCAGGATTATCTAGTTACTTAAAAATTAATCTTTTAGTATTATCAGATACAAGCGAAATTATTTTTATTCCTCAAGGAATTGCTATGTTATTTTATGGAACAGGAGCTTTAGGTATAGCTGTCTATATTTGCTTAACAATTATTTGGAACGTTGGAAGTGGTTATAACGAATTTTCCAAATTAGAAAACATTGTTCGAATTATCAGAATTGGTTTTCCAGGAAAAAATAGAACAATCTTTTTATCTTATGAGTTTAAAAATATAAAAAATATTAAATTTTTAATTAAACAGGGATTAAATCCACGTTGTAATATTTTATTAGTTTTAAAAGATAAACGTGAAATTCCTCTTTTTCCAGCACAATTTTTATTAAATCCAACTGAAATAGAAAAAAAAGCAATAGAACTTTCTAATTTTTTAGAAATACCTTTAGAAAGTTTAATTATCTAAAGTTGTACAAAATTATAAAATGCTATATAATATATAGCATATAGAAGTAGCGGGCATAGTTTAGTGGTAAAACTTCAGCCTTCCAAGCTGATTATGACAGTTCGATTCTGTCTGCCCGCTTTTTGTTACATAATTCTTTAATTACTAAAAAGAGCAGGAGTGACAAAAGAAGAATTTTTACTATACCCTTTTAGTAAAAACATGTCTGGTGGCTCTACAGGAGAACGTCCTTTTACAGATATATTAACAAGTATTCGTTATTGGATTATTCATAGCATTACAATCCCAACACTTTTTCTTTCAGGATGGTTATTCATTAGTACTGGTTTAGCATATGACGTATTTGGAACTCCACGTCCAGATGAATATTTTACACAAGATCGTCAACAAGTTCCATTAGCAAATGAAAGATTCAACGCTAATCAAGAATTAGAAGATTTAAAATAAAACTAGATAAGCTTTAAAAATTATGAATAAAAATCTTAATCGTTCAGTTGCGTATCCAATTTTTACATTCCGCTGGTTAGCAATTCATGCTTTAGCTGTTCCAACAATTTTTTTCTTAGGTGCAATTACTTCAATGCAATTTATTCAACGATAATTAATTATAATTAAGATAATTTTATGACTGGTCCAAATCCAAATATTCAAGCAGTTGAACTAAATAGAACTTCTCTTTATTGGGGATTATTATTAATTTTTGTTTTAGCAGTGTTATTTTCAAGCTACTTCTTTAACTAAATTCTAATTATCAATTAATTTATTAAATATTTATGGCAGATACAAATAGACGTGTTCCTCTTTGGTTAATTGCACTAGTAGGTGGACTGGGTGTTTTAACTATTTTAGGGTTATTTATTTTTGGTTCATATTCAGGTTTAGGATCATCTTTATAAAAAGTAGATTAAAAAGGAAGTGAAGAGTTAAAATATTCACTCTACACTTTCTTTTTCTATATAAACAAATAAAATTGCCATTGCAATACCAGGTAAAAAAATTCCAATAATTGGTACTAATATAGATGGAAAATAAGGAGCAATCATTTATTACCTCTTTTTATTAATTAAATAGTTATTATAGTATAAATTTATGAATTTAAATAACTATTCATTATATTAAGAGTTAGAGTTCTTTGTTTTTATTTAAGATACTTGCAAGGAAAACTATTTAACTACTTTGAAAAAAAGATGACAATTAATTCAAAAGTAATTGATTCAATGAAATTATTTGCAGAAAGTTATGCTAAATCAACAGAAACATATTTTTGTGTTGATCTTGAAGTAACAGAATCAGTAATATTGGGTCTAGCAAAAAATAAAGAGTTGTTTGGTGCTCCTTTATGTCCGTGTCGTTATTATGATAATAAAGAAGATGAAATTAGTTTAGCTTATTGGAATTGTCCTTGCGTACCAATGAGAGAAAGAAAAGAATGCCATTGCATGCTTTTCTTAACAAATGAAAATGAATTTGCTTCTAATATTCAATCTTTTCCAATTTAAATACTTAAAAACATAAAATTTTTATAATAAAGTTCAAAAATTTTTTAAAATTTAAAATATAAATTATTAAAACCATAGAAAATAAATAATATGACAGCATCATTATCAGGATTTTTAGGAAGTTTAATTTTAGGAACTGTAATTGTCATTATTCCAGTAACAGCTGCTTTAATTCTTGTAAGTCGATTAGATCCATTAGCTCGCGAAGAAGCTTAATTATGATCAATATTATTGTTGAACCTGCACTCCTTCTGGGAGCTATTTTTGCTAGTGTAATGATTTCTCTTTACTCTTTACGATTTGTTAATCCTAATTTAGCAACTGATTGGGATATATTTATAACAACACTTGGTATTGTATATAGTTCAATTTTAGTTATTCACGGTTGGAGATTGGATCCTATTTTATTATTTAGCCAAGTTTTATTAATTTTTATTACATTTTCTTTTTGTTGGATTTTAATTCGTCAAAGAGAAATTATTCGGCGATTAATAGAAGCAAGTTAATAAAAATAATTTTGATTGATTATTAAAAAGGATTTTTTAACTCAATAAATGAATTTTTTAATTTATAATATACTATCAAGAACAAATATTAAATTGTAATTTTGAAATTTACAAAAAAATTAATTTAAACAAATATATCTTATGTTAGCATTAAAATTATTCGTATATGCCACAGCTTTTTTCTTTATTACTATTGCAGTTTTTGGTCTACTTTCGAGTGATAGCTCTCGAAATCCAAGTAATGTATAAATAAAAACTTTAAAAAATTCTTTTGTGCTTAAATATGAAAAATATAGTCAATAAAAAAATTTAATGGGAAAAGTATATAATTGGTTTCAAGAACGCTTAGAAATTCAAGCTATTGCTGATGATATTTCAAGTAAATATGTTCCTCCACATGTTAACATTTTTTATTGTTTAGGAGGAATTACATTTGTTTGTTTTTTAGTTCAAGTTGCAACTGGTTTTGCAATGACTTTTTATTATAGACCTTCAGTAGCTGACGCGTTTGCTTCAGTAGAATATATGATGACACAAGTGAATTTTGGATGGTTAATTCGTTCAATTCATCGTTGGTCAGCTAGTATGATGGTATTAATGATGATTCTTCATGTTTTTAGAGTATACTTAACAGGAGGATTCAAAAAACCTCGTGAATTAACATGGGTTACAGGGGTAATCTTAGCATCTGTAACAGTATCTTTTGGAGTTACTGGTTATTCTTTACCTTGGGATCAAGTTGGATACTGGGCTTGTAAAATTGTTACAGGTGTACCGGATGCTATTCCAGTTGTTGGAAGTTCCCTAGTTGAATTATTACGTGGGGGAACAAGTGTTGGACAAGGAACATTAACTCGTTTCTATAGTTTACATACGTTTGTTTTACCATTATTGACAGCAGTATTAATGCTGGCGCATTTTTTAATGATTCGAAAACAAGGAATTTCAGGTCCTTTATAATCTAAATTTATTTTTTATTTAAAATCTAATATTATGTCAGTTATTAAAAAACCCGATTTATCAGATCCAAAACTGCGAGCAAAATTAGCGAAAGGAATGGGTCATAATTATTATGGTGAACCTGCTTGGCCAAATGATCTTCTTTATATTTTCCCAGTTGTAATTTTTGGAACATTCGCATGCATTATAGGTCTTTCTGTTTTAGAACCTTCGAGTTTCGGAGAAAAAGCAAATCCATTTGCAACGCCTCTTGAAATTTTACCAGAATGGTATTTTTTCCCAACATTTAATTTATTACGTGTATTACCTAATAAATTATTAGGTGTACTTTCAATGGCAGCAGTTCCTGCTGGATTATTAACAGTTCCTTTTATTGAGAATGTTAACAAATTCCAAAATCCTTTTAGACGTCCTGTTGCTATGACTGTTTTTTTAGTTGGAACAGTAGTTGCAATTTGGTTAGGGTTTGGAGCAGCTATGCCAATTGATAAAGCTATTACATTAGGATTATTTTAAATTCTATTGTATTAATTGATTAGATAGTTTATATATATAACTATATACTAATTGGCTCTGTAGCTCAGTTGGTTAGAGCGGAGGACTCATAAGCCTTAGGTCGCAGGTTCAATTCCAGCCGGAGCCATTAATATATAGTTTTTTAAGAATAAAATTATGGAGAGATGGCAGAGTGGTCGATCGCGGTAGATTGCTAATCTATTATGTAAATAATATTACATCGAGGGTTCAAATCCCTCTCTCTCCTTGTATTCTTAAAACAATATTCATTATTTTAATTTGGGATTGTAGTTCAATCGGTTAGAGCACCGCCCTGTCACGGCGGAAGTTGCGGGTTCGAGTCCCGTCAATCCCGTAGTTACTTTTTATAAAGATTTAGATTATTTATAATAATAAATATATTATTTATTTTTTCTACTAGCAAATCTATTTTTAAAAAATTTACTTAAAATGAAATTTAATTTAAGAAACATATTTTCAACAATTCTTACAATTACGCTTTTATCAGTGTCTAGTTTAACTGGAAAAGTAGAATCAGCAAATGCGGTTTTTGACAATTTAACACCTTGTAAAGATTCAACAGCTTTTCAAAAACGATTAACAACATCAGTTAAAAAATTAGAAAATCGACTAAAATTATATACACCAAATAGCAAAGAAGCTGATTTTTTAGTAAAAGAAATTGAATCTACAAAAACACGTTTTGAAAGATATCAAAGTTCTAATTTACTTTGTGGAAAAGAAGGATTACCTCGAATTATTGCAAGTGGACAATGGGATCATGCTAATGAATTTGTTATTCCGGGAATTTTATTTATCTATATTACAGGATGGATTGGTTGGGTAGGAAGAAAATATGTTCAATATGCAGCTACAACTGAAAATCCATTTGAAAATGAAATTATTATTAATGTTCCAATCGCAATTTCAATTATAAATTCGGGATTTTTATGGCCTGTAAATGCTTGGAAAGAATTTATAAGTGGAGATTTATTAGCATCGGATGACAATGTAACAGTTTCACCTCGCTAAATTATTTAATTTATACTTTTTAAGTTTTAATCTTTTTTCTACTGATTTTTTAACTATTAAAAACTTTGTCAAATTTTATGAGTTATTTTTTAAAATATCTTTCAACAGCTCCGGTTTTATTAACCGTTTGGTTATCTATTACTTCTGGATTTATTATGTTTATTAATTTTGTGTACCCAGATCCTTTAACATTCCCAAGTTTTTAAAAAATGGTTTATTATTTTTAATAAACCATTTAATAAAATTAAATACTAATTATTATTTCATTAGCTTCTTTTTCTACTTCTTTTATGGATTTTTTAAGCTCAGGAGCCATTAAATCAAAAAGTGATGATTGTCGACTATTATAAAGAATTTCTAAAGCTGTTAAATTAGATAAATATTCACGAGCAAGGGCTCTTAAATCCTTTCCTGTCAATTCTTCAGAAATCATTAATTCATCTACTAATCTTTCTCCTCCAGGTCTGATAATTTCTAAAAAAGAAATAACTTCATTATATGTTATATCCATAAAATTAGTTGTAAAATTATCAATAATATTATTTAATTCTTGTTTAACATCACTTCCTAAAAAGAATAAATTTCGTTGCTGTGCTTGTTGCTTTAATTCTTGAAGACGTGTCATTGCATATCGTAAAATCATTAAGCGAACATTTCTTGTCATTTGTGCAATATCTTGTTGAGCACCTACAGTACATTCTGCAACTCCATTTATTACTTCTTCAGCAGCTCTACCACCAACAGCAATTAAAACTTGATTAATAAAAATATTTCTAGAATTATATTGACTTGGAGAGGGAATTGTCCATGTTGTTCCTTGAGTATTACCACGTGGTACTAGAGTTAATTTCTCAATTCCATCATTTTCATTAATTAATGTACCAATAAAAGCATGTCCCATTTCATGAAAACCAGTTAATTGACGAGCTTTGACACGAGCCACTTGCTTTCCTTCTAAACCAATCACTACTCTATCAATACTAATATTGATTTCTTCCATTGTAATAGCCAGTTTTTTGCGTCGTGTTGCTAAAATAGCTGCTTCATTCAATAAATTAGCTAAATCAGCTCCAGAGAATCCAATTGTTCTTTGTGCGATTTGAGGAATAGATACCAATGGATCAAATTTTTTTCCTTTAGCATGCACTTTTAAAATTGCTTGGCGCTCTTTTAAATTAGGGTTATTAATAGTAATTTGACGATCAAATCGGCCTGCTCGTTTAATAGCTGGATCTAAAATATCAATTCGATTCGTAGCAGCAATCACAATAATACCAGTATCAACTTCAAATCCATCCATTTCAGTTAAAATTTGATTTAATGTTTGCTCTCTTTCATCATTACCACCTCCCATACTATTATTTCCTGAACGTGCACGAGCAATAGAGTCAATTTCATCAATAAAAATAATTGAAGGTTTTAATGAGCGTGCTTTATCAAAAAGTTCTCTTACTCTAGCAGCACCAACACCAACTAATAATTCAACAAATTGAGAACCAGAAACTTTTAAAAAAGGTGTTTCAGCTTCACCAGCAATAGCTTTTGCTAATAAAGTTTTTCCAGTCCCGGGAGGTCCACCTAATAAAACTCCTTTTGGAATACCTGCTCCTAATTTAGAAAAATTTTCTGGGTTTTTTAAAAATTTAACCACTTCTTTTAATTCTTCTTTAGCTTCTTCATTTCCTGCTACATCTTCAAATTTAATTTTTGTATCTGTTATGACCTGTACTACATTTTGATCTAAACTAGTAAATTCACCAAAGGGATCGGAAGATTCAATTGTTGGATCATAAATGCGGTCGGATAAATTATTCCAAATTTTTTCTACAATTGACAAAAGTTTATCTGCCAAAAAGAGAATAAAAATGATTCCAATAATCCCAACGATCAAGTTGAAATTAGTAGTACCTAGAAACGAACTAAATAGCTCATTTTCTAATGATATTAAAAAAACCATAATATTTTTTATTAATTTTAAATTTAGTTTAATATTTGTTTAGTAAAATTGATTTAAAAATCAATTTATTCCATAAATCTTTTGATTTACTATCACTTACTATATATACTTGTTATTTAATATTCTAATTAACAAATTCTTTATTCTTAATATAATTTTTAAGTTATGTTAATTAACCATTTTTTTGTTATATTAATTTGTATTTTTATAAAAATAAATTTAAATTCGATTTAAATTTATCTTCTTAAAATAAGAAAGAAATAATAAAAGTTTAAATTTATATGATTGCAAAAGGATCCAAAGTACGTATTCTTCGAAAAGAGTCTTATTGGTTTAATAAAGTGGGTGTTGTAATTAGTATTGATAAATCAAGTGTTATTCGTTACCCAGCTGTAATTCGTTTTGACTCTGTTAATTATAGCGGAACAAATACAAATAATTTTTCATTAGCTGAATTAGTTGATTTATCAGAAGAAAAATAAAAATTGAATTGAAAGATTAATTAGTCTTTCAATTCAAAAAATTATTTAACTTTCTAATGCACTCCAATCAACATCAACATTTTCTAAAATTAATGATGAGTTATAAATTTGAAGAATAATTAACAAGAAAACTAAAAATAAGGCCATAAAAAGACCCATAATAGGCGTTGTTCCCCAATTTGGTGCAACTTTTCCGTATTCTATATTTAAAGGCTTAAGAATCTCACCTAAACGCGTTTTTAATGCCATATGAATTGTAAAATTGAAATTTAAATTTTTATAAAATCAACAAGGCTTTCTTTTTGGAAAGTCTCCTGACCAGAATAATATTTATCGAATTAAAATATTTTTATGAATTTAGACACCGCACTAGTAGCATTTGGAATTGCATCCTTAGCTATAGGAGTTACTTTATTAACTATTTATAGCTCATTTGGACCAGGATCAGAGAATTTAATTGATCCATTTGAAGAAGATGATGATTAAATTTATTTTGATTAATTATTAAATTTAATCAAATAAATATTATGTTCGAATAATTTTTGGTGTTTCGCGGAAAAAAGCTGCAAAAAATAAGATCATTAATGTTCCAATTAAAAGAAACGTATATACTAAAGCTTCCATAAACTTAATTTTTTAACAATAAACTTAAATAACCTTTAAATATTAGCAATATTTTTAATTGCTAATATTCAAAAAAAAACTTTAAACACTACCTCTACGTGGCGTTGTTCTATCCCCAATTTTTCTGAAAGCTCCGAACTCTACTTGTTCTGTAACTTCAGGTCCAATTCCTGTAAATACATCTCTAAAAATAGTTCGTGATCCGTGCCATAAATGACCAAAAAAGAATAATAATGCAAAATTAGCATGTCCAAATGTATACCAACCACGTGGGCTGCTTCTGAACACTCCATCTGATTCTAAACTTGTACGATCAAATTCAAAAACTTCACCTAATTGAGCTTTTCTTGCAAATTTTTTAACAGTTGGCGCATCTTTAAATGTTTGACCATTTAATTTTCCACCATAGAAGTTAACGGTAACACCTACTTGTTCAATACTATATTTTGATTCAGCACGTCTAAATGGAATATCAGCTCGAATAATACCATCTTTATCAACTAAAATTACTGGGAATGTTTCAAAGAAAGCTGGCATACGTCGTACTGTTAATTCTCTTCCTTCACGATCACGGAATATTGGATGTCCAAGCCAAGCTTCAGCAATTCCATCTCCTTTATTCATTGGCCCTGAACGGAATAATCCACCTTTAGCTGGGTTATTACCAATATAATCGTAGAAAGCTAATTTATCTGGAATTTGTGACCAAGCATCTGTTTCGGAAACTCCTTTAGCAATAGATGTTTCTACTAAACGCTCAATTTCTTGTTGGAAATAGCCACTATCCCATTGATAACGAGTTGGGCCAAATAATTCAATTGGAGTAGTTGCTGATCCGTACCACATTGTTCCTGATGTAACAAAAGCAGCAAAGAAAACAGCAGAAATACTACTAGATAAAACTGTTTCAATATTTCCCATTCTTAATGCACGATAAAGACGTTGCGGTGGTCTAACATTTAAATGAAAAATACCTGCAATAATTCCTAAAGTTCCTGCAGCAATATGATGCGAAGCAACACCTCCTGGATTAAAAGGATTAAAACCTTCTGGACCCCAAGCTGGAGCTACTGGTTGTACTCTTCCTGTTAAACCAAAAGCATCAGACACCCAAATCCCTGGACCAAATAATCCTGTTACATGGAAAGCACCAAATCCAAAACATAGAAAACCAGATAAAAGTAAATGAATTCCAAAAATTTTTGGTAAATCTAATGCAGGTTCGCCTGTACGAGGATCTTGAAATAAATCTAAGTCCCAATAAACCCAATGCCAAATCGCAGCTAAAAATAGAAGTCCTGAAAGAATAATATGTGTTAATGCTACCCCTTCGAAACTCCAAATTCCTGGTGCATAAGCACTTTCACCAGTAATTGTCCATCCACCCCAAGATTCTGTAATTCCTAAACGTGCCATAAATGGCATAACAAACATTCCTTGACGCCAAATAGGATTTAAGACTGGATCCGATGGATCAAAAACTGCTAACTCATATAACGCCATTGAACCTGCCCATCCCGAAACTAATGCAGTATGCATTAAATGAACTGCAATTAATCTTCCAGGGTCATTCAGTACTACTGTATGAACACGATACCAAGGTAAAGCCATGCTTTTTTTTTACATTAAAATATAATTTTTCTTCCTTTCTTAACTCTTATAATTGTTTAAACTATATTATATCAAAGATTTTTATTAACAACGGTTTATAAAGCTTTTTTATACGCTAAATAAGCAATAACAGCAGGTCCGATTGAAACGATAATAAAAGTAGTTAATAATTGACTGATAACATTTAAATTCATAAAAAGAGCAATTTTCTTTTTTAATATTATTTTTCATCATTTAATACACTCTTTTAAAAATCAAATAATAGCTTTTTACTTTATTGTTTTGTATATATACCTTTACCTGATTAAAAGGGTCACTAACTCAATGGTAGAGTAGTCGGCTTTTAACTGATAAGTTCTGGGTTCGATTCCCAGGTGACCCAAATATATTTCTATTGTTTATTTTAATCATTTTTTTTTTAATTTTTCGAAGATTAAAATTTTACTTTTTGAAATAAATTGAAAATTTGTTTTAATCGCAATAAATAAGAAATATTTTGGAAATAACCAGTGATTAATTTAAAAAGAAAATAATTAATAATTAGAATTATTAAAAAATAAAGAACAGCTAATAATAGTTCAATACACATTGTAAAATAATATTTTAATATTTATATAAATACCATTTATATTCTTTTTTCCAAATAAAAAGGTTGACAATTAATAATTCCTCAACTATAATATAATTATAGATATCATATATGACAGAAATATCTTATGCCTCCATCGTCTAGTGGCCTAGGACACTTCCCTTTCACGGAGGTAACAGGGATTCGAATTCCCTTGGAGGTAATAAATAAATTTAAGTATTTTCTTTAGATAAAGAAAAAAGGATAAAAACTATCCTTTTCGTTTTTAGATTAGTAAGTAAAGTTTTTTCGGGATGGCAGGATTTGAACCTGCGACTTTCTGCTCCCAAAGCAGACACGCTACCAAACTGCGTTACATCCCGTCGTATAATATAATATAATTATATATATTAATTAATTAATCGTCAAAAAATAAGTATAAAATTTTATATTGCAATAAAAAATTTTTATTGTTAGTTTATTATTTATAATAGAAAGAGTGAATTAAATGAAGAAAAAAATATTTTTTTTTTATGGCTTTTTTAAAACAATGGAAAACTAAATGGGAACTGAAATCTTTGACATTTGATGAGTTATTTCTTGTTATTGTTGAGGTCGTTACAAAACAATTAGATGAAATTGAAAAAGACGAAGTAACTTTAGAAGCGAATTTAGTGATTGATTATGAAGCTGATTCAGTAGATGTTGTTGCGATGCTTTTATATTTAGAGGATATGTTTAAAAACGCTTCCCAAACAACTCGTACAGTTGTTCCGACAGATAAATTAGGCCAAATTGTTTTAGTAGAAGATATATTTGATATTATGTATGAAGTTTTACTAGGAATCGAAAGTAAAATGGAAACATTTGTAAAAATTAATCCGGATTTTGATGCATTACAAAAACAAAAAAAAATGGGAGAGCTTTATCCAAATAAAAATGGATAAAAAAGAATTTAGTTCTTTGAAGAACTAAATTCTTTTTTAAACTTTATTTAATTGTTACTTTTGCTCCTGCAGTTTCAAGTTCTTTTTTAATAGTTTCACTTTCATCTTTTGTAATTCCTTCTTTTAATACTTTTGGAACATTATCAACAATATCTTTTGATTCTTTTAATCCTAATCCTGTTAAATTACGAACAATTTTTAAAATTGCAATTTTCTTATCGGCTGGAACTTCCGTTAAAATAATATCAAAAGCTACCTTTTCTTCAACTGCTTCTACTGGAGCAGCTGGACCTGCAGCTAAACCTACCGCTACGGAAGCCGTTTGAACAGATGTATCTACACCAAATGTTTTTTCAATTTCTTTTACTAATTCGGCTGCTTCAAGAAGTGTTAAAGTTTTTAACTGTTCAATAATACTAGTTAATTTTTCATTCATATCTTTTTTATCAAAAGGTTTACAAGTAATTTAGATTATTAATTAGGGATTAAAAAATTACTAATCATTAATTTAATTTTTAACAAATATAGATTAAAAAACAAATTAATTATTTTTAAGTGTACTAAATTCAAGATTAATACTCGGACTCATTGTTGTGCAAACATAAAAAGATTTAAAATATTTTCCTTTCACTCCTGTAGGTTTATTTTTTTCAATTGAATTATAAACAGCTAACAAATTTTCTTTTAATTGATCTTCAGAAAAATTTACTTTTCCAAAATTTAAATGAACAATTCCTGTTTTATCTGCTCTATATTCAAGTTTTCCTTTTTTAAATTCGTTAATGGCTTCTTTTAGGTTTTGTGTAACTGTTCCGGATTTTGGTGATGGCATTAATCCCTTTGGACCTAAAACCCGTCCTAATTTGGCTAATTTAGGCATCAATTGTGGAGTTGTAATTAAAATATCGAAATTTAAATTGCCATTTCCAATTTCTTCAATTAAGTCATCCGCACCTGCAATAGTTGCACCTAGTTTTAAAGCTTCAGCTACGTAATCAGGCTCTGTAAAAACAGCTATTTTTAAATTTTTTCCAGTACCATGCGGTAAAACTAAACTGGTACGAAGTTGTTGATTTGCATATTTTGGATCAATATTTAAAGAAATATGAGCTTCAACTGATTCTAAAAATTTTGCATTACCAATTTCTTTTAATAAAGAAATTCCTTTATCAAGAGGATAAGAATCTTCTTTAATTAGATTTTTTAATTGTTTTAAACGTTTTGAATTTTTTTTCATTTTATTTTTAATTAGCTTCAATTTTTATTCCCATACTTTTTGCTGTTCCCTTAATAATTAAAATGGCTTTCTCTAAATTATCTGTATTCAAATCATTCATTTTAATTGTTGCAATTTCTTTAACTTGCTCCAATGTAACAGTCCCAACTTGTTCTCTATTTGGTTGAGCTGCTCCTTTTTTTGCATTGGCAAATTTGGCCAAAAGGATTGAAGCTGGTGGCGATTTTAAAATAAATGAATATGATCGGTCATCATAAATCGTTATTTTTACAGGAATAATTAAACCGATTTTTTCTGCTGTTTTAGCATTATATTCTTTACAAAATCCAGCAATATTTACTCCATGCTGACCAAGAGCTGGACCTACTGGAGGAGCAGGTGTTGCTTTACCTGCTGGTAATGCTAATTTAACAAAAGCTTTAATTTTTTTTGCCATAGTTTCTTATTTTTCTTTAAGTTTTTATATTTATCTTTCTTCTTTCAAACCACCAGATTTTTAATACGCGCCTTGAAGGACTTGAACCCTCGACACCAGATTTTGGAGACCTGCGTTCTACCAACTGAACTAAAGACGCAACGAAATCAAAATTATGCCGAAAACCAGATTTGAACTGGTGACACGAGGATCTTCAATCCACTGCTCTACCAACTGAGCTATCTCGGCATTTTAATCATTTGTTAACATATACTAATGTTATCAAATTTTATTTGGGTGGTCAATTATATTAGGAATAAAATAATCTTGTTATTTTATTAATAACAAGATTATTTTTAAATAATGAGTTTAATAAAGTTTATGTTTCTAAATCATCTTGTTTAACAACAACTTGTTCATTTTCATTTAACTGAATTTTAATAACTCTCATTTTTTTAGTGCTTGATGTTTTTAGCATTGTTTCAGAAATTAGATCTTCAATATATTTTGTTACTAAACGTCTTAAAGGTCTAGCTCCAAACATAGGATTATATCCTTCACGTGTTAATTTTAATTTTACTTTATCATCTACTGTTAATAAAATTTGTTTTGATTTGACACGGTTAGTAACTTCTTTGACCATAATATCACAAATTTTACGTAATTCTTCTGGACGTAAAGGCTGAAAAATAATGATATCATCTAATCGATTTAAAAACTCTGGTAAAAACATAGTGCTTAATCGTTCTAATACAGCATCTTTTAATGTACTTAATGTTTGTTGATTTAAATTATTTTCTTCTTTTGAATTTTTTAATTTTTGTAAAGTTGATTCTAATTTTTCGGATTTAAAACTTAAAAATGATTTATCAAATTCATTATTTAATTGCTCTTTAATATCCGTTAAAAAATTTTCACTAATCGGTGATTCTAAAAATTCAACTACCCCAGAATAAGGGTCATCATATGGAATTGGACTTCTTTGAAGAGATGCTTCTTCGTTAATATTTTTCGAGTTTGCTATAGTTTGTTTATGCTTTTCGACTTTTTTTTCTAAATTATTAGTACCTGATTCGTCAATTTTTTTTGTTGTTCGCTCAGTTTTTAAGATTTGTTGAATTTCTTCAGCAGCTGCGTTTGATGTCATAATAATAACTGTATTTTCAAAAGCAACTAAACGTTTTTGACTATCTGTTAAACGTCCATCTTCTAAAATTTGAAGTAAAACGTTTAAAATATCAGGATGAGCTTTTTCAACTTCATCAAATAATACAACTGAATAAGGTTTTCTTCTAACTGCATCCGTTAATTGTCCACCTTCGTCATAGCCTACATAACCTGGAGGAGACCCAATTAAACGAGAAACTGTAAATTTCTCCATAAATTCAGACATATCAAATCGAATCATATCGCTTTCTGCACCAAACATACTTACTGCTAAAGCTTTAGTTACTTCAGTTTTTCCAACACCTGTTGGACCACAAAATAGAAAACTAGCAATAGGTCTATTTGGGTTTTGAATACCTAAACGAGAGCGTCGAATAGCCTTAGCAATAGCTGAAATTGCTTCTTCTTGGCCAATAACACGTTGGTGTAAAGTCGCTTCTAAATTTACTAACTTTTGTGATTCAAGATTTGAAATTGATTGAATTGGAATACCAGTCATATCCGATAAAAGTTCTCGGATTTCTCTTTGTGTAATTCTCTTTTTTAATCCTGTAAAATCACCAACTTTTCGTGCACAACGAATTAAATCTGGATCATCCAAATTGGAAAGAAAATCTCGACCTGTTTCAGTTGAAAAATATCCAAGTAAAGTATAAATAGTTGTTAATTCTTTATCAGATATGGATAATTCTGAACTATATTTTAAACTTTCAATAACACCTTTTCTTAAAACGGGTTTTAATTCTAATAAAAATTCTTTAAAAACTTCAATTCTTTTTGTTTCTAATTCACTAAGAATCTCAAATTGTTCTTCATATAATTCAATATCAGCTTCATAAAAATCTTTTTCCCTAGAAAACGATAAAGGATTATCCAATAATTGTCTTCTAATTTTGGATAAATAATGATACATTTCGGAGTCATAAAAAACAGAAGATAAATCAGAAAAATATCGTTGTTTAAAAATTGGTGTTAAAAAATTAAATTTTTCTGCTTCTAACCACTCTCCGTATAAAAATAATGAAATTCGATAAATACTAAGTTTTGGTTGTTGTTTTAAATTAATATCGGAAATAATTTCATTATAGATTTCTTTATTTTTAGAAATTGATAAATCTTTTATTTTTTTTGTTGTTTTAATTACTGAACGTGGTTTATTTGAAGAAAATAATAATTCATCAACTCGTTTTAATACAGAAATACGCATCTTATCAAATAAACTTTGAGAAATTGGTGATAAAATTGGCTTCGCTTCTTCTGGAATAGATAAAGGAGTTTCAATCCAACGTAAAAGAAAATTTCGATAAGCATTTTCTATTTCCTGAAAAACAAATTCTGCTGCAATATCACCTCGACGAAAAGCTTCAACACGTAAAACACCAATATTATTTAATCCAGCATTTACTAGCGAAGAAATAACAGATCCTTCAGTTACATTTGTTAATCGAATCACTTCTTTTGCAGCAGCTCTATCAATTAAATCAATTGCTTTATCGGGAAGGAAGCGCTCATAAATATATCGAGATGCTAGTTCTGCCGAAATTCGAAGTGCTCCAGGTAAAATTTCAACATTATGAAACGCTTCGAGACTTGGTCGTAAACCATATAAAATATTAACAGTATCATCTACAGAGGGTTCTTTTACTTTTATAGGTTGAAAACGACGATTTAGAGCAGGATCTTTTTCAATTCTTTGATATTCTTTTGTAGTCGTAGCACCAATACATTGAAATCCACTACGAGATAAAACTGGTTTTAAAATATTAGCTGCATCCAATGATCCTTCTGCTGATCCAGTTCCCCCGATATTATGAATTTCATCAATAAAAATAATAATATTTGGTTGTGCTAAAACTTCATCTAATACTCTTTGAAATCTTAATTCGAATTCTCCACGGTAGCGTGATCCTGCGACAATTCTAGCTAAATCTAAACTAATAATTGAACGACCTTCTAAAACAAAAGGAACTAAATTATTAACAATTTTACTAGCAAATAATTCTACAATTGCAGTTTTTCCAACACCTGCGTCTCCAACTAAAACCGGGTTGTTTTTTTGACGACGAACTAAAATTTCCATTAGTTCTAATAATTCTTTTTCTCTTCCAAAACATTCTTCTAATTGACCTTGACGAGCTAATAAAGTTAAATCTGTCCCATAAATTTCAAGTGCGGGTCCCTTTTCTTCTTCATCATAATCATAATCATCTTCTCCATCTTCAAAATGAATATACGTAAAACAAAACAAATTCATTAACATTTTTAATTTTTAATTATTATTTTTATGGAACTATCGTTTTTATTATTATTCTTTTAATTTTAAATATACTTTTTTCTGTTATCTAAATTGAATATTAAATTCGTTACAAAGTTTTTGTTTAACTAACTCTATTTCTTTTTCTATTTGTTCAGTTGTAAATGTTTCTAAAAATGATTGAAATTGTAATCGAATAGCAATATTAACATCCTCACTTATTTTTTCATCAAAATAAATATCAAAAAATTCTATTCTATTTATTAAACTCGAAACGCTTGTTATTTTTTCTTTTAATAATGCAAAACTTATATCTTTTTTAACAGAAAAAGATAAATCTTTAATAATTGGTGGATATTTAGAATATTCTTTATATACTTGAATTTTATTTTTTAAACGCCAATTATTAAAATATGATAAATTAAATTCAAATAAATAAACTGGATATTTTGTTATTTTAAAATTTTCGAGTCCTGGATTCACTTCACCAAATATTCCAATAATTTCATTTTCATTTTTAAAAATTATTGATTTTGTTTCGTGAAAAATATTTGAAGAAAATGTATTTTTCTCAATTCTTATATTTTTATAATTAAATAAATTTAAAAAATTTTCAATAAATCCTTTAGCAATAAACCATTCAATAGTTGAAAATTTCGATTTTTTAATTCTTTCTACTTGAAAAATACCTGCTAATTTATCTATCTCAATAATAAAATTATTAGTCTTCTTAAAAGTTCGTCCTATTTCGAAAAAATTTTTTTGTTCAAAACCTAAATTGAAGTTATTTTCAAAAATTTCTAATAATTTTAAAAAAATATTAGTTCGTAAAATTGAAAAATCATTATTAAGCGGATTATTTAAATAAATTGAATTTAATTGCTGTTTTTTACTTTCTAAAATAGGATTTGTTAAAATTTCATTAAAACCAGAATTAAGAAAAAAGTTTTTAATTAACTCATATTGATTTAAATTTTGATTAAAATATATTTTTTCTTTTTTTGGAAAAATCTCAGAAAAATTGTCATATCCAACTAATTTACTGTATTCTTCAATTAAATCAATTTCTCTTGTTAAATCTCTTCGATAATTTGGAATTAAAAAATAAAAAGCAAACGGAGTTTGACAAATAATTTTTAAACCATTTTTTTCAAAAATAGAAAGATCAAATTGAACTAAATTTAAAGTCTTTTTTAAGGCTAATTTGCGACATTTTAAAATCTTTTGTTCCTTTAGTTCAATTGTATCACTGTAAACAGAATATACTTTCGGTATAATTTCAGCAAAGTAATTAAGTTCTAATAATGTTAATAAACGCTGAAAAGAAGATTTAAAATTTTCTAAAAAAATTTTTCTTAAAAAACGAAAGGAATTTTTATTTTCAAAAATAATTGGAACTAGTTCATTTTTAGGAAAAATTTCATTATAAAAAGTTGCTTCTAAAAAAAGACTAGAATTGAAATTGGAATCAATTTTATTGGTTGAATTAATTAAACCTAAAATATTTAAAATTTCATTATTTTTATTTTTTACAACAATTGTACCTGGAGAAAGAGCATAAGAGCGTTGATTAATATCTATAAATTTTTCGACTTTATTTAATTTTTCTATTGAAAACGGGGTAGATGAATTTGCATAATAACTAAAATTTTGTCCCCATTCTAAATTGGTTAAATTAAGAAAATCTTTTAAATTTTTTTCTGGTTTTAGACCAAAATTAAGTAATTTTTTTTGAACCCATAAAGGAGATGAAATTTTTTTAAAATTTCGGATTTCAATTGTAAAAACCAAAATATCAGAAATATTTTTTGTTTGAAGTGGAAAATTTTCATAATAAAAATATTTTAAATAATTTTCTTTCAAAATAAAAAAATAATTTTTTTTAGTTTTTTCCCAAAAATTATTTAAATTAAAAAGTAAAACTGTGGAAAGCTCATTTAAAAAAAATCTTTCATTTAATAAGTCTTCTCGATTTGCTGGAATTTTTATTAATAAACGAACATTATCTAAAAAAATATTTTCACTAGATTTTTCATTAAAAATTTGATCAACTTCAAAACCAATTAAATTTAATTGATTAATAATTTCGGATATTTTTAGGTTATTAGCCTTTGAATTTTCAGTTAAGGTAGAAAGTGAATATTCCATAATAAATTTGAATTTATTAAATTGAGTTATTTTCCGAAAAAACTAATCCTGTTTCTTTTGAATAAGATTTCATAAAATTAAGAAAATGAAACCATTCTTGGGAATTTTTAAAAATTAAAATTGCCTTTATTAAAAATGGTTTTCCTTTTTTAAAAAAAATTCGAACATCATTTGTTATAATTTTTTTATTCTCATAAATTAAAAACATACCATTTAGATGCTCTGAATGTAAAGAATAATTATCGAACAGAGAAGGATAAATAAAAATAAAAGTTGCTGTTCCAGTCATTTTATTTTTAGATTTTGTTAATTTAACAAGTGGGAATGTAGTTTCTTTGAGTCCTTCTAAAAATTCAATATATGCACTCATTAAAAATGTGTCAAGTATTTAGATAAATAAACTGGGGTGGGAGGATTCGAACCTACGGATGACGGAGTCAAAGTCCATTGCCTTACCACTTGGCTACACCCCATGGAATACAGTATAATTAGTATACTAGCAGAACAAAATAAAAAAAAGCAATGGGCAAGGAGGGATTCGAACCCCCGACACCGTAGTTCGTAGCCACGTGCTCTATCCCCTGAGCTACACGCCCTTTGAAATAAAAGTATATAAAGTTATTATATAATAATTTAATAAATTAGATAAATTTATTTTTATGAAAAAAAATTTTTCTTTATTCGAAGAATTAGATCAAAATCTTAAAGTAATTGAAGATATTGATGATTGTATTAAAATTACACTTGGACCAACAGGGAAAAATGGAATTATTGCTAATGAAAAACAAGAAATTAAATTTATTACTAGTGGCTCATTATTAATTAAATCTTTAGAATTTTCTACTAACGCCGGTAATGTTCTTTTAAAGCTTTTAGAGCAAGCAGCAATTAAAACGTTTAATATTTCAGGAGATGGATCCACGACAACAATTTTAATTGCTTGTCAATTATTAAAAAGTTCTTTACGTTTTTTAGTTAATGGATATAATTCTATCTTTTTAAGTTTTGGATTAAAAAAAATTGCTTATTTTTTATTAGAAAAAGTTTTAGAATTTTCTATTCCAATTTCGTCTAATAATCAATTAAATGGAATTTTAAAAACTTCTCTTGGAAAAAAATTAAATCCCGACTTAATAAAATTACTAGAAAATTCAATATCTAAAATCGGAAGGGATGGTCTTATTTTAGTTGAAGAAAATATTTCAGAAACAAATGAATTAGAAATTGTTCAAGGAATTGAATTAGATAAAGGTTTTGCTTCTTCTTATTTTGTTAATGATTTAAAAAAATTTGAAGTTATTTATGATAATCCTTATTTGTTAATAACTAAAAATCCAATTACTTCTTTAAACCAAATTCGCGAAATTATTGACTATATTAAATTAAATAATCGCCCATTAGTAATTGTAGCAGAAGATATTAATAAAGAAATAATCTCAACGTTAGTATTAAATAATATTCAAAAAAAATTTAAAGTTGCAGTTGTTAAATATACAAGCATTCAATTTTTAAAAACTGGTATTTTAGAAGACTTAGCTCTATTAACGCATTCCAATTATTTTTGTTCTAATTTAAAAAATACAACTGAAAAATTAACCGTGAATGATTTGGGTCAAGCTGAAAAAGTTATTATTAAAAAAGATAAAAGTACATTTTTAATTTCAAAATTTTCTAAAATTATTGCAAAACGTAGAATTAATGAATTAAACCGTGAACTTTTAACAAGTGAAACAGAATTTGAAAAAGGCGTTTTTAAAACACGTATTGCTAGATTATCAGGAAATATTGCAAAAATAAAAATAGGTCTTTCAAATAAGTATCAAATTGATGAAGAACGCCAAAAAGTAGAAAAAGCCATTACAACGTTACGTTCAGCTTTAGAAGAAGGGATGGTACCTGGAGGTGGTATTTTTTATTTTTATTTAAAAGAAGAATTAAAAAACTGGTCATATTTAAATTTAGTAGGGGACGAAATTTTTGCTTCACAAATTGTAGGAGAAGCTCTAATTAGACCATTTCAAGAATTATTTGCAAATACAAATACTTCTCGCTATAATATTTTAGAAAAAATTAACGAATTAGGTTATCCTTATGGTTATAATTTAATTGATCAAAAAATTATTCAAACTCTTGAAACAGGATTAGTAGATTCCTCGAAATCAGTTAGAGCTATTCTTTGGAATGCCTTAACTTTAGTAGCAACTATTATTACTAGTGAGTAATAAAATATTGAGTTAAAATAATTTTAACTCAATATTTCTGATTTGTTTCCTCCATCATTTTATAAATAAGATGTCGAACTGTAGCAGTAGGATAAGCTCCATTATTCAAATGTTTATATAATTCTAATTTATTAAAACTAACTCTTTTTTTTAAAGGATCATAATAACCTAATTCAGCAATACTCTTTCCATCTCGTTTGGATAAATTTTCCATTAAAACAATTCTATAAAATGGTTTATTTTTTCGACCTGTTCTTTTTAATCTGATTTTTAACATATTTTATTTTTTATTCATCTACTAAAATTATAATGAAATCTTTTAATTTTTACAAAAAGAATTAGATTGAATTTTCTAATAATAAACTTTCTGCAATTTTAAAAAGAAAAACACGAAGTTGTAAAGAGCCACTTATTAAAATACTTAATAATTCTAAAGCTAAAATAACGGAAATATCATAGGAAAATTTTCCTAATTTTAACTGAGGAATACGATTTTGCCAAAATTTAAAATAAGGATTTGCTGCTACTCTAAAAATTGATAAAGGCCATTTATAAGGATTTAATAACGGTAATTGATCAAATGTAATTTTACTATAACATAAAATTCGATAAGCTTTTAGAATAACATAGAGATAACCAAAAAGATCAGATATCCATGTTATTTGATAAACACATAACAATATAAAATTTGAAGTCATAAATAATAAAATTATAAGAGAAATTATTAAAAAAATTTTAGATAAAAAATATACTATTAAATAATTATTTAATAGTATATTTTTCCACCACCCCATTTTTCAGCAACAATTTTTGGTTGAACTAAAATATGTCCTGCAATTGCAACTAAATCATCTTGAGTTAAAGTACGCATTTTTGGAAAAATATCAGCACTTTTAATACTTGGATGAATTTCAGCAATAGATTCTAAACCATCAAACGTTGTTGGATTATTTAAATAATCTACTAAACCTTCAATTGTATTACGAGCAGGAGTAGCTAAACTTAATGCTTCTGAATCTAATCCTACATTTGGATTTGTCTTTGTAATTCCACCTGTGTGGCAGATACTACAAGTACTTAAGAATAATCTTTTTCCTCGTTTAACCTGTTCTGGTGTTAATGTCACTGATTTTGTTGAATTTAAAGGAACTGTTAAAATTGCATCATCTAATTCAATCGCAGAAGCGGATGAAATAATTGCAAAACAAGCTAAAAGAGAAAAAATTCCATTAGAAATAATTTTTACTAAATTTTTCATAAATTATGAATAAAAGTATTTGTAAATTTTTGTAAGTTTCTATTACATAAAACTATTATAGATAAATTTTTTTTATCTTAAAAACGAAAATAAATTTAAATAATAAATTAAGCAAGCTTCAAAAATAATTCGATATCTAGGATATAATAGGACGGAAAAACGAACATTCAAATTGAATGTGGAACCTTTATTAACATATCCTAGAGAAAAGGTATTTCAAAAATTCAAAAAAACAAATATAGACTTTGGACCTAAATTTGAAACAGCAAAAAAGAAAGAAGATATTATTAAAATCTTTGATGAAAGATATCAATATTACAAGAAATTCATCAATAAAAAGAAAAATCCAAACTTAGAAACTTAGAAAAGAAAAGTAAACAAAAACAAAAACAAAACAAAGTAAGGGGGGCGAGTTGTCTTCTCTTCTCTCTTCCCCTTTATAAGAGTAACTATTTTTGCCTTTTCCTTATTTTCTATAGGGTTTTTATAGGGACTGCCCCCCTTCAAAATGTGTTTTTGTGCTGGGCAGGTCTACCTTCCAAAATGTGTTTTTAAGGTGTTTTTGTGCTGGGCTGCCGAGATGAGAAGGGGTCTCATGATGATGATGAGACCATCATGTTGAACCGCGATTCTTTATTAATTATTGCTTCACTATACTTTTAAACTGTTTTTGTTGGATACAGGTTTTTAAAAGTAACTCTAATTCGTTTCATTGCAGCTAGTAATAATACTAAAATACAAATGGATCCAAGTAATCAGATTTATTAGATGGCTCTGGGTAAATCCGAGGTTTTAATAAATCAATAATAAAAAATTAAAAAATTAAAAATGTTAAAAGTGAAGGGAACCAGTCATTTCTCTTCATCCATTGACTATTGGAATAAAAATAAAAATAAATTAACCAACTAATAGTATAATGAAAGAATTCATTTTTGTTAAGTCCTCTGATGATCTGCGTTCGATTGCAGATTCTGCGCTGTACTGTTTTTTAGAAATTGAATATGATGAAGTTCATGATATTTTTGAAGATTTTGAAGATGGTTTTGTACCTAAATCTATTGAATCTAATTCCACTAGTAAAGAAAAAAAAAAGAAAAAACGATTGATAAGATTGATAATGAGGTAAATAATACTAATAGTAATAGTATATGTTTAGAATTTAAAAATTATTTGGTAGAGCAAAATAATATTCTTTTACAGCAAAAGATTTTATTATTTGAACATCAGAATGTTTTAATTAAAGAAATCCGTCAGGTGAATGCCAAAATTGATTTATCCCCGTTTTCTGTTAAATTTGATGATGTATTGACCTCTGTATCCCCACCCTCAATCTCATCTGATTCTGTCGATTATAGCGAATGGATTAAAATTAAATGGGCCAAGCCTTATTATGATAATGGTAGTCAGACGATTACTCGCTCTTTTTATATAAACCCTACAGTGCTGAAGCTTTTTAAGCTTTCTTGTCGTGGTCGAAAATCGCAGACTATTGCTATTAATCAAGCCATGCTAGATTACTGTATGAAATTTCCTGAACTATCGAAAATGATCCAAAGGTTTCTTAGCTCGCCGAATGAATTACATTCCATAGTTGAATTTGATTCTGATGGTGATTAATAAGAATCCTTTTATTAAAAAAATCAAACAAATTATTTGTGATAAACCATATTTTTCAATCCATCTGTTTTCGCTTTATTAAAAAGGTTTTGGTATCCTATCCTGGTTTTATTGTCATGGTACTATTATTGCCTCAAGTCCCCTTTATTGCCAAGGGTGTTCTCAAGTATTTCAAAAAAAAATGATAAAATAATTGTTTCTTCTGAACCCCTGATACCCAAGGGTCCATCTCTTCCTAAGGATGAGAAGGATGCTCTAGATGAAGCAAAGGAAGTAAAGGAAGTAAACAATAATGAAAAGTACATCTAAAGAGTAA
>Ga0208258_1000048_pt1 | contig 41680 bp, 43 predicted proteins | sample CryBogCBH08Jun09_FD_185512 | JGI IMG/M metagenome (GOLD analysis project Ga0208258, IMG submission 185512) | Freshwater microbial communities from Crystal Bog, Wisconsin, USA - CBH08Jun09 (SPAdes) (version 2) | ecosystem: Environmental > Aquatic > Freshwater > Lake | place: Crystal Bog...
GGGAGGAGAGGCCTCCCTTGTGGGCTCCCCCTTCGGCTCCGCCGAAGGGGGAGCCGGAATTTTTATTCATAAGAAAAGCAGCAGATAAAAAATATGATTTTAGGTGGTTTTTTATTCTTAAATGCTACTAGCACTTAATGACGATCAATCTTAAATGCTATTAGCACTTAATGACGATCAATCTTAAATGCTATTAGCACTTAATGACGATCAATCTTAAATTGGGTGACTAGTTTTGGTAAGTTAAGAATTTATGATAAATTAATAATCAAGACTAAAAAATTACTTAAATTGTAGTTTGCCGATTTTAAGATATTTTACCTCAAATTGCTCATAAGGTCAGGTTTTTTGAACACTAAGATGTTTTTATATCTAATTCGTGCTTTTGTTTTAATTTTTATCTGTTTTTATCTATTGTTTTCCTTATGAAGAATTTAGAATTGGTAAATTAACGTTATAATTTACTAATTTAGAAATATTTTGCTGTGGTCAGGTCAGGTTTTTCGAACACTAAGATGTTTTTATATCTAATTTGTGCTTTTGTTTTAATTTTATCTGTTTTTATTTATATATTTTTCTTATGAAGAATCTAAAATTGATAAATTAACGTTATAGTTTATTAATTTTAAAATATTTTGCTCTCGTAAGGTCAGGTTTTTCGAACACTAAGATATTTTTTATGTAATTTGTGCTTTTATTTTAATTTCTATCTGTTGTTTTCCTTATGAAGAATTTAGAATTGGTAAATTAACGTTATAGTTTACTAATTTAGAAATATTTTGCTGTGGTTAGGTCAGGTTTTTTGAACACTAAGATGTTTTTATATCTAATTTGTGCTTTTGTTTTAATTTTTACTTGTATATTTTCTTTGTGAAGAATCTAAAATTGGTAAACTAACGTTATAGTTTATCAATTTAAAAATATTTTACTGTGGTCAGGTCAGGTTTTTTGAATACTAAGATGTTTTTATATCTAATTTTTGTTTGTGCTTTAATTTTTATCTGTTTTTATCTATTGTTTTCCTTATGAAGAATTTAGAATTGGTAAATTAACGTTATAATTTACTAATTTAGAAATATTTTGGTGTGGTCAGGTCAGATTTTTTGAACACTAAGATGTTTTTATATTTAATTCTTGTTTGTATTTTAATTCTATCTGTTTTTATTTATATACTTTTCTTATGAAGAATCTAAAATTGGTAAACTAACGTTATAGTTTATTAATTTAAAAATATTTTGCTGTGGTAAGGTCAGATTTTTTGAACACTAAGATGTTTTTATATCTAATTTTTGTTTGTGTTTTAATTTTTATCTGTTCTTATCTATTGTTTTCCTTATGAAGAATTTAGAATTGGTAAATTAACGTTATAATTTACTAATTTAGAAATATTTTGCTGTGGTCAGGTCAGGTTTTTCGAACACTAAGATGTTTTTATATCTAATTTGTGCTTTTGTTTTAATTTTTATCTGTTTTTATCTATTGTTTTCCTTATGAAGAATTTAGAATTGGTAAATTAACGTTATAATTTACTAATTTAGAAATATTTTGCTGTGGTCAGGTCAGGTTTTTTGAACACTAAGATGTTTTTATATCTAATTTGTGCTTTTGTTTTAATCTTTATCTGTTTTTATTTATATATTTTTCTTATGAAGAATCTAAAATTGGTAAATTAACGTTATAGTTTATTAATTTTAAAATATTTTGCTGTCGTAAGGTCAGGTTTTTCGAACACTAAGATATTTTTTATGTAATTTGTGCTTTTATTTTAATTTCTATCTGTTGTTTTCCTTATGAAGAATTTAGAATTGGTAAATTAACGTTATAGTTTACTAATTTAGAAATATTTTGCTGTGGTTAGGTCAGGTTTTTTGAACACTAAGATGTTTTTATATCTAATTTGTGCTTTTGTTTTAATTTTTACTTGTATATTTTCTTTGTGAAGAATCTAAAATTGGTAAACTAACGTTATAGTTTATCAATTTAAAAATATTTTACTGTGGTCAGGTCAGGTTTTTTGAATACTAAGATGTTTTTATATCTAATTTTTGTTTGTGCTTTAATTTTTATCTGTTTTTATCTATTGTTTTCCTTATGAAGAATTTAGAATTGGTAAATTAACGTTATAATTTACTAATTTAGAAATATTTTGGTGTGGTCAGGTCAGATTTTTTGAACACTAAGATGTTTTTATATTTAATTCTTGTTTGTATTTTAATTCTATCTGTTTTTATTTATATACTTTTCTTATGAAGAATCTAAAATTGGTAAACTAACGTTATAGTTTATTAATTTAAAAATATTTTGCTGTGGTAAGGTCAGATTTTTTGAACACTAAGATGTTTTTATATCTAATTTTTGTTTGTGTTTTAATTTTTATCTGTTTTTATCTATTGTTTTCCTTATGAAGAATTTAGAATTGGTAAATTAACGTTATAATTTACTAATTTAGAAATATTTTGGTGTGGTCAGGTCAGGTTTTTTGAACACTAAGATGTTTTTATATTTAATTCTTGTTTGTATTTTAACTCTATCTGTTTTTATTTATATACTTTTCTTATGAAGAATCTAAAATTGGTAAACTAACGTTATAGTTTATTAATTTAAAAATATTTTGCTGTGGTCAGGTCAGATTTTTCGAACACTAAGATATTTTATATGTAATTTGTGCTTTTATTTTAATTTCTATCTGTTGTTTTCCTTATGAAGAATTCTAGAATTGGTAAATTAACGTTATAGTTTACTAATTTAGAAATATTTTGCTGTGGTCAAGTCAGGTTTTTTGAACACTAAGATGTTTTTATATATAATTTGTGCTTTTGTTTTAATTTTTATCTGTATATTTTCTTTATGAAGAATTTAAAATTGGCAAACTAACGTTATAGTTTATTAATTTAAAAATATTTTGCTGTGGTAAGGTCAGGTTTTTCGAACACTAAGATATTTTTCTATCTAATTTTTGTTTGCTTTTTAATTTTGATCTGTTTTTTTCTATATGTTTTCTTTAATGAAGAATTTTTAGAATTGGTAAACTAACGTTATAGTTTACTAATTTAAAAGTATTTTGTTGTGGTAAGGTCGGGTTTTTTGAACACTAGGATACTTTATATCTAATTTTTGTTTGTATTTTAATTTTTATCTGCTGTTTTCTTTATGAAGAATTTAAAATTGGTGAACTAACGTTATAGTTTGTTAATTTTAATTTACTGTGATAAGGTCAGGTTTTTTAAACACTAGGATACTTTATATATCTATATTTAAATTTTTTATTAAATGGTTTCCTTGCATAAAAAAATTAAAACTAATAAATTAGTTTTTACTTTGTTTTTAATATTAAAAACAAAGGTTTTTTCCCTTTATTGCATAGAATACCTTCCTCTTGTTATTTTTTTTAAATAAAGTTTTTATTTGTATACAAGTTGTTAACTACACAAAAGATAATTAAACTCTAATCTATTTCTAAAAATAAATTGTTTTTTATTTTAACTTATTTTAATTCTTTAGATAGCTATATTAAATTGGAGCAACGGGACTATAAATCTAATACTCATTATCATTATTTTCTAATAAATAAATATATACAACCATTATGGCTTTATTTTTATCACAATACTTCTCGATATTTATTCATCTCATTATCTGTTCTTTACTATCTTTTGTTTTTTTTATTTTTTCTTTTATTTTAACTATTCAAAAAAATGATAATGAAAAATTATCTGCTTATGAATGTGGGTTTGACCCATTTGATGATGCAAGGAATACTTTTGATGTTAGGTTTTATTTGGTAGCAATTTTATTTATTATTTTTGATTTAGAAGTTAGTTTTCTTTTTCCTTGGTGTGTTACTTTAGGATCTTTACCTTTGTTTGCTTATTGGTCAATGTTTATTTTTTTATTTATCTTAACTGTTGGATTTATTTATGAATGGAAAAAAGGTGCTTTAGAATGGGAATAAAAGCAAAATCTTTTACTTCGGTGAAGAAATTAAAGCTAGATTTTATATCCTCTCAATCGCATTGGGGGCATCATAAACAAATTCTTAACCATTCTCTGAACTCATATCTCTTGGGTGTTAAAAATGATTTTACGTTGTTTAATCCAGAATATTTTATAGAGTTTTCTAAACGATGTGCTATTTTTTGTTCAAATATTATTTCTAATGATGGTCAAATACTATTTATAAATTCAAATAATGAATTTAAAAAATGTGTTGTTTTTTTTGGTTCTCGATGCTTACAGCCTATATATTCTCATGAATGGGTTGCTGGCTCAATTACTAACAATTTTATAAAAACTCCATCTGTTTTAGTGGCAACTAATTTAAGTAAGGATAGTTATATTCTTAAAGAAGCTTTAAAAGTGCTTATTCCTGTAATTACTATCGAAGATAGTAATTATAATTTGCATAAAGCTTTTTACTCTTCATTTGCAAATGATGATAATAAAGTTTCAATTTGTTATTTTTATTCTTTTTTAACAGATCATATAATAAAAGCTTTATTATATAACTATGTTGTTAATAGAAACTCTCTTGTCTGAATTATTTATATAATTTTATATTATGAATCATATACAAACAATTTTTTTAACGGAACTCTGTAGAGGTTTATGGATGACTATGCAATATTTTTTTAGACGAAAAGTAACTTTGAATTATCCCTTTGAAAAAGGTGCTTTAAGTCCTAGGTTTCGTGGTGAACATGCTTTAAGACGTTATATGACTGGAGAAGAAAGATGTATTGCTTGTAAGTTATGTGAGGCTGTTTGTCCTGCTCAAGCCATTACTATAGAATCTGAGACTCGTTCTGATGGTAGTAGAAGAACTACTCGTTATGATATCGATATGACAAAATGTATTTTTTGTGGCTTTTGCCAAGAAGCTTGTCCTGTAGATGCTATTGTAGAAGGACCTAATTTTGAATACGCGACAGAAACAAGGGAGGAGCTTTTATATAATAAAGAAAAGCTTTTAAGAAATGGAGATCGTTGGGAAACAGAAATTAATGAAAACTTATCCACGGAATCGTTATATCGTTAGTCTATTTTAATTAAATATTTTTAATTTTACATATGTTTATAGAAAACTTATTTTTTTATCTATTTGCAACACTTGCAATAATATTTGCTTTTTTTGTAATTATATCTAAAAACCCTATTCATTCTATTTTAAGTTTAATTCTTGTTTTTTTCAATGCTGCTAGCCTTTTGATACTTTTAGGTGCTGAATTTTTAGCTATGTTATTTGTAATTGTTTATGTTGGAGCTGTAGCTGTATTGTTTCTCTTTGTTATTATGATGTTAAATATTAAAGCTGCTAATCTCAGTATTTCCATGTATCGTTATTTGCCAATATCTCTTCTTTTTGGGTCCGTATTTTTTTCGGAACTTTTTATAATGTTTTATTTCGATTTAGCTTCTGTAAATAGCTACAAATTAAATTCAGTTAGTAATTTTGATTTTGTAAATCAAAACTATTTAATCTTTTGGCAAGACTCTATATATTTTTTTAGTAATGTTGTTGTTTTAGGGCAACTTCTTTATACTTATTTTTCTTATCCTTTTATTTTATCTGGTGTTATATTATTAGTTTCAATGATAGGTGCTATATCCTTAACATTACATAGAAGAAATGATATAAAAAGGCAGTATATTTATAAACAAATTCAAAGAGATTTTAGATCTGCTATTTCTTGGAAAAATTAATTTACTTTATGACATCTTTTATAATTATATTGTTAAATATTATATTAAAATCTCTTGCTATTATAGTACCTTTGCTAGTAGGTGTTGCTTATCTAACTTTGCTTGAAAGAAAAGTTATGGCCAGTATGCATCAAAGACGTGGTCCAAATGTAGTTGGTCTTTTTGGTATGCTACAACCTTTTGCTGATGGATTAAAACTTTTTGTAAAAGAGACTATCTTACCTAGTAGTGCTAACACTCTTATTTTTATATTAGCTCCAATTATTACGTTTTTAATAAGTTTGTTTGTTTGGGCTGTTATTCCATTTGGTAATAATACTGTTTTTGTAGATATAAACGTTGGTGTTCTTTATATTCTTGCGGTTTCTTCTTTAGGTGTGTATGGTATTATTACTTCAGGTTGGTCAAGTAATTCTAAATGGTCATTTTTAGGAGCTCTTCGTTCTGCTGCTCAGATGATATCTTACGAAGTTTCTATAGGTATTATTATTTTGTGTGTTCTTTTATGCTCTGGTTCTCTAAATTTATCTGATATTGTTGATTCTCAAAGAAAAATATGGTATATATTTCCTTTGTTTCCATTATTTATTATGTTTTTTATATCTGGTTTGGCTGAAACAAATAGAGCTCCTTTTGATTTACCAGAAGCTGAGGCAGAGCTTGTTTCAGGATATAGTACAGAATATTCAGCTATGGGTTTTGCATTGTTCTTTTTAGGTGAATATGCTAATATGATATTGATGTCTACAGCTGTTACTATTTATTTTTTAGGTGGTTGGTTGAGCCCTTTTGATGTTATATTTTTTAATTTCTTACCTGGTTTTTTCTGGTTTGGTTTAAAAACAACTGCAATTCTTTTCTTATTTGTTTGGGTTAGAGCAGCTTTCCCTAGGTATAGATATGATCAACTAATGAGATTGGGATGGAAAATCTTTTTACCTTTTTCTTTAGGCTGGTTACTTTTTATTTCTGGTTTTCTTTTTGGCCTTGATTGGCTACTATAAATTTAAAATTAATTTCATGCAAATACATAAAGATAATCGCTCTTTATCACCACATCTATATGTTTATAAACCACAAATAACTTCTGTAGTTTCTATTTTTCATAGAATCACGGGTTCTCTTTTAGCTATAGTATTTCTTTGCAGCTCTATTATTATTAACTTACTAGGATCTTTTTTATCTTTTAATTTGTTTTATTTTTTATTTGTTATTCTTTGTTTTTTTTGGAAAATTATTTACTACTTATTGATAGCTACTGTATGTTTTCATTCATTGAACGGTATACGTCATATTATGTGGGATTTTGGAATAGGCTTGGATTTAAGTAATCTATTTATTACAGGTTGTTTAGTTGTTTCTCTTGCTTTAATATTTAGTTGCCTTATTATATTACTTTAAAATTGTATAAATATAAATTTTATGTTACATACATTAAATCAATTTCTTGTAAAAATTAACTCTTTAGATGGTTTTTTGCATTGGTCTACTCAAAGACTTAGTGCTATAACAATAATTTTTGCTATATTAACAAGTATTCTTTTTGATAATCTCTATTTTTTTCTATTTTTTTTAATTTTAGTAGTTTTTCATTTATCTGTCGGTATACGTACCTTAATAGATGATTATATACATGATGATGTATGTTTTTTGCTAAGCACTACTTTTTTAAGAATTATAGCTATATTTCTTTTTAAAACAATCTTTATATTATTTATATGTTAATAGATCAAAGTAAGTTTCTTTTTGTAGCATTTTCATTATTCTTTATAGGTCTATGCGGTATTATGTTAAACAGAAAAAATATTATATTAATGTTAATGTCTATTGAATTAATGCTTTTGGCTGTGAATTTTAACTTTATTATTTTTTCTGTATTCTTAGATGATATTATTGGGCAAATTTTTGCTCTTTTTGTCCTTACTGTTGCAGCAGCAGAATCTGCTATAGGTTTAGCTATACTTGTAATCTATTATAGGATTAGAGGTACAGTTTCTATAGAGTATATTAATTTATTAAAAGGTTAATTATATGTATCTACTATTAGTTTTCTTTCCCTTAATAGGATTTATTTTATCTATATCTTTTGGAAGGTTTTTATCACCAAAAGGTAGCGCTTTTATTAGCTGTCTTTTTGTTGGAAACTCTTTTCTCCTTTCTTGTATTTCGTTTTTTGAAGTTGGTTTTTGTAGATCTCCGGTATATATAAAATTAGCACCTTGGATTGACTCTGAATTATTTGATGCTTCTTGGGGATTTATGTTTGATAGTCTAACAGTCAGTATGTGTGTTTTAGTAACTTTTATTTCCAGTTTAGTCCATCTTTATTCTACTGGATACATGAGTCATGATCCTCATCAGCCAAGATTTATGTCTTATTTATCACTTTTTACATTTTTTATGCTTATGTTGGTAACCTCGGATAATTTTATCCAACTTTTTTTTGGTTGGGAAGGTGTTGGATTATGTTCTTATTTGTTAATTAATTTTTGGTTTACTAGATTACAAGCAAACAAATCTGCTATTAAAGCTATGATTGTAAATAGGGTTGGTGACTTTGGGTTAGCTCTTGGCATATTCTCAATTTTTTTAATTTTTAAAAGTGTTGATTATTCTGTTGTTTTTAGTTTAGTTCCTTATTTTGCTAGCTATAAGTTCTTATTTCTAAATTTTGAGTTTGATCTAATAACTGTAATAAGTTTATTATTGTTTGTAGGGGCTGTTGGTAAATCTGCACAATTAGGCTTGCACACGTGGCTTCCTGATGCTATGGAAGGCCCTACTCCGGTTTCTGCACTTATTCACGCAGCTACAATGGTTACTGCCGGTGTTTTTTTGATCATTCGTTGTTCTCCTATATATGAATATTCAACGTCGGCTTTATTTTACGTTACTATTATTGGCGCTATTACCTCTTTTTTTGCAGCTAGTGTAGGTGTTTTTCAGAACGATTTGAAAAAAGTTATAGCTTATTCAACTTGTAGTCAATTAGGTTATATGGTTTTTGCTTGTGGTCTATCAAATTATTCTGTGGGCATGTTTCATGTTCTTAACCACGCTTATTTTAAAGCATTACTATTTTTGAGTGCTGGATCAGTAATACATGCTTTATCCGATGAGCAAGATATGAGGAGAATGGGTGGGCTTATGCAAATGTTGCCTTTTACTTATGTTATGATTGTAGTGGGTTCTCTTGCATTAATGGGTTTTCCTTTTCTAACTGGTTTTTATTCTAAAGATGTTATACTAGAAATTGCTTACTCTAAATATAATTTTCTAGGAACGTTTGCACATTGGCTAGGTATTATTTCCGCTAGTATTACAGCTTTTTACTCTTTTAAATTAATATATATGACTTTTTTAGCCAATCCTAACGGTTATAAAAGTTCTATGCAATCTATTCATGATGCTCCTTTATCAATGGGTTTTCCGTTATTTTTATTATCTATATGTAGTATTTTTGTCGGTTTTTTATCTAAAGATCTATTTATAGGGTTAGGCACTCCTTTTTGGAATAATTCAATTTTTGTTTTGCCCGAACACTTAAATATTATTGATGCGGAATTTATTCCTGTTTATATTAAATGGATTCCTTTTTTTGTAAGTATTTTTGGTAGTTTTTTTGCAATTTTTCTATATTATTTTTTTTTAAACTTTTTGTTTTATTTTTATACTAATAGTTCATTATTAATGAATGTTTACGTATTTTTTAATAAAAAATGGTTTTTTGATAGACTTCAAAATGAAATCTTTGTGTCTTTTTTACTAAAATTTGGTTATAATACTACATATAAAGTTATAGACAAAGGTTTAATTGAACTTTTTGGTCCTTCAGGATTGAGTAATTTTGTATTAACTATTAGTAAGCAAGTTAGTTCATTAGAATCAGGAAAAACAAATCAATATGCTTTCTTCATGTTCGTTTTTTTAATAATTCTTATAAGTATCACTTTAACTTTGACTAATGTTAACTACTATATAGATTTTCAACTTTCCTTTATATTTATATTATATGTACTTATTAATAACATAGATATAAACAAAAATAAATATATTACTAAATAAATATTTTTATGCTGTCTTTGCTAATAACTTTACCTATTTTGGGTATTTTCCTTATACTTGCAATTCCTGAATACAAAACTAATTTAATAAAACAAATTGCTTTATTAACTTCTACTCTTACTTTTATATTATCACTATTTTTGTGGATTTTTTTTGATAACTCTAGTTCAAAATTTCAATATATTGAGCATTATGATTGGATGTCATTATTTAATATTCATTTCTTTTTAGGTGTTGATGGGGTATCTTTATTCTTTATAATTTTAAGTACTTTTCTTGTGTCTATTTGTATACTGAATAGTTGGGCTAGTATAAGAAAATATTTAAAAAAATATTATATATGCTTTTTGTTAATGAACTCTTTTTTAATTATAGTTTTTTCTGTATTAGATGTAGTAATTTTTTATATTTTTTTTGAAAGTATTTTAATCCCTATGTTTTTGGTTATTGGTGTATGGGGATCACGAACACGAAAGTTAAAAGCAGCTTATCAATTTTTTTTATATACACTTATAGGTTCTTTATTTATGTTGTTAGCTATCTTTTATATGTTTTTTGAGACTGGTACTACAGATTTTCAAATATTAAATACTTTAATATTTTCTGAAAAAGAAGAATTGATTCTGTGGTTAGCTTTTTTCGTCTCTTTCTCAGTTAAGGTTCCTATGGTTCCTGTTCATATATGGTTACCTGAAGCTCATGTGGAGGCTCCTACCTCTGGTTCTGTAATATTAGCTGGTATTTTACTAAAAATGGGTACTTATGGTTTATTGCGTTTTTCACTATCGCTATTCCCATATGCAAGTATTTATTTTACACCTTTAGTTTATACTTTAAGTATAATAGCTGTTATTTATACTTCTTTAACAACGTTAAGACAAATAGATTTAAAGAAAATAATTGCTTATTCTTCTGTAGCTCATATGGCTTTTGTTACTATAGGTATCTTTACTTTTAATTTGTATGGTATACAAGGTAGTCTTCTTATTATGTTGAGTCATGGTTTTATTTCTAGTGCATTGTTCTTATGTGTTGGTGTTTTATATGATAGACATCACACTAGATTGATAAAATATTATTCTGGTCTTACTCAAGTTATGCCTTTATACTCATTTTTCTTTGTGTTTTTTTCAATGGCAAATTTAGGATTTCCAGGAACTAGTAGCTTTAGTGGGGAATTTTTAACACTTGTGGGTTCTTTTCACAGTAATACTATGGTTACATTTTTAGCTTCAACAGGAATGATTTTAGGAGCTGGTTACTCGTTATGGTTGTGTAATAGAGTTCTTTTTGGTCCTTTAACTGTTAACTATATTACACAATATACTGATATTAATAGTAGAGAGTTAGCTGTATTGAGTCCTTTACTTCTTTGTACTTTGTGGATGGGAGTATATCCTGAAGTATTCTTGGAACCAATGCATTTAAGTATATCTAACTTATTGCAAAAAATCTAAACATATGAACTTTTTATTTATTAATAACGATTGGATTTCTATTCTCCCCGAACTTTTCTTAGTTGTATCTATAAATCTAATTTTGGTTTATTCTGTAATTTACTGTACCTCATCTTTATTTGACTTTCCTCTTCTTATAAATAATGTTTCATGGTTAAGTATACAAACTCTAGTTATAGTTTTTTTCTTAAATATAAATAACTATTGTTGTGACGTGGTTATATTTAATAACTCTCTCATTATTGATAGTTTTGGAATTTTGATAAAAAGTTTTGTTTTAATTAGTACTATTTGTATACTTTTAATGTCTTTAAGGTATAATAGATTTGAATTAATAAATAATTTTGAATTTTCTGTTCTTATAATATTGACTATACTAGGTACTTTATTGCTTATATCGTCTTACGACTTAATAGCCATGTATCTTGCTATAGAATTACAAAGTTTTTGTTCTTACATATTAAGTGCTTTTAAAAGAAATTCAGAATTTTCAGCTGAGGCAGGATTGAAATACTTTATCTTAGGAGCTTTTTCATCAGGCTTCCTTTTATTTGGCTGTTCTTTAATTTATGGATTTACAGGTACTACAAATTACGAACAAATATCCCTCCTTCTTGTTGGTGTGGATCATAATTACATTAATAACAACGGAATAATAATTGGTACTGTTTTTATTCTTATTTCTTTTCTTTTTAAATTGTCTGCTGCACCTTTTCACCTTTGGGCTCCAGATATTTATGAAGGCTCTCCTACTATTGTAACAGCTTTTTTCGCAATTGTTCCGAAAATAGGTCTTCTTGTCTTTTTTTTAAGACTATTTTTTGATTCTTTATATGCTTTATTTATCTCTTGGCAAGCTATACTTTTGATTGCTTCTATTAGTTCAATGATTATAGGTAGCCTTGGAGCTATATGGCAAATAAAATTAAAAAGACTTTTAGCTTTTAGTGCTATTGGTCATGTTGGCTATATGTTAATTGCTTTATGTTGTTGTTCAATAGAAAGTATCTATGCTTTAATTTTTTATTCTGTTATCTATATAATTATGTCTATTTCAAGTTTTTCTTTATTATTAATGATAAGAAAAAATGAGAACTTAAAGAAAATTAAATATATAGAAGATTTAACAATTGTAGCTAAAACAAATCCATTCATAGGTATTTGTTTTGCAGTTACTTTTTTTTCAATTGCTGGTGTCCCACCTCTAGCAGGATTTTTTAGTAAAATGTTTTTATTTTTTAGCGCTATTAGCCAATCAGCATATTTTTTATCTGTAATTGGTATTTTAACAAGTGTAGTTTCTTGTTTTTATTATATTCGTATAGTTCAAGTTACTTACTTTGAACAACAAAGTACTTGGATAACTTTAAAAAAAGTTAGCAAAGAAATATCTGTATTAACTAGTATAGTCACTCTAATGCTTATTGTCTTTTTTATCCACCCAAATCTTTTAATTATTTCAATACATAATTCTATATTAGACTTATGTATATAATAATTTTTGTCTAGATAGCTCAGAGGTTAGAGCGAAGGACTGAAAATCCTTAGGTCAATGGTTCAAATCCATTTCTGGACAATTCTTATTGTTTATTTTTTACTAATAATAAGAATACTTATATAATTTAATAATAACATACATATGGCTTTATCAGCTGCAGAATTATCAAATATCCTTGAACAAAGTGTTTCTAAATATTATACAAATTTAAATATTGATGAAATTGGTACAGTTTTAACTATAGGTGACGGAATTGCTAGGGTTTATGGTTTAGGCTCAATACAAGCAGGCGAAATGTGTGAATTTAGTGCTTCTGGTATTAAAGGAATGGCTCTAAATTTAGAAACTGATAATGTTGGTATCGTTATTTTTGGAAACGATAAATTTATAAAAGAAGGTGATGTTGTTAAAAGAACAAGCTTTATTGTTGACGTTCCTGTAGGTAAAGAATTATTAGGTCGCGTTGTTGATGCATTAGGTGTTCCTATTGATGCTAAAGGGCCTATAACTTCTAAACTTCGTAGAAGAGTGGAAATAAAAGCTCCGGGTATTATTCCTAGAAAATCTGTTCACGAGCCTATGCAAACAGGTTTAAAAGTGGTGGATGCTTTAGTTCCAATTGGTAGAGGTCAGAGAGAATTAATAATCGGAGATCGTCAGACAGGAAAAACAGCTGTTGCAATTGACGCGATTATTAATCAAAAATCAATTCATGAAGGTAGCGACGATACTAATAAACTATATTGTATTTATGTTGCAATAGGGCAAAAAAGATCTACAGTTGCTCAAGTAACTAAAATTTTAGAATCTGCTGGAGCTTTAAAATATTCTATAATTGTAGCAGCCACTGCTTCTGATGCTGCACCTCTTCAATTTTTAGCTCCTTATACTGGTTGTACAATGGGAGAATTTTTTAGAGATAATGGTATGCATGCCTTAGTTATATATGATGATTTAAGTAAACAAGCGGTTGCATACAGACAAATGTCTTTATTGCTAAGAAGACCTCCAGGTAGAGAGGCATTCCCAGGCGATGTTTTTTATCTCCATTCAAGACTTCTAGAAAGAGCTGCTAAAATGGGGGTTGCTGCAGGTTTAGGTTCTTTAACAGCTTTACCTGTTATAGAAACACAAGCAGGTGACGTATCAGCTTATATACCAACAAATGTTATTTCTATCACTGATGGTCAAATATTCTTAGAGACAGAACTTTTCTATAAAGGTATACGACCTGCTTTAAACGTAGGTCTTTCTGTAAGTCGTGTTGGATCTGCTGCACAAATTAAAGCTTTAAAACAAGTTGCTGGTACTCTTAAATTAGAATTAGCCCAATATCGTGAAGTTGCCGCTTTTGCACAATTTGGTTCCGATTTAGATGCAGCTACTCAACATTTATTAAATCGAGGCTCAAAACTTACTGAGCTTTTAAAACAAAGTCAATTCTCTCCTTTAACTATTGAGCAACAAGTTTTTGTTTTATTTGCTGGTGTAAAAGGTTATTTAGATAAAATAGATATAAAACGAATTAATTATTTTGAACGTGCTTTATTAACAGATTTATCTCAAACTCAGTCAGAAATGCTTAATGTTATCAAAACTAAAAAAGCCATAAGTCCAGATTTTGAAAAAGATATGCACAAATATATGGCTCAATTTGTTTCTTCTTTTAAATAAGATTTTTAATTAACTAAATTATTAAACGGAATGTTGCGTAGTTTGGCCTATCGTATCTGTTTTGGGTACAGAAATTCGCAGGTTCAAATCCTGCCATTCCGAAAAATTCTAATATTATATTAATGTGTTTAAATAATACTAACCAATTTAATCTCAACAAAAATACCAACTTAAAAAGATTCTTTAAAGATGATATTATTTTAGTAAAAAAACATTTAAACTGTTTTTCTTTATTTAACAACCGTGCATTACAAGGTTTTGTTCATATAGTTAATAGTGATACTTTCGTAGACATTGGCTTTAAATATATAGTTAAAACTAGTTGTCGCGACCATAACAAATATTTTACTTTTTTAAAAGTCCTTAAATTAGAAACTCTTTTTAATGACTCTGAAATTGACTATTTAAGTATTAAAAATGATTTTAATCATAGACTTAATTGGTCTTTTATAAAAAAAGCTTTCAATGTTAAATGTATTTTAAATGGCAGAGTCTTAAATCCTGTAAAAGATGGTTTTTCAGTAGGTATTTGTGGATTTGTGGGTTTTATGTCAAGAAAAGACACTGTTATTAATAATGTCAACTTTAGATCTGTTTTTAATATCGTAAGTATTGATATTTTTAAAAAAACATTTGTTGTATCTCAAAAACAATTAGACAAAGCTATCTTTAGAGTTTTATTTAAGTTATCCTCACAGATTTCATATATTTCAAAAAACTAATATAAAATGGCGGATATATCTTAGTTGGTTAAAGAGTTAGATTGTGATTCTAAAAATCATGAGTTCAAATCTCATTATTCGCCGTAACTTTAAAAACATGACCTATGTCCTTTAAAAAATACAAAAAATTTCGGGCTACTAACATCTCTTTAAAATTATCTAATATTTTTAAAAAAAGTACTTTTATCGGATTTTTCCAATTTAAATCTTTTAACTTAGATGAATGGATTAAAATAAAACAACTGATTTTTAATCAAAATCTTAGAATTATTATCTGTAAAAATACATTTTTGAAGAAAAATATATTAATACCATCCATTTTAATGCCAACTATAACTCAAGGAAACTTAGTTATTCTTTATTCCTTTTCAAGCTTACCTACTTTAGAAATAGTTAACAGTATTTTAAGCAAAGCTAAACTATTAGTTTTATTCTTTTATTTCTTAAAAAAATTTGTTTTTTTTAAAAAATTATCTGTATTATTAGAGAATTATAAAGCTAATCTTGTTATTAATCTTATGGTCTTATTAGAAAACCATAAAAAAAATATGGTGACTCTATTAACAAATTCTAATCGGTGTATTCTTAATCTCTTAAAAATTTGATAAAATATATATCTATTTATGAATAATTGTAAACACTTAAAAAATAAAAAAGTTTTAATACAACTCAGTGACGGTTCAAGTTTACGCTTAAATTGTTATATTAATAAAAAGGAAGTTCTTATCGAATCAGACATAAAACTGAGTCCTTTTTGGAAATTTGAATCTAGTTCTGTAGAGATAAATAATTTAAAATCACATCTGTTTAATGATTATAAAAAACTGTTTATAAAACATAAATAGTTTATGAGTCAATAATTTAATGGTAGAATTTTTCACTCATAATGAAATTGTTGTAGGTTCAATCCCTGCTTGACTCAAATAATAACTAATATCAATATAAATAAATTTAATGCACTTTAAACCTTTTTTAAGTTTGCCATATGTAATAAAAAATAGTGGTAATAATAAATTATCAACTATTAAAATAAGATATTCAAAAAAATCCTTAGAAATATTATCAATTTTATTAAAAGAAGGTTACATTAGAGGATACTTTCCTGGTACAGATAAAGATAGTAAAGTTATTTTTATTTTATTAAAATATCTTGATGATTATAACTTTTTAACTCTAAAAAACGTAAGTCTAGTAAAACAAAGAGAATATCTTTCTATAAAACATTTAAAGAGTTTATCGATACCTTTTAATAAGTTATTAATCCTTTCTACAAAAAAAGGGATTTTGTCTCACGTAGATGCTATAAATTTGAATGTTGGTGGTTTTGTTGTTCTTAATATATCCTAATTATGAAATTAATTAATACAGAAAATTTAAACATATTTGTTTACAAAAATAATTTATTTCTTGCGAGTATTTTTGGAATTACTAAAGTGAATTTAATACCTTTTTTGTCTTGCATTAAGATAATAATACATAAAAATTCTATAGAATTAAAAAATAAGTACGAAGTAAATTTTGAAGAACTAGAGCTTCAATTATATAACGAAATAAAAACTAAGCTTTTTAATATAACTACTATATTAAGAAAAAAACTAGTTTTATTTGGAATTGGTTTTAGATGTTGGACTTATAAAGCTAGTAATGGTTTCAATTGTATTATTTTAAAAGTAGGTTTTTCTCGTGACATTGTTATTAAGATACCTCATATTATTAAAGTAATATGTCTAAAACCTACTTTAATCTTATTGAAAAGTATAGATAAGCTCAAATTGTCTCAGTTTGTATGTTTTCTTCGTTTATTAAGAGAGCCTGATGCTTATAAAGGAAAAGGCATGCAATATGTAAACGAAAAAATTACTCTAAAATTAGGAAAAAATAGTTAACATGGTATACATAATGGGTGTAAATTTAAACGATAATTCAAAAGTTATTCCTAATCTGACTAAAATATATGGTGTAGGTCATAGTGTGGTATGTATTATGTTAAATGAACTAAATATAGGTTTAAATTGTAGAGTTAAAGATTTAACGCAAAATTTGCTTGTTAAGATATTAAAATGGATTGATAAAAATAAAGTACTTGTAGAAAGTTCTTTAAAACAAAAAATTAGCAATGATATTAATAGATTAAAATCTATTAAAGTTTACAGGGGATTGCGTCATGCTTATAATTTACCTGTAAGAGGACAACGTACGAAAACAAATGCTTCTTCGGTTAAAAGAAAAATAGGAAAAAATGTTAATAAACTTAAAAACAAATAAAAAAACCAACCTTATTGCAGTTGCAAATATTCTTTCTACATCAAATAATATACTTATAAATATTTCGGACTTAAGTAATAAAACAATATACTTTGGTTCAAGTGGTCTTTTAGGAATTAAAGGATCTCGAAGGTCTACATCATATGCAGGACAATCTATAGCAAATATGCTTGGAAAAAAACTATTTTTTTTAGGTGTACGGTATTTATATGTTAAAATCAAAGGGTTTGGATATAGCAGATATTCTAGTCTAAAAGGATTAAACTTAGCCGGTATTAAGTTTTTATCTATTTTAGATATAACTCCAGTGCCTTTTAATGGCTGTAAACCTTCAAAAAGACGTAGAATGTAAAAATTATTTTCTTAAGGCTAAGTAGCATAAAGGTAATGTAAGGAATTGCAAATTCTTTGATAACGATTCAATTTCGTTCTTAGCTTAATATTAAAAAATATAAAATGTTATATTATTCTCCTTTAGAACAATTCGAAATAGTCCCTCTTTTCTTTCTTTTTCTTGGTAACAAATTTGTCTTTACAAACGCTAGTTATTTTTTAATCTTAGCTATAATTATCACATTGCTTTTTTTCTATTTGAGTAATTTAAATAGTACTCTTGTTCCTAATAGATGGCAGTCTATTACTGAAAGCGTATTTGAGTTTGTTCAAAATATGACTTTTGAAGCTTTAGGTAATAAAGGTTCAAAATTTTTTCCTCTTTTATTTGCAACTTTTACATTTGTATTTGGTTGCAATATCTTAGGTATGGTTCCTTATACTTTTACAGTTACTAGTCATATAATATTTACGTTTAGTTTAGGTATGACTACATTCATTGGATTAAATATTATAGGTTTAAGACAACACGGGCTCCACTTTTTTAGTTTATTTCTACCTCCGGGTGCTCCTTTAGCTTTAGCTCCACTTCTTGTGCCTATAGAGTTAATATCTTACGTTTTTAGAGTTGTAGCCTTATCAGTGCGACTTTTTGCAAATATGATGGCTGGACATACATTACTTAAAATTTTGGCTACGTTTGCATGGAAGATGCTGTCTATTGGAGGAATTTTTCTCATTATACAATTATTTCCGTTAGCTGTAATTATAGCAATAACTGGCTTAGAATTAGCCATAGCTTTTTTACAAGCATATGTATGGACTACATTAACATGTTTATATTTAAGCGACGCCTTAAATCTTCATTAAATATAAATTTTTTAAGAATTATAGCTCAGTGGTTAGAGCATGTGCCTGATAAGCGCAAGGTCGTTAGTTCAAAACTAACTAATTCTATTATTGGGATATAGCCAAAATGGTTAAGGCATTGGTTTTTGATACTAATATGTAAAGGTTCAAATCCTTTTATCCCAGTTTTAGCGGTTGTGGCGAAATTGGTATACGCTTTATCTTGAGGTGGTAATATATTTTTAATATGTAAGGGTTCAAGTCCCTTCACCCGCAAAGTGTCTATAGCTTAAAAGGATAAAGCATTAAATTGCGAATTTAAAGTTTAGAAGTTCAAATCTTCTTAGACATTTTTAATAATTGACTAACTAATATTTTGTTCTCTTCGTCTAGTGGTTAGGACAACACTTTTTCAAGGTGTATACATGAGTTCAAATCTCATAGAGAATATGAGAGAGTAATTTAACGGTAAAATAATGATCTCCAAAATCATCTTTCGTGGTTCAAATCCCCGCTCTCTTGTAATAAATTATAACTATATAATATGTCTACTAATATTGAATATGTGGTATCTAAATTAGATGATTTAATAAATTGGGCTAGAAGAGGCTCTTTATGGCCTGTGACTTTTGGTCTTGCTTGTTGTGCTGTAGAAATGATGCATGCTGGTGCTAGTAGATATGATTTTGATCGTTTTGGTATAATATTTAGAGCAAGTCCTAGACAGTCAGATATTATGATTGTAGCGGGGACTTTAACAAACAAAATGGCTCCAGCTTTAAGAAAAGTATATGATCAAATGGCTGAACCACGTTGGGTTATTTCAATGGGAAGTTGTGCTAATGGTGGAGGTTATTATCATTATTCTTATGCTGTTGTACGAGGATGTGATAGAATAGTCCCTGTTGATATATATGTTCCAGGCTGTCCTCCAACTGCGGAGGCGCTTTTATATGGAATATTACAACTTCAAAAAAAGATTAAAAGACAGCAAACTGTTTTAAATTGGTATACTAGATAAATATAAATAATAATTATGACTAATAAATTTCAAGAAAGTTTTAATAACATATTTAAAAAATATAACTCTGTTATCACTGTGGAAAAAGGCGATTTTACGTTAGAAACAGACTTAAACAACTTGCAAAAAGTTCTTTTTTTTCTTAGAGATAATGAAGGTTGTTTGTTCAAAACTCTTATTGATATTCTTGTTATAGATTATCCAGAAAGAGATAAAAGGTTTTGTATAATATATTGTTTACTTAGTTTAAAATATAATGTTAGGATTAGGGTAAAGGTTTTTTTAGATGAACTTACACCTGTGCCTTCTATTACAAATATTTATAAATCTTCTTGTTGGATGGAAAGAGAAGCTTGGGATATGAATGGTATATTCTTTGAAAATCATCCTGATTTACGACGAATTTTAACTGATTATGGGTTTGAAGGCCATCCTCTAAGAAAAGATTTTCCATTATCTGGATATACTGAAGTTAGATATGATGATAGTCAAAAGAGAGTTATTTCAGAACCTATAGAAATGACTCAAGAATATAGAGTTTTCAATTTTAAAAGTTCTTGGGAATAAAGATATGAAATTAAAAAAAAAAGTACTAAAAGATTTCTTAGTTAGAAATAAATTTGATAAAAATGAATCAAAAATTAGATCTTTAAAAATACTAGTTAGACTAAAATGTCTAAATTATTTAGAAATTTTAGAAAACTCTTCAAAGTTAAAAAAACTAGCTTTTTTGACTAAAATTAAAAATAGATGTTTTATAACATCTCGAAGTGCAAGTATTAATACAAAATTAGGTTTATCGAGAATTAAATTAAGAGAATTTACAAATAATGGAATAATTCCCGGTATAAAAAAATACAGTTGGTAATTGTCTCTTTATATTAAAAAGTGTTAAAATAAAAATTAATTTTAATTACTTATATTATTTTAAACAATTTATAAAATTTACTTATGACTAGATTATTACAAAAAATAAGAAATCCTAAAAAGTTTCTTGGAAAAAAAACTAAATCTCCTGCATTAAAAAAGAACCCTCAAAAAAAGGGGGTGTGTTTAAGGGTATATACTAGAACACCTAAAAAACCTAATTCAGCTATAAGAAAAGTTGCAAGGGTTAGGTTGACTAATGGTACAGATATAATTGCTTATATACCTGGAGAGGGTCATAATTTACAAGAACACTCTGTTGTTTTAGTTCGTGGAGGAAGAGTTAAAGATCTTCCAGGAGTTAGATATCACTTAATCAGGGGTGTATATGATTTACAGGGTATAACGTCGAGAAGAAATGGTAGATCTAAATACGGTACAAAAAAACAATAATTAAAATGAAAGATAACTATTTTAAATATATCCTAACAGTTTTCACTAAAATTTTGCAAAAAACCTATGTGAAAGAATCTTCAGAAATAATTCTAAAAGATACATTCCGTATTTTAAAAAAAACAACTAAAAAAGAGCCTTTATCTATTTTTAAAGATGCTATTAATAAATCTAAACCTTTTTGTGAAGTGAAGTCCGTAAGAATATCAGGTACTAATTACAAAATACCTGTAGAAATTAGTTTGGATAGACAAAAAACACTAGTCTTTAGATGGATAATACTAAATAGTATAAAAAAATCAGAACTATCTTTGTCTTTAAATTTAGCAAAAGAAATTATTGATACTTGTGATTTTAATAGTAAAACAATTAAAATGTGTGATGATTTTCATAAAACAGCCGAATCTAATAAAATTTACATACAATCTAGAAACTAGATATGCCACGCTCTATTTGGAAAAAACCATTCTCTGATAGCCTATTGTTTAAAAATATTTATTTAAATAATAATTCACAAAAACCTATTATCATATGGTCTCGAAATTCAGTAATATTTCCATCGTTTATAGGAAGTACTTTTTCTATTTATAACGGTAAAAAATTTGTAAGTTTACAAATTTATGAATCAATGGTGGGTTTTAAATTTGGAGATTTTATAGCTACTCGAAAAAAAGCTATTCACAATAAAAAATAGATTTTATGAGTCGAAAAAAAAATACTGCATGTATTAATATTGGAAAAAACAAAAACTGGAATAGTTCTTGGTGTGTATACAATCAAAAAGAATATCGTTTTTTATTTCAAGAAGATATAACACTTTACTCTTATCTTAGATCTCAATTTATAAATATTGAGCCAATCAATATTGTAAACTTTAAATTTTATAGGGTGGATAATTTTTTGATTATAGACCTTATGTTAACGTCTATAAATCTATCTTGTAAGCAAATATTAATTGAATTTTTAAATTCTTTGTCTAAATTCTATAATAAACTCATCTATTTAGCTATTAATAAATTATCTTCAACTAACCTGCAAAAAAATGGTTTTAACATTGCGCTAAAGATTGCACAATTCTTAGAAAGACGTATAAAATTTAGAAGTAAGATAATTAAAACATTAATTAAAAAAGCAAAAGAAAATTGTAAAGGTATATATGTAGAATGTACTGGAAGAATAAATAATGTTGACATGGCTAGAGTAGATAAACTTTATATGGGTTCAATACCTTTACAGTCTGTCAAAGCTTCTATAAGTCATGGTTTTGTAGTAGCCAATACAATTAAAGGTCTCCAAAGTATTAAAGTTTGGATTTGTCAATAAATATATTATGTTATCTCCTAAAAAATTAAAATTCCGTAAAGTTCAAAAAGGAAAAATTAGAGGTATTGAAACAAAAGTAAATAATCCAGTAATTGGTGTTTACGGCATAAAATCTTTAACTTCAGGAAGAATTCGTGCACAACAATTAGAATGTATTAGAAAACTAATGTCAAAGAAAATGCACAAATCAGGTTTCATAAGACTTAAAATATTTCCTTCTATTCCTGTTACATCAAAACCTGCGGAAGTTCGTATGGGGAAAGGAAAAGGATCTTTAAAGTATTGGTGTTTCCCGGTAACATCTGGTAGATTGTTACTTGAATTTCAAGGTGTTTCTTTGCCGTTAGCTCTCGAAATTAACAGATTAGTGAATAGTAAATTGCCAGTTATAACTAAATTAGTTAAATTTTTATGATATTTAATCTTAGTAAATTAAAAGTGTCTGATAACTCCGGAGTTAAACAAGTAAAATGTTTTAAGATATTTAATCAAAAAACAGGTTCCATAGGTTCTATTATATATGTAAGTGTAAAAGATATTAAAAGTAAAAGTAAATTAAAGAAAGGTGATATTACAAAAGGTATTATTGTTAGAAGTAAAAAATTAGTTAGTAGGGAAACAGGAAATTATATATTATTTGATTTTAACGAATTGGTTTTGCTAAATGAAAAACACGAACTTTTAGCTACTAGAATTTTTGGACCACTCCCACTAGAACTTCGTAAGAAAGGGCACTTAAAATTACTTTCATTAGCATCAACTTTAATATAATTATCTATATGAATAATTTAAAATCTTGGCATACAAATATTTTTAAAATTGACTCTATTTATAAAGCAAATTTTGTAAATAGTTTACAAATACCTAAAATAGATAAAATAACTATAAATATTAGTTCTAAATCTATTATTGAAAATCCAAAATCAATATTATATTATGTGATAGGTTTAAAATTAATAAGTAATCAAAACCCTATTATTTGTAAAGCTAAAAAATCTATAGCTTTATTTAAGATTCGTAAAGGTATGATTATAGGAAGTAAAGTTACTTTAAGAAATAAATTTTCTTATAACTTTTTAAGTTTATTCATTCCCTTAGTTCTGCCTAATTTAAAAAAATTAAAATCTTTTAATGTTACGAAAGGTTCTTTATCAATAGGTATAAGAGAATTATTAATTTTTCCTCAATTAAATGAATACTATGATAGATTCCCTAAAAATATAAGCGGTATTATAAATATAAGCCTTGATACACAAAAAACAGAGTTATCAAAAATAACTTTTTCTAGTTTTCAAATACCTATCAAACAATAATTTAAAAGCATTTGAAATTCTTATGGATAGAATCATGAGCTTCGAACTCATGTATAGCAAGTTCGATTCTTGCCAAATGTTGTTACTATTATAGTTTACCTTAAAGGTAAACTATAATAGTATGGAATTTAAGAGACTTGAACTCTTGACTTTTAGTGTGCAAAACTAATACTCTACCAACTGAGTTAAAATCCCCTAGCCTTTTTTTGGAATTGAACCAAAATTTATTGCTTACAAAACAATAGTTATACCATTAAACTAAAAAGGCTTTTTTTACAATACAATTATTGTATTGTAAGATTTTTTTATAGACCACCCCACCAATAAATAGAAACAAATAAGAATAACCAAACAACATCTACAAAGTGCCAATACCAAGCAGCTGCTTCAAAACCAAAGTGATGTTGTGTAGTAAAATGGTGATTAAATAGGCGGATAAGACACACAAATAAAAATGTTGAACCTATAAGAACGTGAAAACCATGAAATCCAGTTGCAAGAAAAAAGACTGAACCATAAATACCATCTGACATACTAAAATTAGCTTCATAATACTCAACTCCTTGTAAAAGAGTGAATAACGCTCCTAAGAAAATAGTTAAACTTAAGCTTAATAAAGCAGCACTTCTATCACCCAGAACAATAGCGTTATGAGCCCACGTACATGTAGCCCCTGATAACAATAAAATTACAGTATTTAAAAGAGGTACTTCCCAAGGATTTAGCACATCTATACCTGGAGGAGGCCAAATACCACCAATTTCAAGTGACGGAGATAAACTAGCAGCAAAAAAAGCCCAAAAAAAAGCAAAAAAAAACATTATTTCAGATACTATAAATAAGAGCATACCCGAACGCAATCCTGACTGAACAGCTTTAGTATGATGGCCTTGAAACGTCGATTCACGAACAATATCTCTCCACCAAAAAAAAGAAACGTTTACTAGAGATAGAAAGCCTATAAGGCCTAAATAGAAACCTCCTGAGTAACAATGCATATACATAACAAAACCACTAGTAGTGGTTAAAGCAGCAATACCTGCTAAAAAAGGCCATGGACTAGGATCAACTAAATGAAATGGGTGACGTTGAATTAAATTAGACATAAAATGATATTTTATTTAGTGGTATTTAGAAGATCTTTAAGCTTTTCAAAAAAAACTTTTAGATTAGAAAAAACATTTGTAACATTACCAAATAATAAGAAACATATAAAAATAATAAAAAGTATTTGGGTTAATCCTATATTCATTAAGAATTATTTAGATTTATCTATACTTTTAAGCTTATTAGCTAACCAATTTTTACATTCTGTTTGAACACTAACCCATTTAATATAATCTTCGATTGATACAGCTTGAACTACTATAGGCATAAAACCATGTTGTACACCACAAATTTCACTACATTGACCATAGAAAGTTCCTTCACGTTTTATAAACATTGATACTTGATTTAGTCTTCCTGGACATGCATCCATTTTAACACCAAGTGAAGGTATAGCCCAAGAATGTAACACATCTACAGCAGTAACTAAAGCTCTTATATGTGTATTTGCAGGCAAAATAACTCTATTATCAACTTCTAATAATCGCAACTGACCTTGTTCTAAATCATCATCAGCAACCATGTAACTATCAAAGCTAATACTATTACCGTCTATATCAGAATAATCACTATACTCATATGACCAATACCATTGATGTCCTATTACTTTTAAAGTAATAGCAGGATCAATTACTTCATCTATTGAATATAACAAAGCAAAAGAAGGTACAGCTATAACCATAAGAATTATACTTGGTGTAACAGTCCATACAATTTCAATAGTAGTACCATGAGTTATGTTAGATGGAACAGGGCTATTTTTATGGTAAAAGAGGTAAGTAGTTCTTAATAATAACCAAGTAACTGTAGTACCTATAATAGAAAGAACAAACATTAAATCATGATGCAACGCAATAATTCCTTCCATAACAGGAGTAGCTGGGTCTTGAAAAGATATTTGCCAAGGATGAGCGTAATCTAAAAAGCCGGGGTTAAGTCTTATTGAATAAATATATAAACAAATCGATATAAGAAAAGAATTAATTAAGTTAAATTTACGCATAATATATATTTAAAGTTGTGTAGATCCAAAAAGGCTATTAACCTATAACTGTTTGCTTTTAATTAAAGCAAACTATTTTTTTTAAACTATTGGATCAAAAGTTAATATTTAGTTATTATAAAAGTAGCTTTATCTATCTATTTCACCAAAAACAATATCTAAAGTACCAATTATTGTAACAACATCTGCTAATAAGTGCCCTTTTGATAAATAATCTATAGCTTGCAGGTGAGCAAAACCTGGAGCTTTTATTTTACATCGATAAGGTTTATTAGAATTGTCTGAAACTAAAAAAACTCCAAATTCTCCTTTTGGATGTTCAACAGCACAATATGTTTCTCCCGGAAGAACATTAAACCCTTCAGAAAAAAGTTTAAAATGATGAATTAAAGATTCCATTGATGATTTCATTTCTGATCGTGACGGCGGAGAAATCTTTTTATCATCAATTTTTACATTACCTGTTGGCATGTCATTTATACATTGCATAATAATTCGCAGACTTTGACGCATCTCTTCAATTCTTATACAATATCTATCATAACAGTCACCTTTTAAACCTACTGGAACATCAAAATTCATTTTATCATAAACATCATATGGTTGAGTTTTACGCAAATCCCAAGGGCAACCAGTACTTCTTAAAAGAGGCCCTGTGAGACCCCAATCTAATGCTTGTTCTTGACTAATTACACCAATATCAACCAGTCTTTGTTTCCAAATCCTATTTTCTGTAAGTAACTCTTCAAGTTCGTCTATACGAGAACTAAATTGAACTGCAAATTTATATATATCCTCACAAAGTCCTAAAGGAATATCTGAAGAGACTCCTCCAGGTCTAAAATAAGCTGCATGCATTCTAGCACCAGAAACTCTTTCATAAAACTCCATAAGCTTTTCACGCTCTTCAAACCCCCATAATATAGGTGTAAGAGCTCCAACATCCATAGCATGACAACATATAGCTAGCAAATGATTCAAAATTCTTGTAATTTCAGAAAATAAAACTCTTATATATTGGGCTCTTAAAGGGACTTTACAACCTAATAATTTTTCAATAGCAAGACAATAAGCATGTTCATTAACCATCATAGACACATAGTCTAGTCTATCAAAATAGGGTAAAGCTTGTAAATAAGTCTTATACTCAATAAGTTTTTCAGTACCTCTATGCAACAAACCTATATGAGGTATTGACCTCTCCACTACCTCTCCATTTAATTCTAAAATAAGTCTTAAAACTCCATGAGCCGCTGGGTGTTGTGGTCCAAAATTTACAGTAAAATTTTTAATTGTTTTCAAATTAGTAGATTCATTAGAAAAAGTCATAAAGTATTGTTATAATAGTAAAGAGAGTACAGGAGTTGAACCTGCTCCATCATAGTTATAATGGGCCTAAGTTTAGCAAACTTGCCTTTTACCGTTCAAGCAACTCTCTATATATCTTTTGTTGAAAATAATTATAATTGCTTTTTAAAATATAGACAAAAGTTATAAGTTCAAAAAAAAAAATAAGAGGGAAACTTATTAAAAAAAGACTGATCAAGTCCGGTGAAGAAAAAATACAACCAATAATAAGACAGAAAACAATAAAAACCCTTCTTTTTTTATAAAAAAGAAATTGTTTTGGCTGTTTTATATAGACAAATATTATAAATAATGCAGGTATTTGAAAAATAATAAAACAATAGAGAAATAGCAATTTATAGAAAAAACTAATATATTCAAAGAGTTTAGTTTCCATTTTTAAAACAATAAAGTTAGTTTTAACAATTAAATCCAAATTTAGTAAGAAAGATAAGAGACATGGAAAAATGACATAATAAGTAAAAAGTATTGAAAGTACAACAAAGCAAAAAATAATTTTGAAGCTAAATAAGATCATTTTTTTTTCATATTTAAACAAACCAGGTTTAATAAATATGAAAAAGAAATAAGTTATTATAGGGATACTAAATAAGGTAGAAGTATAAATAGCAAGCACCATATATGTATTAAATACTTCAAAAATATTAGTAAATATGAAATCATAATCTTCAGTTTTCACAAATTTTAAAAAAGGTGTAGATAGTATTTTTATAATTTGTGGTGCAAAAAAATATGAAGAAAAGAAAGTTAAAATAAAAGACAAAGTTATATAATGTGCAATTAATATTAGTTCGTTAAAATGATTTATAAAATTGAACATAGTTATACAAATCGAGGATAAAGTGAGATTCGAACTCACGCTATTTTTTAAGATAGAATAGTTTTCAAGACTAGCACCTTCAGCCACTCAGTCATTTATCCAAAAATATAGCGGAAGCAAGATTTGAACTTGCAATATATAAGTTATGAGCCTATGGAGTTAACCAGATTACTCTATTCCGCAGTTCTTACGAGTAAGTGGACTTGAACCACTAAAGAAAAATATCTATTAGATTCTAAGTCTAACATGTCTACCAATTTCATCATACTCGCAAATAATTTTTGAAAAGAGTAGGGTTCGAACCTACGAAGAATGAAATTCAATAGATTTACAGTCTACCGCTTTTGACCACTAAGCTACCTTTTCTTAATATAAAATAATTTTTATTTTATATATATAATTATCCAAATAAAATTAAAAAAGCCATCATTAATGCGAAAAGACCGATAGCTTCTGTTAAAGCAAAACCTAAGATAGTAAAACCAAATAATTGTTGTCTTAAAGAAGGGTTACGAGCAAAAGAGTTAACTAGTGCAGCAAAAACGATACCAATACCAGCACCAACTCCAGCTAAACCTATTGTAGCTAAACCAGCTCCTATTTGTTTTGCACTTTGTAACATTGTTTGATTCATATAAAATAAATAAATTTTTTAATGGAGTAAAATTAGTACAGTATGAGTTTTATCTATAATAACGACTTACATCTGAATATTCTTCTTTTATAGGATAATAAGTATTTTTAAAATTAACATCCCATAAGAGAATAATAGTTAAGTTATTTATATCTAATTCTAAATAATTAGGAATAGACCTACTTGACAGTGTCTTTAAGAAAACTTCTTTATTCAAAAACTTCAAATTAACCTTTATGACATCACCTTTTTTTATTTTTTTTCCTGGTGATGTTACACAATTATCGTTAACAGTGATAAAACGATGATTAATCAATTGTCTAGCTTCTTGGAAAGATGTGACAAAGCAACTACGAAAAATAATTGAATCAATTCTACTTTCTAAAACACTGCTAAGTTTATCTATGGTTTTTGAAGGTGATTTTATTGAAGACTTAATGCAACATTTAAAGAGCTTTTCACCAATATTAGGATAAAATAATCTTAAAGATTGTTTTATATTTAGTAATCTACTATAAGAGGTAAACCTTTTTTTTCTCTTTTTATTTAAAACTGAACGACAAGAGTCTTTACTTTCTATACCCCATAGATTGTTGTATGAGTTTCTTAATTTTTTACAAACACTATACTTTGATAAAAGCCTTTTTGTCATAAATTATATTTATTAATATTTGCTTGTTATTGGACTTGAACCAATAAATCCATAAGAAAAAAGATTTTAAGTCTTTCGTGTTTACCATTTCACCAAACAAGCCATCATTGCAAATGATGAGAATTGAACTCATATAGATTGCTTGGAAGGCAAATAATTTACCTTTAATTTACATTTGCGAAAACGTCGAATAGGAATTGAACCTATAATTATTTGCTTAGAAGGCAAAAGTTTTATCCGTTAAACTATCAACGCTCTAACGAAGCGAAAAAAGGGATTTGAACCCTTAATCTTAACTTTGGCAAAGTTATGCTTAAACCAATTAAGCTATTTTCGCTATAAAATAAGTCTCTCTAAATAGGAATTGAACCTATAATATTTTGATTAACAGTCAAAAGCTTTACCATTAAGCTATTAGAGATTATTGAGTGTGATAGGATTTGAACCTACGACCATCTAGGTGAAAGTAGTTTTAAAACTCTTCACAAACTTTATAAGTATATTATTAAACATAAAGCTTTTAAATAAGTTTTTTTGCAATCTTGCTCAATAAAACCGTTCTAGTTTTAAAGGTTCATTAATTATAATTATAAAATATAGTTAGAAAGGGTTTTAGAAAAATTTCTATTTTTAGTAAAACATCTTTTAACAATATGCATTACAAAGAAATCTTAACCAATATTCATTTATATTTTTTTAGACAACATGCTTTTTTTCTTTTATAATTATATATAAGTATTTAATCATAGAAGCTAATTTTATAACATAATTATAAGTATAAACACGCTCTTAAAAGCCAGATGCTCTTCCATCTGAGCTACACACTCAAAATATGAAATTTAATTATTTCATATTTGACAAAAAGTTTATTGAGTTATTTAGAAAAGCTAAAGTTTCTTTACTATCTTTATTTAAAGAGTATTTAGAAGTTAAAAAGACATATAGTTCACTACTAATTTTATCTTGTAATAAAGAATTAAATTTTGATTCACTAGTTAAAATTTTTCTCAATTTATCCTCTATAGTATAAAAAAGAGATTTTATAAACAATTGAGAATAGCTAGATAAAATTAAGCCAATATCTTTTTTTGTTATTGCAAAAATAGCTTTTATTTCTTCAGACAAAAGTTTTTGTTTATTATGATATGCTATTAAATGAGTTAAAGTTTTTTCTTGCATACTTCTATAAAAATTAAATTCTTCTTGAATTTTTACAGAACGAGAGTCTAATTCTGATGATATAAGGTCAGAAGCAAAATTATAAACTAAAAAAATAAATATACCGAAAGCAAACAAAACTAAAATTTCTTCATTAAAAACCAAGATTTCTTTTGATAAAACAATTACAATAAATAATATTAAAGGGAGCAACGTTTTAAAATTCATAATTAATTATATTATTTATTTTTCCATAATTTAGTCCAATTATTATCTTTGCTTGAAGATTTTAATACTGATTCTAAAACAACAAAATTAAAATTTTTTTCTCCTATAATCTTTATATAATCGTTATTAGCATTAACGAAGTTATTAGAGTTTATGCTTGTAATAGAGTTTGACACCCAAACATTGCCATAGTTAGTTACTTTAAGAAGATAATTTCGTGAAAAATTTAACGTTTTAGATAAAATATTATCATACGTAGTTAATAAATCTGAAGCACTTTCCTTTTTTTTATTTATATCATTAGCCAAGAGCTCAAGTTTTTTTTTTCTAAGTTTTAAATTCAAAGATATAGAAGGCATTATATAATGCAATAAAAAAATGTAAAAGAAACTAAAACCTAAACTAAACCAGAAAAATTGTGTAAAAAAAGTCATTAGATCAAGCTGTGGCATATTTATCAAGTTCTTATTATAAAAATATATTTACTTTAATATAACTTTTTTAGTATAACTTTGCTTGTATGTTACCATACCTTACTGGTTACCTATTAACGTAATAGACTTTTACGATTTTTAAATAATTTGATTTAAAGTTTTCTTCCTGCATTGATGCTTTCAGCAGTTATAAAAAAATAACGTAACTAATCAACATGCTTTAGGTAAAACAATTGATAAATCATAGGTTATATTGTTTTGGTCCTCTCGTACTAAAAACAAGTCTTTTATATTATTATACAACGATAGCAGATAGGGACCAAACTGTTTTACAACGTTCTAAACCCAACTCACGTTCCATTTTAATTGGCGAACAGCCAAACCATTGAGACCTTTTTCAGCCTCAGGATATGAAGAGTCGACATCGAGGTGCCAAACAATTCTGTCGATAAGAGCTCTTGAGAATTATCAGCCTGTTATCCCCAAAGTACCTTTTATTCCTTAAGCTATAACTTTTCCATGCAAAATTATAGGATCATTATGACCGACTTTCGTCTCTGCTCGACTTGTATGTCTTACAGTCAAGCAAGTGTATGCCATTATACTCAAAAACTTGTTTATATCAAGTTTGAACTTACCTTTGCAGGTCTCCGTTACTTTTTTGGAGACTACCGCCCCAGTCAAACTAACCATCTTAAATTGTCATCAATAAATTAATTTAGTTTTATATTATAATTAGAGTGATCTTTCATTGTCGTCTCTGTAATTAGCTAACGCCAAGACATGCTATCGACTACCACTTATTACTACACAAATTATATATAAAAACAGTTTAAAACTATAGTTAAGGTTTATGGGGTCTTTCCGTCTTACTACCGTAATTGCGTATCTTCACGCAAAATCTAATTTCACTGAATTCATCTTTGAGACAGTGGGAAAGTCGTTATGTCTTTCATGCAGGTCAACAATTAATTGACTAGGAATTTCGCTACCTTAGGATTGTTAGAGTTACAACCGCCGTTTACTAAAGCTTAGTTTAATAGCTTTTAACTATCTCGAATAACTTTTTAGCACTGGGCAGACATCAGACCTTATACGTCATTTTACAATTTAGCAAAGTCTTGTAGTTTTAATAACTAGTCGCTATCCCATATTTATATAACCTTTATTAAAGGTATTCTTTATCCCGAAGTTACAGAACATTTTTGCCGAGTTCCTTAAAGATGATTAATTCAAACGCTTTAGTATTGTAATACTTATTCTCCTTTGTCGGTTAAGTACGGTTTACGATAAAAAAATTATTTCTAGACAGTTTATTTCAAAGATATATAAAAACCATTTATTAGACATAAATAAAAAAACTGTGTCATTTCTTTAAATTTTATAATTCTCATCAAATGTAACTTTCGTTATATTATTTTAGAGACCGACTAAATCTACGTTGATTAACATTGCGTAGAAAACCTTGAATTTTTAAGCGACAATGGTTCTTACATTGTTTAACGTTACTCATATTAGCATTCTCACTTTTTATACCTTCTTTAAATTTTACAATTTAAGTTTATAGGCTTAAAAAACGTTCTACTACCACTTCTAAAAAGTTTATAACTTCGGTAGAAAGCATAAGTCCTGTATATTTTTGACGCAATTAAACTTAAACAAATTGTTTTCAACTAGTATGCTATTACGCATTTTTTAAAGGGTAGCTGCTTCCAAGCTTACCTTCTAGTTATCTTGGTTTAATTACAATCTTTATCACTTAGCATATCATTTGTGGACCTTAGTTAATAATCTGGGCTGTTTCCCTCTTGACTATGGATCTTAGCACCCAAAGTCTGACTATAATTTTAAATAAGTAAACATTCAAAGTTTATCTAAACTCAGTAAGGTTATTAGCCCCCTTAATTTAAAAAGAGCTTTACCTTTTACCTCAAAAAATTACGCTATACCTAAATATATTTCGTAGAAAACCAGCTATCACCAAGTTTGATTGGCCTTTCACCCCTAATAACGAATCATCTCAAACTTTTGCAACAGTAACGAGTTTAGCCTTCCAACATAAATTATTATGTATTCAGCTTGTTCATAATTAGATCACTTGGATTCGGGTCTTAAAATTATAACTGTGTTAACTTTTTAAAGTTTGCTTTAACTTGGCTTACATCTAACGATTTTAGCTTGCTATAATTTTAAAGTCGCTAATGCATGATACAAAAGGCAAACCGTTATATATAAATAATATTTCGGTTGGTTGTAAATATCAGGTTTCAAAATCTTTTCACTTCCATTTAAGAATTCTTTTCATCTTTCCTTCACAGTACTATTTCACTATCGGTCATATAAAAGTATTTAGGGTTTGAAGTATGGTCCTCCAATATTCAAAAAGACTTTCACGAGTTCTTTTTTACTATTCAAACAAAAATGTACTTATTTACAGGGCTTTAACCTTCTTAGGCCAACCTTTTCAAGTTGTTAATATTACATATAATGATTTCCCTTATTCATTTTCGCTCGCCACTACTAATGAAATCTCGTTTGATTTTTTTTCCTTAAACTAATAAGATGTTTCATTTAATTTAGTTATCAAGTACTAAAAGTGCACGGTTTACCTTAGGATACCCATAAGTTACAGTTAATTGCGTTTCTCTTTATGGCTTTTCGTAAATACGCTACGTCCTTTATTTATATGCCTAGATATCCACCTCATACTCAAAAATCTTCACTTTATATAAAAAAATATATAACCTGACAATACTATTGTTACCTTATAGAAAAAGAATAAATAGCATATAATAGATTCACTATAGAGTTCAAAAGAGATCTTGTATTCTAAAATATTATAATTGTCAAGTTATATAAATATTTTTTAAAAACAATATATTGTATTAATATAAAAAAAATTTCCAACAGCAGATTCCTCTACCATTACCTTGTTACGACTTCAGCACAGTTATCAAGCATACTTTACAAGTAATATGTTCAAAAATTTAGGTTTTTATGTAAATAATTACACTAAGTATTTAAATTTGTTTGATATTAAATATTAGAGTAAACAAAATTTCCAGGCTGTGACGGGCGGTATGTACAAGATTCGAGAACATATTCACCGTTGCATGCTGATCAACGATTACTATTGGTTCCATCTTCATATTTTCGAATTTCAGAAAACAATTAGAACATCGATAATTTTTAAAGATTAGCTTCAATTTTCATTATTGCAACTTTTTGTATAATTATCTTTGTAACACATGAAGTAGCCCAATCTATAAGGGTCATGAAGATTTGTCGTTATCCTTCTTTTCATCTTATATATCATAAGCATTTTTTTTATGTACATATAACTATTCTTAAAAACAAGAATAAGAAAAAATTATATTTGTAATAAAAATAAAGGGTTTCGCTCGTTACTGGACTTAACCGAACATCTCAAGACACGAACTTACGACAACCATGCAACGCCTGTAATTTAAGTATATAATTTTTGTTAAAAACTTTTTAAATTATACAAAGATTGGTAAGGTTTTGCGTGTACTGACGAATTAAACCACATGTTCCATCAATTGTGCGAATCCCCGTCAATTCCTTTGAGTTTTAACATTGCTGACGTACTTCTCAGGCAGAATACTTAACGCGTTAGCTAAGTTTCTGAAAAATTATCCAAAAACGAGTATTCATAGTTTACAGCAATAGACTACGAGGGTATCTAATCCTCTTTGCTACCTATGCTTTCGTATATCAACGTCAGTATAAAACAAGATTATTGCTTTCGCTTTTGGCATTCCTTCGAAAATCTGCGAATTTTATTTCTCCTTTCGAAATTCTAAAATCTTTTTCTCTACTCTAGAAACCTGTTTTAAAAATAGCTTAATTTGTTTAAGATTTAACTTTTAACAGACAGTTACAGTCTACATACATTTTACGCCCAATTATTCCGATTAACACTAGATCTCCCCGTATCACCGCGGCTGCTGGCACGAAGTTAGCCAGATCTTATTCATTGATTAAAGTCATAATCTTCATCAATAAAAGGACTTTACAGTTAAATAACTTTCATCATCCACTTTATATTGCTAGGTCAGACGTTAGTCCATTGCCTAAAATTCCTTACTGCTGCCTTTTAAAAAAGTCTAAACCTTATCTCAGTTTTAGTGTGATTGAACATCCTCTCAGATCAATTAAGGATCCTCGGCTTGGTAAGCTTTTACCTTACCAACAACCTAATCCTGCATAGACTTATCTTATAACAATATAATTTTATTGGTTTTAAACCAAATTATAAGGCAAATATCTATGTATTACTCACCCTTGCGCCACTAAAAAAAATAGTATTTTTTCGTTCGACTTGCATGTATTAAGCATATAAAAAGCGTTTAATCTGAGCCAGGATCAAACTCTAAAAAAATAAAAAAGTTCAACATAAATACAAGTATATTGTTTTTAAAAAATATAAATATTTTAGATTTTAAAAGGGCTTCTATCTAAAAGTTCTTTAGAACTTTTAGACATATTAGAAGATGATTGACTCACAATATCCGTTCTATAAAAGTTATCAAACAAACTTGATGAAATATATGAGTTATTTATAAGAGTCAGAGAGTTAAAAAATGTAGGAAAAATTAAATAATTACTAGAAATTTTATACGAGTAAGATCCAAATGGCGGAAGTAGAAGCTTTAGATTACTTAAATGGTCAGATTTATTTCTTTCAGAATTAGAAACTAGAGAATTCATAAAAGTTAATAAAATTTCAGAACTATTTTTAGATTTACCTATAGGTAAAGTACAAGATTGTGAGTATTGAAGTCTTCCCTCACAATTGACATGTGTAGATTTTTTTTCAGCGAAGGATGTACACGGTAAAACAACATCGGCATTTTGAGCATTTAAACAGCCATGGTGACCTTGAAAAACTATAAATTTAGATTTCACAGTTTTTGATATAGAATTAGAATTTTCTACAACATAGACCAGATCATAAGAATGCGATGCAAAAAAAAAGTTATTATTTAATCCTATATCATAATAAGAAAAATCGCTAGAATTACTATTAAAAATATTTAAACCATTCCAAAAAGCTGTGCAAATCTTAAAGTTTGATTTTAATATACTTGTTAATATATTAAAACTAGAAAGAGTTAATTTATTTAAAAAAGATTTTCCTATTATAATCATAGGACTTTTAGATCTCTTAAGAAATTTACAAAAAAAGTTTCTACCTTCTAATATAGAAACCACTTTATCTACTGAATTACCTAAATGATAAGTTGGAAATGTTAGATTTAAATTTGACCCTATATAGCCTACTTTAAAGTTACCAGATAAAAACCTTTTTCTAAGATAATAATTTAATAGAGGACCGTCAGTTCTAGGATTAACACCTATAAGTAGACAAACATCACTTTTAGATATATTAGACAAGGAAGTATTAAATCTATAAAAAGTTGGATTGTCCGCATTCAAAAAATTTTCATTAGACTGGTTCAAAATAACTCCGTTTAAAAGTAAACGAATTTTGTGTAGATAAGTTAAAGTTTCCAAATCACAAAAATTACCTATAGAAAAAGCTACCTTGTTAGGTTGAGCCTCCTTCATTTTTTTTAAAATTAGATTAACTGCTTCTAACCAAGTAGCTGGCTTTAAATCACCATTAGAATCTTTTATTAAAGGCTCACTTAATCTTTGAGTAGATAAGCCATCAAAAGAAAACCTGGCTTTATCTGAGATCCACTCTTCATTAATGTTTTCATTTAAACGAGGAAGAATACGAACAATTTCGTAACCACGAGTATCAACTCTTATATTAGAGTGAATGTTATCAAATAGATCAATAGATTCAATACTTTTTAATTCCCAAGGACGAGATAAAAAAGCATATGGCTTTGAAGTTAAAGCACCTACAGGGCATAAATCTATAACATTTCCAGAGAGTTCCGAAGTAAATAATTTATCTACATAAGTACTAATCTCTATAAAATTACCACGTCCAGATGTACCAAATTCAGGAACACCTACAACCTCATTGGCAAACCTTACACAACGTGTACAATGTATACACCTAGTCATAATAGTCTTAATTAAAGGGCCACAATTTTTATCTTCAACAGCTCGTTTAAACTCTTTGAATCGACTTCTATCACCTCCGTATATAAGAGATTGGTCTTGTAAATCACACTCACCTCCTTGATCGCAAATAGGACAATCAAGAGGATGGTTAATTAACAAAAATTCTAAAACCCCCTCTCTAGCCTTTTTTACTGAAGGTGTATTAGTCTTTATTGACATATTAGGACTAACAGGTACAGCACAAGATGCCTGAAGCTTTGGCATTTTTTCAACTTCAACCAAACACATTCTGCAGTTACCAGCTACAGAAAGACGTTCATGATAACAAAAACGAGGAATAACAACACCTGCTATTTCACAAGCTTGCAAAATAGAGGTATTAGGTAATACCTCTATGGGACGATCATTAATATTTACAACAAATTTCATAATTTTATAATATTTATATAGTTAGTTTTAGAAAAAGTTAATAATAGTGTAGTTGTTTAATAAGACATAAGTTTCTTTTCAAGTAAACCTAAAACAGGGATAATAAATAAAAAATAAAAAAAATAAAAAAATGTGGCTAACTGGCCAATTTCTAAATAAGGTGTTTCTGGAGCACAACCACCTATCCAACCTAAAATAAAATAGTCTAAAACTAGTAACCAAAAAAATTGTCTATGGAGAGGTCGAAAAGAAGAACTTCGAACCTCAGAAGTATTAAGATACGGAAGTAATAATAAAACTAATAGTGCAGCAAACATTGCAATAACACCACCAAGTTTATGAGGGATAGAGCGCAAAATAGCATAAAATGGAAGAAAATACCATTCTGGAACAATATGAGCAGGAGTAACCATCGCATTTGCTTCTATATAATTATCAGTATGACCCAGATAATTCGGAGCGAAATAAACAAAAGCAAAATAGAAAATAAATGCTATTACCCAACTAAAAAGATCTTTAATTACAAAATACGGATAAAAAGATATTTTATCAATAGAACCATTTATTCCTAAAGGATTATTTGAACCATTTTGATGTAACACAGCTAAATGAACTAAAACAGCACCAACTATAAGGAAAGGAAGCAAATAATGAAAACTAAAAAATCTATTTAAAGTTGCGTTATCAACAGAAAACCCACCCCATAACCAAGCAACAATAGGCTCGCCAACAATAGGGAAAGCTGAAAACAAATTAGTTATTACAGTAGCAGCCCAAAAACTCATCTGACCCCACGGTAATACATAACCCATAAAAGCTGTAGCCATCATCAAAATAAGAATAACCACACCAACAACCCAAACAAAACCTCTTGGTTTTTGATAAGAACCATAATAAATTCCTCGAGCAACATGAATATATACAACGGCAAAGAACATACTAGCTCCGTTAGCATGAAGATAACGTATAAGCCAACCATTATTAACATCTCTCATAATATGTTCTACACTTAAAAAAGCTAAATCTACATGAGGAGTGTAATGCATAGCTAGAAAAATACCTGTAAGTATTTGAACAACTAAAAAAATACCAGCCATTGATCCAAAATTCCAAAGATAATTTATATTTACAGGTGTAGGATAATCAATTAAATGGTCATTTAAAATATTTATAATAGGTCTATTTAAAATACGTAAGCTTGTAGATGACATAATAATATAAGTTTATAGATTTTGTTTATAGTGTAATACAATACTAAAATATTTAAAGTTTAATCTGAGGAGATACAGTATCTTTAATTAAAGGAACTTCATGAAATGTATGGAATGCAGGAGGAGAGCCAACAATCCATTCTAAAGTGTATACAAATTTAGGGTCAGGAGCTGAAGAAGTATCAAAAGACCAAGGATTAACTGGACACTTATCCATGTTTGTTAAAGTTTCATAAATAACAACAAAAAATAACAAAATACTAAAAACTGACATATAACTTCCAAAAGAAGAAATATAATTCCAACCAACGTATGCATCAGGATAATCTGGAATACGTCTAGGCATACCCGATAAACCTAAAAAGTGTTGAGGGAAAAAAGTTAAGTTAACCCCTACAAAAGTACACCAAAAATGTATTATACCTAAATTTTCTGGGTATTGATAACCAGTCATTTTTCCAACCCAGTAGTAAAAACCAGCAAACATGCCAAAAACAGCACCCATAGATAGCACATAGTGAAAGTGTGCAACAACATAGTATGTATCGTGAAATGCTATATCTAAAGCACCGTTTGATAACATTATACCTGAAAGCCCGCCAATAGTAAAGAGGTTAATAAAACCAATAGCAAATACCATGGGAGTTTTTAAATGAATAGAACCACCCCACATTGTAGCAATCCAACTAAAAATTTTAATACCTGTAGGAACAGCAATGATCATTGTAGCTGCTGTAAAATAAGCTCTAGTATCTATATCCATACCAATTGTATACATATGATGAGCCCAAACTATAAAACCTAATAAACCTATACTTAGCATTGCATAAACCATACCAACATAACCAAAAACAGGTTTACGAGAGAAAGTAGATATTATATGACTAATTATTCCAAAAGCAGGGAGAATAAGAATATATACTTCTGGATGACCAAAAAACCAAAATAAATGTTGATAAAGAACAGGATCACCTCCGCCCGCAGCTTCAAAGAAACTTGTATTAAAGTTTCTATCAGTTAAAAGCATTGTAATAGCCCCAGCAAAAACAGGTAAAGATAATAACAATAAAAATGCTGTTATAAAAACTGCCCAAACAAATAGAGGTATTCTATGCATAGTCATACCCGGGCCTCTCATATTTAAAATAGTAGTTATAAAATTAATAGCTCCTAAGATACTTGAAGCTCCAGCTATATGTAAACTAAAAATACCTAAATCAACAGCACCACCTGGATGACCTGAAATACTACTTAAAGGCGGATATACAGTCCAACCAGTACCAACTCCTATTTCGACTAAAGTTGAACTTAGAAGAAGTATTAAAGACGGTGGTAACAACCAAAAACTAATATTATTCATTCTCGGGAAAGCCATATCAGGAGCGCCAATCATTATAGGAACAAACCAATTACCATAGCCACCTATAAGCACAGGCATAACCATAAAGAAAATCATTATAAAGGCATGGCCTGTAATAATAACATTATACAACTGATGATTACCTCCAAGAACTTGAGTTCCCGGACCAGCTAATTCCATACGAATAAGAACCGAAAGAGTAGTACCTATAACTCCTGAAATAATACCGAAAATCATATACAATGTACCTATATCTTTATGATTTGTAGAAAAAAACCATCTATTAATAAAACTATTCATCTTATTAAAACGCTTTAATATTAATTTTAAAAAATCCTTAATTTTTAAAAAACTAGATAAACAACAGAAAAAATAGCGAATGTAAGATTTGAACTTACGACACATGGATTATGATCCCATTGTTCTACCACTGAACTAAATCGCTTTTAACAATAAAAATCGAGAGTGACGGGACTTGAACCCGTGATATTTAACGTGACAAGCTAACATTTTAACCAACTAAATTACACCCTCATTAAGTAGTAATGGATTTGAACCAATAACCTTTTCTTTGTAAGAGAAATACTCTACCATTGAGATAACTACTCTTAAACTACACTTTGATTATTAAAATATCTCAAAATCAACGAACTAATTTTTTCATGGAAAAAACAAAGACAAAAGTTAGATAGAAAAAATATCTTAATATTCAAAAAACTTGACCTTACCACAACAAAATATTTCTAAATTAGTAAACTATAACGTTAATTTACCAATTCTAAATTCTTCATAAGGAAAACAGTAGATAAAAACAAATAAAAATTAAAACACAAACAAAAGTTAGATATAAAAACATCTTAGTGTTCAAAAAACCTGACCTGACCACAGTAAATTAATAAACTATAACGTTAATTTATCAATTTCAGATTCTTAATAAGAAAAATATACAAATAAAAATTAGAACAAAAGCATAAAAACATATCTTAGTGTTCAAAAAACCTGACTTGACCACAGCAAAATATTTCTAAATTAGTAAACTATAACGTTAATTTACCAATTCTAAATTCTTCATAAGGAAAACAATAGATAAAAACAGATAAAAATTAAAACAAAAGCACAAATTAGGTATAAAAACATCTTAGTGTTCAAAAAACCTGACCTGACCACAGCAAAATATTTTTAAAGTAATAAACTATAGCGTTAATTTACCAGTTTTAGATTCTTCATAAGAAAAATATATAGATAAAAATTAAAACACAAACAAAAGTTAGATATAAAAACATCTTAGTGTTCAAAAAACCTGATCTGACCACAGTAAATTAATAAACTATAACGTTAATTTATCAATTTCAGATTCTTAATAAGAAAAATATACAAATAAAAATTAGAACAAAAGCATAAAAACATATCTTAGTGTTCAAAAAACCTGACCTGACCACAGCAAAATATTTTTAAAGTAATAAACTATAGCGTTAATTTACCAGTTTTAGATTCTTCATAAGAAAAATATATAGATAAAAATTAAAACACAAACAAAAGTTAGATATAAAAACATCTTAGTGTTCAAAAAACCTGATCTGACCACAGTAAATTAATAAACTATAACGTTAATTTATCAATTTCAGATTCTTAATAAGAAAAATATACAAATAAAAATTAGAACAAAAGCATAA
>Ga0208258_1000054_pt1 | contig 39217 bp, 49 predicted proteins | sample CryBogCBH08Jun09_FD_185512 | JGI IMG/M metagenome (GOLD analysis project Ga0208258, IMG submission 185512) | Freshwater microbial communities from Crystal Bog, Wisconsin, USA - CBH08Jun09 (SPAdes) (version 2) | ecosystem: Environmental > Aquatic > Freshwater > Lake | place: Crystal Bog...
AAAATATATAGATTAAAATAGTAATTACTTTAAAATTAATTTCTCCTAAAGAATTATAGAATCCACCAAATGAAAACGAATGATACGCATTTACAAAAGTGTACCAGTTTTCGCACTTAATATAGTAACTCCAACCATAGGTGAAGCAGATTGGGGATGAAGTAGAAATGACAGAAGAGTCCGGTTTGCTCTATAGCGCTAGATAGGAAAAAATAGTGTAAAAATTTCATAAATATCTAATTTATTAAATTAGATATTTAGTAATTATTTTAAAATTAGTTCGATTAAAGTAATGCTGCTTCAATTAAAGTTGATAAAGGACCTTGGGGCTTGAAAACACAATTGATATTATCGATTCCATCTGCTGTAGCTGAACAAACAGCCGAACCACTATAACACAGCGCAGCCAAAGGTGGACAAGCAGTTAACGTTAAATAAGCAACTCCTTGAAGCCCTAAACTAGTACATCCTAAACTTGCAGCTCCGCAATTTAAATAAAATGATGGATTGTAATATCCACCAAATAAAAAAGAACGATATATTTTACTAATACGGGAACCAGTTTTTACACTTAATAGAGTAACTCCAACCATAGGTGAAACAGATTGGACTAAACAAGATAAATTACCCATAAGAAATGACGTATTACCAGAACCAACGGCAATACCCTCACAAGCTGCATTTGCAGCTTGAGGTACAAAACGAAAAAACGAATAGCTAAAAGGATTATACCATGACACAATTAACTAGAAGATGGAATACTTTTCTTAATTAAGAAAAAGATATTATATAATGCCCAAGATGCTGCTAAAAGAATAGGAGTAAAAGTTAAAAATAGTTTCATAATAATTTTAATTGAAATTTAATTCATATATCGAATTCTATTATAATCAATTTTTATTAAAATTCCATTATTATTTGCTTTTAAAAAGAATTTATACATTAAAATATTTTAAAGAAATATTCTATTAATTTTAAATAGAACATTATTTATTGAAATAAATAAACTTGTAATAATAGAAATTTAATTAGAAAATAATAAAATAATTTTGACTGCATTTTTTATATTACAATGGAATATTTTTTTTTTAAACAAACTTAAATTGACAAAGATTGTAATTGAGTTTAGACTAAGATTAGCGAATGTGGCGAAATTGGTAGACGCGTTAGACTTAGAATCTAATGAAAAACTTCGTGAGAGTTCGAGTCTCTCCATTTGCATAAATAAATAAAAGAACCATTGTAACTTTCCAGTACAAAGAAACGATATATTATTAGAATAATTAACACCATCACAAAATGAAAAAAAAGTATTCCATTAATACAGAAATTATAAAACCAGATTCGTTTTCCACATAGTTCCACAAGGGCTTAACGGACGTCAAACAATTAGAACATGCCTAAGACCGAAATCCAATTTCAATCCAGCAAGACTAAAACAAGTAAAAATGATACCAAAAACCAGGATTGTAGATGATATTTAATGATTTTACGAGTTACGAATTTTATTCCAATAAATGGAAGTGTGAGTCGATGACCCAATGAACGAATCATTCAATTTATAAACAAGAGTTGTATGATTACCAATATACCCTTTGGATATAGAATTGACATAAAACGCTTATAAATTACTTTTCGTTTTTTAATCAATTTCATTGTATTTAAAATTGTGATCATAAGTTTTTATCAAGGTTAAATAAAAGAAAGGGTTGTCTTAGAATCTGAAGCTATGAATTGTATTTCAAAATTAAATGGATTATAATTGAAATTCGAAGTATGGATTCTACTGTGAAAAGATTCAATTCAAAAAAAAGAAGGTTTCTAAGTTGAGTTCGACTCCAAAAAGATTGGAAGTGGTAAAGAATGAGTTTCTAAAAAAAAATTGAAAAAAGAGAAAAACCCTATGAAATATGCTATTACTCATACATCAGGAAAACAATTTTTGCTAAAACCAGGTCAATGGTATGATATCGATTTAATAAAAAATGGCAAATTAGGAGATTTCATTGCGATGAATAAAATTTTATTTTTTCGTAAAAACAATCTGATCCAATTAGGAAAACCATTTTTAGGAATGAGTCAAATTCCAGCAAAAATTATACAGCAAGTAAAAGGAACAAAAATAATCGTGTTAAAAACAAAACCGAAAAAAAAATATACCAGAACTCGTGGTCATCGACAACCGTATACTCGTGTTCAGATAGATAGCTTGAATTAAGAAATTTGTAAAAAGAGGAAAAAAAAATGGCACATAAAATGGGAGCTGGTAGTACACGAAATACGCGTGATTCTCAAGCAAAACGTTTAGGAGTAAAATGTACAGGTTTTGCAAAAGTAAAAAATGGTTCAATTTTAGTACGTCAACGAGGAACAAAATTTAAACCAGGAATAAAAGTAGGTTGTGGACGAGATCATACTTTATACGCCCTATCAGATGGAATTGTGAGTTTTACACATTCTGGATTTGTCAATATAATGGAAGAAGAAATGGAATAAACGGAACAGTGTTCCGTTTATTCATCATCTCCTAAATCTTCAGGAGGTTCTTCTTGCTGAATTTTTTTCTTATCTCCCTTTTTCGGTTTGCGAACTCGAATTTTTAACCAAAAAGCAACTGAATCGGTTATCCAACTCAACAACCCTGGAAGCGTTGCAACTTTACCTTGTAGGGCAGTGATATATAAATAGAAATAAAGACCAACAAAAACCAAAAAAGTACCAAAATAAACTAGAATCCCTATTCGTACATCGGTATGAATCAAAATCCCTTTATCAAAAGCCCATTTGGCTGCTGAAGCTACAACTTCCCGATTAAATAAAAGATCCCAATACAGCAGGACTAAGCCTTGTAGCATTAATAAAGAAAAAATAAGTAAGATATAATATTTTATAAATTTTGAAAGTTTAAAAAGAGATCTGCTAATCATTAATTCAAGGACAAGATAAGAAAGAAAGAAAGATTTTTCTGGGCTAGCCCAATATTGAAAAAAAGAAGAGTTAAGAATCCAATACAAAATAGGCCAAACAGGGACTAAAATTGCTGGAAAGCCACCAAGAGCAAAAACACTTGTTAAAATGGAATGACAAAGATCTACAAAAGCAAAGAAAAAAATAAAAGATAGCTGAATGGTCACCATAATTCGCTCGGATGTCTTAGGATATGCGTTCCGAAAAGCAAAAATAATGTCATATAAATTTTGAAAAATTGGTTGAACAAGATTTTGGAACCATTTTACTAAAAAGAGTATTCTATCTATCATAAGCTTTGATATGTAATTTCAAATAAATTAAAGAAAAAAAAAATGTTATACATACTATTATGATAACATGATATTAGCAAATAAGAATAGTCTAAAAAAAGTATGAAAAAATTTCTTTCAGAGATAAAAGCCGCATTCACTAGAGTGACACTAAAAAGTGAAGAAGAACTGGCAATTGAAATTGAAAAAATAAAAAAACGTTTATCAAAAACTTCCTTAGAAACCATTCTTCCAGAATGGTTTGGAATAGTTCAAGAAGTTTCTTCGCGAAAAATCGGATTCAAACATTTTGACAGTCAATTAAAAGCCGGTTTTTTCTTACATCAAGGAAAAATTGTAGAAATGAAAACGGGTGAAGGAAAAACATTAGCCTCAACATTACCAGTCTCGTTAAATGCTTTACTGAAAAAAGGAGTTCATGTTGTCACTGTAAATGACTATCTAGCAGAAAGAGACCAAAAATGGATGGGAAAAATTTACGAAGGATTAGGATTAACAGTTGGTTTAGTAAAAAATACAAGTTCATTTGATCAAAGAAAAAAAAGTTATTTTTCAGATATCACTTATGTTACTAATTCCGAATTAGTTTTTGATTATTTACGAGATAGTTCCGCCTATAAGTTTTCTAAAATTGTTCAAAGATCTTTTCATTATTGTGTAATTGATGAAATAGATTCAATTTTAATTGATGAAGCAAGAACACCTTTAATCTTATCAAGCCCACAAGATAAATTAATTCTTACTAAACTGGCTATGGCAAAAAACATTGCAAAATGTTTAAAGAGAGAAGTTGATTTTGAGATCGATGAAAAACGGAAAGAAATTCAATTAACAGAAACTGGGTATCGTAAAAGCGCTGAAAAACTTGCCCAAAAAACCTTATATGAAGAAGGAGAACCATGGATTCTAGATATCCTGAATGCATTAAAAGCAGAATATTTATTTAAAAAAAATAAAAATTATATTGTTTTAAATAACCAAGTACAAATTATAGATGAGTTTACTGGACGTATTATGTCCGACCGACGATGGAGTATGGGAATTCATGAAGCTATCGAAAGCAAAGAGAAGGTGGAAATTGGAGGAAGGTCAAAAACACGAAGTTCAATTACCTATCAAAATTTTTTCCCTTTATATCCAAAATTAGCGGGAATGACTGGAACAGGAAAAACAGCAGAAAGAGAATTTCAAGAGATTTATAATTTAGACGTAGTAGTAATTGAGACGTCAAAACCAATGATTCGAAAAGATTTACCTGATCTGGTTTATCAAAGCGAATTAGCAAAATGGAAAGCTGTTTTAAAAACGACAGAAGATTGTTTTCAAAAAGGTCAACCGGTTTTAATAGGAACATCAAGTGTCGAAAAATCTGAATTCTTGTCAGACCTTTTTAAAATTTCAAAAATTCCACACCAAGTTCTAAACGCAAAACCAGAAAATGTTCAACGTGAAAGTGAAATCATAGCTCAAGCAGGTAAACCTTCAGGAGTTACCATTGCAACTAATATGGCAGGAAGAGGAACGGATATTATCTTAGGTGGAAATCCACTTTTTGAAGTAAAACAAAAAATGTATGAAACTCTTCTGGAAAATAGAGAAGCAACGTCTCTTAAAGAAATTATTTTGACGGAATATAAAAAATTAGAAAAGTTAGACCAACTCGAAGAAGATATTAGAAATTTACCCTATTCTTTAGAAGTTTGTTCTCCAAGTTTTCAATCTTGCTATCAAACATTCTATCAAGAAATCTTAATAAAATGGAAAAAAAATAATTCAATTGTAAAATCACTTGGAGGATTATTTGTAATTGGGACAGAAAGGCAAGAAAATAGACGAATTGATAACCAACTACGTGGTCGTTCAGGTCGACAAGGAGATCCTGGTGTTTCTCAATTTTTTATTAGTTTGGAAGATGATTTAGTCAAAGTTTTTGGAGGAGAAAGTCTACAAAAATGGGTGAATTATCTAGTTCAAGATAAAGATATTCCACTCGAGTCAACTTTTTTAACAAAAAATTTAGAAAATGCTCAAGAAAAAGTGGAATCTTACAATTATGACTTACGAAAAAATATTTTCCAATATGACGAAATTTTAAATCTTCAACGTAAACAACTATTTAAGGTTAGAAAAGACCTTTTATCCCAAAAACTAAAAGAAGATTTCTTTTTACGATATTTAGAATCTTTTTTTGATGAAGAAATGCAACCCTATTGGAAAAGAAAAACGAGCCAAGATTCTTATGAATTAGAAAAATGGTTTCCCAATTATGCCGATTTTGACAATCATCAAAAAACACAAACACAGAATTCCGAAATTTGGATTTGGTATGATCTCCGATTAGCGGAAACAGACTGTTATGAATTTGGATTTTTGAAACATAATAAACTAATTCAACTTCTAACCATCATGGATTGCTCTTGGACTGACCATATCGAGCGAATGAATTCAATCCGTGATACAATTAGTTGGCGAGCTTATGGACAACAAAATCCATTGACAGAATATAACAGGGATTCATTCAAATCCTTTAAATTAATGTTCGATGAAATACGTCTATGTATGATATACTTTCTTTTCAATAATCCAATAAACTAAAAAAACAAATGACAAAACATACTTTAAATGGACGTCGAAGAAAAGTGATTAAAACATCAGGTTTTCGAGCACGTTTAGCAACAAAAAGTGGAAGAAAAATATTAAAAAATCGTAGACGTAAAGGGCGTTGGAAATTAACAATTTAAATATGTTAATTTCCTTATATATATATTAACATCTTTTTAACAATGAAACTTTTTTCAATTCAAAAATCTTTGAAACTTTTTACTGGTGTCAAATTCGCAATTTTAATCTTGGCTATGATTGGTATAGCTAGTTCTTTGGGATCATTTATTGAACAAGACGAATCGATTCTATTTTATCAAAAAAATTATCCCACTAGTCAACCTTTTTTTGGGTTTATAACATGGGAATTCATTCGTGAATTCGGGTTAGACCATGTTTACCGAACATGGTGGTTTTTTGGGTTACTCTTTTTTTTAGTTTTAAGTCTAATAAGCTGTACTTTTACAAGACAATTTCCTATTTTTTCGAATTCAAAAGAATATTCATTTCGACAAAATAAAAAATCTTTTTTAACTTTACCTTTTTCTATAAAATTGAAGAAGATTTTTTATTTAAAAGAAAACATTATCTCAAAACTCCAAAACTGTAATTTTTATCTTTATCAAAAAGAAAATTTGATTTATGGATATAAAGGATTAATTGGAAGAATTAGCCCAATTTTAGTCCATTTTAGTCTAATACTAATTTTACTCGGTTCTTTTTTAAGTAGTTTTCAGAATTTAAAAGCTCAAGAAATTTTGCCAAAAGGAGAACTTTTTCATATTCAAAATTCAATTCAACTCGGTTGGTTGACTAAACTTCCAACAATCACGACTCGTATCAATGATTTCTGGGTGGAATATGAAGAAAATAGAATTCACCAATTTTATTCCAATTTATCAATTTTTGATAATTTTGGTAATGAACAAAAACAACAAACTATTTCAGTAAATCATCCTTTACATTTTCAAAATCTTGATTTTTATCAAAGTGATTGGAATCTTTTAGGAATTCGATTTGAAGATATCAAAACGAACAAAATCTATGAATCACCTTTTTTCCCTTTAGAAAAAGCGTCAAAATCTTGGATCACCTGGATTCCAAACTCAGAAATCAGTCTCATCTTTGATCAATTCCAAAATACTTTTTTGCTTTATGATAAGATGGGGAATTTTTTAGAATTACAAAATATTGGGGATAAGATTGGAAACCAATTTGTAATTATTGATATCCTACCTTCAACCGGATTACAAATTAAATATGATCCAACCATTTCTCTAATTTATTTTGGATTTGGAATTTTAATGATAACAGGCTGTTTAAGTTTCTTACCTTATACCCAAATTTGGATGTGTCAACAATCTCTTTATTGTCGATTAGCAGGTTCGACCAATCGAGGTAAAATTCAATTAGAAATTGAATTTGAAAACTTGCTACGAGAAATTGAAACCAAATATAAAAAAGTTTCTTTTGTCAAGAAATTAATCGAAAACTAGGTATTTAGAAATAGAGACATAAATCAAATGAACTTAATAAAAGGGGAAGAAAAAAGTTGATAGAAAAATACAATTTTACTAAAGACTTCCCCTTAGACCTTACTTAGTTAAGAATTAACTATGCAATAACTTTAAACATTGATTTTTTACAACTAGCAAATTACCCCTACGCTAGATAAATTAAAACTATGAATATGCCCTATATTATCACCATTAAATCTTTCTCAAAAAGACCTCATTTTGTTTTAAGATTTTTAGGAATACCTTCTCCCAATAATCAAATTGGAAGATAGTAACAATCGTATAGTCACCTTTTTTTAAAAGAAATTCTTGCTCTCCTCAGGTTGGTATTGAACCAACGACCTATCGGTTAACAGCCGACCGCTCTACCACTGAGCTACTAAGGATAAATTTTTGTCTTTTTGAGTTTCTTTTAGAAAAAATTTTGTCTTCTTGAACGAAGACAAAATTTTTTGATGATTAAAATTAACCAACAATAACTGGAGCTGTAACAGCTAAGTCTAGAGGGAAGTTATGTGCATTACGTTCATGCATTACTTCCATACCTAAATTAGCACGATTAACAATGTCAGCCCATGTGTTAATTACACGACCTTGGCTATCAACAATAGATTGGTTGAAGTTAAAACCGTTTAAGTTGAATGCCATTGTACTAATTCCTAAAGCAGTTAACCAAATACCTACTACTGGCCAAGCAGCTAAGAAGAAATGTAAAGAACGAGAGTTGTTAAAACTTGCGTATTGGAAGATTAAACGTCCAAAGTAACCATGAGCAGCTACGATGTTATAAGTTTCTTCTTCTTGACCAAATTTATAACCATAGTTGATTGAATCTCCTTCAGCTGTTTCACGGATTAAACTAGAAGTAACTAGAGAACCATGCATTGCAGAGAATAAAGATCCACCAAAGACACCAGCAACACCAGCCATATGGAATGGGTGCATTAAAATGTTATGTTCAGCTTGGAAAACTAACATAAAGTTGAATGTTCCAGAAATCCCTAAAGGCATACCATCAGAGAAACTTCCTTGACCGATAGGATAAATTAAGAATACAGCAGTTGCAGCTGCTACTGGAGCAGAGAATGCAACAAAAATCCAAGGACGCATACCTAGACGGAAACTTAGTTCCCACTCACGACCTAAGTAACAAGCTACACCTGTTAAGAAATGTAATACAATAAGTTGGTATGGACCACCATTATATAACCACTCATCTACAGAAGCTGCTTCCCAAATCGGGTAGAAATGTACACCAATAGCGTTTGAACTAGGAATAATAGCACCAGTAATGATGTTATTTCCATACATTAAAGAACCAGCTACAGGTTCACGAATTCCATCAATATCAACTGGCGGTGCCGCGATAAATGCAATAATAAAACAAGTAGTAGCTGTTAAAAGTGTAGGAATCATAACTACACCAAACCATCCAATGTATAAACGGTTATCTAAACTTGTAATCCAAGAACAAAAACGTTCCCAGATGCTTAGGCTTTCATATCTTTCTAAAGTTGCTGTCATAGTCGTCTCCTCTTCCAATAAGAATTTATTAATGGAGAAATTACATAGAAAACCCAAATCAAAAAATAAATTGTATAGAAATTTTAATTAAAAAATGGAATTCGTCTAGTTAAGTAAAATTAAGACTTGATTTTCGAATTCGAGGAAGATGTCACATTTTCTTCTTTCTTTAGAACAAAAAAATTCTCTATCGACTTTCCCAATTTGCTGACTCTCATTATCATCTTTGCTAAAGTAAGTAATAGATTTTGGATAAATATTATTAAGCCAATCTATTGAATAACGACATACTTGAAATACAGCTATTTTTTGAACCAGTCCTTCTTGTAAACAATGGTTTTACTGATACTTTCCTGAAAGATTACCAGCTACCATCCGTAAAATAAAAGGCAGTAATTGAGAAAAAAAGATAATAACTAAAAATAAATTAATTAATTTTACTGATTTCTTAGCCTACCTCTTTTTTATGTGGAATACAAACTTGAATAAACGCCAGCGTTGATTTAAGCTTATCACTTCTTTTCATGTTTTAGAACTACTCTTACAGGGAAGAATAAAAACAGAATTTAAATCTTTACTACTGTATAATAGTTATGAGTTAATAAAAAGTAAAAAAAAAAGAGATGATGAATCTTTTCATGTTTTCAGATTATAAATTTCCTGTGATTGCTTGTTTTTTTTTGTTTTTTGCCATGATCTCCTACTGGATAAGTTTAGCCTTTCCTAAAATCAAGTTTCTTTTTTTTGGAAGTCAACTTTTAGTCCTTTTAAGTAATTTTCTTTTTACTTTAACATTATTTATTCGATGGAAAAATGAAAATTATTTCCCATTAAGTAATCTATATGAATCTTTAATTTTTTTAAGTTGGGCAATTTCAAGTATTCATTTATTTTTAGAAATTCAAACCAAAAGTCGATTAATTGGAGCTCTTTCTACTCCTCTTCTATTTTTTTTATCGGGTTTCTCAAGTTTAACTTTACCTACAGAAATGCAAAAAGCTTTGCCATTAGTCCCTTCTTTACAATCAAATTGGCTGATGATGCATGTAACAATGATGATGATTAGTTATGCCACCTTAATTTTAGGTTCTTTACTATCTTTACTCTATTTAATGTTTCTTTTTTTTAAAAAGAAAAAAACAGAAAAACTTATTGGGGATCCATCCAATTCTTTAATCTTGGAAACGAAAAAAGAAGAAGAAAATCTTTCCAAATTGGCTCTGCTTCAAACCGTGGATATTTGGAGTTATCGAATTATTGGATTAGGCTTTCCTTTTTTAACCATTGGAATTATTTCAGGTGCCGTTTGGGCAAATGAAGCTTGGGGTGCTTACTGGAGTTGGGATCCTAAAGAAACATGGGCTCTAATTACCTGGTTAATTTTTGCTATTTATTTACATTCTCGTTTATTAAAAGGTTGGCAAGGTGAGAAAGCAGCGCTTTTAGGTTCAGGCGGCTTTTTTGTCATTTGGATTTGTTACTTAGGAGTCAATTTTTTAGGAAAAGGACTTCATAGTTATGGTTGGGTTTTTTAAACAAATTTTTGGTTCTTCAAAAGAACCAAAAATCAATAATTGAAAAAATTAATAAGCTAACCCCATACTGCGAGTCGTTTCCCCACCAAGATAAACACGAATACTTAAAAAATCAGTTGGACAAGCTGATTCACATCTCTTACATCCAACACAATCATCTGTTCTTGGAGCAGACGCAATTTGACCAGCGCGGCAATCTTCCCAGATTACCATTTCTAGAACATCGGTAGGACATGCTCGCACACATTGCGTACAACCAATGCAAGTATCATAAATTTTTACTGTATGACTCATAAATTTTCTCCAAAAGTTTCTCATTCTATACTCTATTATAGAAAATTTTTTATAAATTGACTAAAATGAAATTTAAATTTTGACTTAAAAAATAACCATAACAATTATAGAATATAAGCTTTTTATAATCTTAACCTTTGATGGAAAAGAAAAACTGAAAACTCCTGGGACTAATTTAGGATTCTACGTTAAAAAAATATTTGAATAAAGGAAAAAAGAATTTCAATCGCTTAAAATTGATTATAGAATTTCGGCATTGTGCTATTTTCCCAAAGGACTCCTCCTGAAGTATCGTCGCCGCAATAACGTTTCACAGTTATGTTCGGAATGGAATAACGTGGTACCATCATGCTAAAAATACCGAAATTAAAAGTTTAGAACTAAAATTGCTTAAAAATATGGTTTATTAGTACATCTTGGCTGAATCTATTACTAGACTTACACCGGATGCCTATCAAGCGGCTAGTCTTGCCGCAACCTAAGAGTACTCATCTTGAGGACGGCTTCCCACTTAGATGCCTTCAGCGGTTATCCTAACTATACTTGACTACTCAGCGTCTACCGTTGGCACAATAACTGATACATCAGAGGTATATCTTTCTCGGTCCTCTCGTACTAGAGAAAGGTCACTCTCAATACTCTAACGCCCACGCCGGATATGGACCGAACTGTCTCACGACGTTCTGAACCCAGCTCACGTGCCGTTTTAATGGGCGAACAGCCCAACCCTTGGGACGTACTTCCGCCCCAGGATACGACGAGCCGACATCGCATTAATGTTAATAAAATTCAACATATACAAAAGTTGAAAATTTATGACTAGAAAAAATCTTTCATCCCGTTTTTTCAAATCCTTTTAGTCGCCTAAAAGATCAGACTATATCATCAACTTCAATTAAAGAAGTTGTTCGGCGTGTAGTCGTTGAGGGGTTATAGAACTTAATTCTAAACTTCCCTGCTGATTGTCCGCACTTAAAGATTTTTACTTTGAAAGATTCAAGAGTACTTTAAGATACTTTATCATTTTTAATGAACGGAGTTTCCAGCATATAGCCAAATTGTCACATTTTATTACTAATAAATGTGCCCCCTATTTGAGGTGCCAAACCTCCCCGTCGATAGGAACTCTTAGGGGAGATCAGCCTGTTATCCCTAGAGTAACTTTTATCCGTTGAGTGACGACCTTTCCACACAGCATCGTCAGATCACTAAGACCGACTTTCGTCTCTGCTCGACTTGTTTGTCTCACAGTTAAGCTCCCTTTTGCCTTTGCACTCGAAGATCGATTTCTGACCGATCTGAGGGAACCTTTGTACGCCTCCGTTACCTTTTGGGAGGCGACCGCCCCAGTCAAACTGCCCACCTGAAACTGTCTTTCAACCGGCTTACGGTATGAAGTTAGAATTTTAATTTTCTCAGAGTGGTATCTCACTGGTGACTCCTCGAATTCCGAAAAACTCGTCTCAATGTCTCCCACCTATTCTGCGCAAAAAAAATCGAAATCCAATTTCAGGATACAGTAAAGCTTCATAGGGTCTTACTGTCCAGGCGCAGGTAGTCCGCATCTTCACAGACATTTCTATTTCACCGAGTCCCTCTTTGAGACAGCTTCCAAATCATTACGCCATTCGTGCGGGTCGGAACTTACCCGACAAGGAATTTCGCTACCTTAGGACCGTTATAGTTACGGCCGCCGTTCACCGGGGCTTCAGTCACTAGCTTTGCTTACGCTAACCAACTTCTTTAACCTTCCGGCACTGGGCAGGCGTCAGCCCCCATACGTCGTTTTACAACTTTGCGGAGACCTGTGTTTTTGCTAAACAGTTGCTTGGAACTTGATATTGCAGCCTAAAAGGCACTCTTTCTTCCGAAGTTACAGAGCTATTTTGCCGAGTTCCTTAAAGAGGGTTCTCCCGCGCTCCTTGGTATTCTCTACCTACCTACCTGTGTCGGTTTAAGGTACAGGTGAAATTGATTTATGGCATAGCGAGCTTTTCTTGGAAGTATGACATCAACTACTTTGATTATTAAAATCGTGTATTCGTTTCTTAGCTCAGATTATTTTCTCTAACCTTCAATACCTTGAAAACTTAAACCAGTAACCCATATCTGGCTAGCCTAGCCTTCTTCGTCCCTCGTTACCAATCAATCCCAGTATAGGAATATTAACCTATTGTCCATCAACTACGCTTTTCAGCCTCACCTTAGGACCTGACTAACCCTCCGTGGACGAGCCTTGCGGAGGAAACCTTAGGTTTTCGGAGCATTGGATTCTCACCAATGTTTTCGCTACTCAATCCGACATTTTCACTTCTGTTTCGTCCATGCCCGCTTTCGCTAACACTTCATCCTACAACAGAACGCTCCCCTACCGATAAAAATTTACTTTTATCTCACAGCTTCGGCAAATGACTTAGTCCCATAAGTTTTCGGCGCAGAATTGCTAGACCAGTAAGCTATTACGCACTTTTTAAAGGATTGCTGCTTCTAAGCAAACCTCCTGGTTGTCTAAGCCTTTCCACTTCCTTTATCACTTAGTCATTATTTAGGGGCCTTAGCTGGTGATCTGGGCTGTTTCCCTCTTGACTATGAAGCTTATCCCCCACAGTCTTACTGGTTAACTATACACGTAGTATTCAGAGTTTGCCTCGATTTGGTACCGAATTACCAGCCCGCACCGAAACAGTGCTTTACCCCTACGCTAGAACATTAACCGCTGCACCTAAATACATTTCGGGGAGAACCAGCTAGCTCCGGTTTCGATTGGCATTTCACCCCTAACCACAAGTCATCCGCTGATTTTTCAACATCAGTCGGTTCGGACCTCCACTAAGTGTTACCTCAGTTTCATCCTGCTCATGGTTAGATCAACCGGGTTCGGGTCTAGAACTAGTGACTAACGCTCTATTCAAGCTCGCTTTCACTATGGCTCCAATATCTCTATCTTAACCTGCCACTAACTCTAAGTCGCCGGAACATTCTTCAACAGGCACGAAGTCAAACGCTAAGTCGTTCTCCTTCTGTTTGTGGGCATGCAATTTCACGTTCTATTTCACTCCCCTCCCGGGGTTCTTTTCACCTTTCCCTCGCGGTACTATACGCTATCGGACATCCAAGAATATTTAGCCTTACGAGGTGGTCCTCGCAGATTCACACGGGCTTCCACGTGGCCCATGCTACTTGGGAATAAAAAAATGTTTTAATTTTCGGTTACAAGACTATCACTTTCTTTGGTCTAATTTTCCAATTAGTTCACCTAATTTTTTTGTTTTTCGTTTCCGAATTTTTACCCCGCAACCCTTTTTCTATTTAAAGAAAAAGTTTAGGCTGTTCCCATTTCGTTCGCCACTACTCCGGGAATCGTTTTTACTTTCTTTTCCTCTAGGTACTAAGATGTTTCAATTCCCTAGGTTCGCTCTTTCTTTACTTATAGATTCAGTAAGAAGTTATTGAGTTTCCTCATTCGGATACTTTCGGATCAAAGCTTACTTCCAACTCCCCGAAACGTTTCGCCGGTAGCCACGTCCTTCTTCGCTTTTGGATACCAAGGGATCCTTTACATGCCTTTGTTTTTTTAAGCAATCAAATGAACTTCCAATTGTGGAGATAAGCGGACTCGAACCGCTGACATCTGCCGTGCAAAAGCAGCGCTCTACCAACTGAGCTATATCCCCACTTGGGCCATCCCAGACTCGAACTGGGGACCTTACCCTTATCAGGGGTACACTCTAACCAACTGAGCTAAAAGCCCTTTTTCTACTTTTTTTTTGGAGGTAATCCAGCCGCACCTTCCAGTACGGCTACCTTGTTACGACTTCACCTCAGTCACCAATTCTACCTTCGATACCTTCCTCCTTGCGGTTAAAAGAATAGCTTCGGGTATAACCAGCTTCCATGGTGTGACGGGCGGTGTGTACAAGGCCCGGGAACGGATTCACCGCAGTATAGCTGACCTGCGATTACTAGCGATTCCACCTTCATGTAGGCGAGTTGCAGCCTACAATCTGAACTAAGGATAAGTTTTGAGATTAGCTTATTTTCACAAATTTGCAACTTTTTGTCATATCCATTGTAGCACGTGTGTAGCCCAGGACGTAAGGGGCATGATGACTTGACGTCATCCTCACCTTCCTCCGATTTATAATCGGCAGTCTTTCTAGAGACAATCAACTAGAAACAAGGGTTGCGCTCGTTGCGGGACTTAACCCAACATCTCACGACACGAGCTGACGACAGCCATGCACCACCTGTGTAAGAGGCCGTAGCACATTTTCTTTTCGGAAAACTTCTCTTCATGTCAAGTCCTGGTAAGGTTCTTCGTGTTGCATCGAATTAAACCACATGCTCCACCGCTTGTGCGGGCCCCCGTCAATTCCTTTGAGTTTCACTCTTGCGAGCATACTTCCCAGGCGGGATACTTAACGCGTTAGCTACGACACTGTCTACCCAAAGAGTACACAACATCTAGTATCCATCGTTTACAGCTAGGACTACCAGGGTATCTAATCCTGTTTGCTCCCCTAGCTTTCGTCTCTGAGTGTCAGTAATGGCCTAGTAAAGTGCCTTCGCCGTTGGTGTTCTTTCCAATCTCTACGCATTTCACCGCTCCACTGGAAATTCCCTTTACCTCTACCATACTCGAGAGCACTAGTTTCTTTTGCAGGTTTCGGGTTAAGCCCGAAGATTTAACAAAAGACTTAGTGATCAACCTGCAGACGCTTTACGCCCAATAATTCCGGATAACACTTGCATCCCCTGTATTACCGCGGCTGCTGGCACAGGGTTAGCCGATGCTTATTCCTCAAGTAACGTCAGATCTTCCTCCTTGAGAAAAGAGGTTTACAACCCGTAGGCCTTCGTCCCTCACGCGGTATTGCTCTGTCAGACTTTCGTCCATTGCAGAAAATTCCTCACTGCTGCCTCCCGTAGGAGTCTGGACCGTGTCTCAGTTCCAGTGTGGCTGATCGTCCTCTCAGACCAGCTACTGATCGTCGCCTTGGTAGGCCTTTACCCTACCAACTAGCTAATCAGACGCGAGCTTCTCTTTAGGCAAATTTCTTTTTTGACCCAAGGGCATATCGAGTTTTAGCAGTTATTTCTAACTGTTATCCTCGTCCTAAAGGTAAATTCTCACGCGTTACTCACCCGTTCGCCACTAAAAATTTCTTTTCCGTACGACTTGCATGTGTTAAGCATACCGCGAGCGTTCATCCTGAGCTAGGATCAAACTCTTATAGTAAGCTTTTTCTAAAAGCTTTTTTTCCTGAATTTTTTTGTTTGAAACTTTTAAAATTAAAAGTCTTGAAAAAGTAGATTTCATGATTTACAAACACCTCTATTCTTATCATGCCAAAATCATCTTGTCAAGCTTCTAAAAAAAAAAATACTAAAAAAAGAATTGATCAATCAGCTTAAATTTTTGTTAAAAAGCTAATAAACCATAACCTTGCTATACTTTTTAAAAATAAATAAAAATCGAGATTAGGAATCCATAAGAAAGAAAAAAGTAATCTAGAAAAATTTGTTTATTTTACTTTTTTCCAAAAATTAAAACAAACAAAAGATTAAAAAACTTGACAGAACAAAAAAAGTAAATTAAACTAGGACTTGTCGGTCCTGCTAAATATATTGATCAAATTATTAATAATAAACTTCTTAATATTTTTCAAATAAAAATTCGAAACTGTATAATTAATTATTTCTTTAAATTTTTTTTTTAATACTACTGCGAAGCGAAGCGGAGCTTATTCTATTAGTGAAACTCTACTTAATGTCTTAAAATCAATTCGGTTATAAGCATTCCTTTTTTAATATTAAAAGTTGTACAGAATCATTCACATTTAAGAAATTAGAGATCATATTCTTATGTGAAAAAATATTTACTATAAAGTTTATTTAACTTTTTAATTTGGTCTATAAAAAAAGATGGAAATTGAAAATTTAATCTATTGTAGGTGAATTATATCTCTCTGTAGAATTTATATTAATTTTTTTGAATCTCAATTTCTGTTTATTTAAGGATTTTAAAATTCAACTAGTTAGTTTTTTCTTCCCAAAAAGTCTTGGTGAAAGATTAAATTAAAACTTCTCCAGTTTGATGAGTACCGGACTATAAGTTTTTATAAGAGCATTTTATACATATGATCTTATAAATATATTTTATTTTCATTCTTTTAGCCTGCTTTAATAAAAATTAGAACATAAAAATTAAGATAAATTTAGAATATAATAAAGCTATAGACAGTTTGAGGAATTAAAAATTAAGAAGAGAATCTATAGACTGGTTCTTCTAGAAAAAAGAACAAGAATTTTTTAGAAAAAAAATTGCAAAATAAATCTTTCAAAAACTTAATTCTTTGATTCAAATTTGGGAAAACTTTAAGTGTTTCAGAAATGAAAAACTTAAAAAAACAAAAACGATTTCTTTTTCAAAAATATGACAATTACAATTGGGCAAGAGAAAGCAAAAGAACAAGGGATTTTTGGCTTAGTTGACGATTGGTTAAAACGTGATCGTTTTGTATTCGTAGGATGGTCAGGTTTACTTTTATTCCCATGTGCATATTTAGCACTTGGAGGATGGCTTACAGGTATAACTTTTGTAACTTCTTGGTATACACACGGCTTAGCAAGCTCTTTTTTAGAAGGATGTAACTTTTTAACTGCAGCAGTGTCTTCTCCAGCAAATAGTATGGGGCATTCTCTTTTATTACTTTGGGGTCCAGAAGCACAAGGAAACTTTACTCTATGGTTTAAAATTGGTGGGCTATGGACATTTATTGCATTACACGGAGCTTTTGGTTTAATTGGTTTTTGTTTACGTCAATTTGAAATTGCACGATTAGTAGGAATTCGTCCTTATAACGCTTTAGCTTTTTCTGGACCAATTGCAATTTTTGTTTCAGTGTTCTTATTATATCCTTTAGGGCAAGCAAGTTGGTTTTTTGCACCAAGTTTTGGAGTAGCTGCAATTTTCCGTTTCTTATTATTTTTACAAGGATTCCACAATTGGACCTTAAACCCTTTCCATATGATGGGGGTAGCAGGAATTCTTGGAGGAGCTCTATTATGTGCAATTCATGGAGCGACTGTAGAAAATACATTATTTGAAGATGGTGATTCGGCAAATACATTCCGTGCCTTCACACCAACTCAATCCGAAGAAACTTATTCAATGGTAACAGCGAATAGATTCTGGTCTCAAATTTTTGGAGTAGCCTTTTCTAATAAACGTTGGTTACACTTCTTTATGCTATTTGTTCCAGTAACAGGTCTTTGGGCAAGTGCAGTTGGAATTGTAGGATTAGCTTTAAATTTAAGAGCTTATGACTTTATTTCACAAGAATTACGAGCTGCTGAAGATCCCGAATTTGAAACATTCTATACAAAAAATATTTTATTAAATGAAGGTATTAGACTGTGGATGGCTGCACAAGATCAACCACATGAAAACTATATTTTCCCAGAAGAGGTATTACCACGTGGAAACGCGCTTTGATGATCTTGAAATAACAACAGATAAAACGATTGAAGCTACTGGATTTGCTTGGTGGGCTGGGAATGCTAGATTAATTAATTTATCTGGAAAATTACTTGGTGCTCACGTAGCACATGCAGGTCTAATGGTATTTTGGTGTGGAGCCATGACATTATTTGAAGTGTCTCATTTTATTCCAGAAAAACCTTTATATGATCAAGGATTTATTCTTTTACCTCATTTAGCGACATTAGGTTGGGGAGTTGGACCTGGTGGAGAAATTACAAGTATTTATCCTTATTTTGTAGTTGGTGTTTTGCATTTAATTTCTTCTGCTGTTTTAGGTTTTGGTGGAATTTATCATTCCTTATTTGGACCAGATACCTTAGAAACAAATGCTCCTCTATTTGGATATGATTGGCGTGATAAAAATAAAATGACAACGATTTTAGGAATTCATTTATTTTTATTAGGAATTGGAGCTTTCTTATTAGTTATTAAAGCAATGTACGTTGGTGGAGTTTATGACACATGGGCACCAGGTGGAGGAGATGTTCGTTCGATTAAAAATCCGACATTAAACCCACTTGTTATCTTTGGCTATGTTTTCAAATCTCCTTTTGGAGGAGATGGTTGGATTATCTCAATTAATAATCTAGAAGACTTAGTTGGTGGGCATATTTGGGTAGGAATTCTATGTATAACAGGAGGAATTTGGCATATTGTTACTAAACCTTTTGCTTGGGCAAGAAGAGCTTTTGTTTGGTCTGGAGAAGCTTATTTGTCTTACAGCTTAGCTGCTTTAGCAGTAATGGGATTAACTTGCTCTGTTTTTGTTTGGTATAATAATACAGCTTATCCTAGTGAATTTTTTGGACCTACTGGACCAGAAGCATCTCAAGCCCAAGCCTTTACTTTCCTTGTACGTGACCAAAGACTAGGAGCTAACGTAGCTTCAGCACAAGGACCTACAGGATTAGGAAAATATTTAATGCGTTCTCCAAGTGGAGAAATTATTTTCGGTGGAGAAACAATGCGTTTCTGGGATTTACGAGCTCCATGGTTAGAACCATTACGTGGACCTAATGGATTAGACTTAAATAAAATTCGAAATGATATTCAACCATGGCAAGAAAGACGAGCTGCTGAATATATGACACATGCACCTTTAGGATCTTTAAATTCCGTTGGTGGAGTAGCAACTGAAATTAATTCAGTAAACTATGTCTCTCCTCGTTCTTGGTTAACATCAGCTCATTTTATTTTAGGATTTTTCTTATTAGTAGGTCACTGGTGGCATTCTGGAAGAGCTCGTGCAGCTGCTGCTGGATTTGAAAAAGGAATTAATAGAGAAACAGAACCAGCACTTCAATTAAAACCGATTGATTAAAAGTTCTATTACAAAAAGGTAAATAAAAAAATTTAATTTATTGAATTTTTGACCTGAAAAATTGAAAGAACGAATTTTTTTCGTTCTTTCAATCCAATCTGAAAAAAGCTTTTTATTTTAACTTTTACCATGACTTTTTTTTTTTCTTTTTTACTAATTTTTTCTTTATTAACTGAATCGGAAATTCAAAAATGGAACAACGGAAAAGTCCTTTTCACCCAAAACTGCTTACCTTGTCATACTGGAGGAAATAATATTATTCTTCCAGAAAAAAATTTAAAAAAAGAAAGTTTAGAAGCAAATGGAATGAAAAATCTAAAGGCAATTACCTATCAAATTTTAAATGGAAAAAATGGAATGCCTGCCTTTGGGGGTCGTTTGACAGAATCTGAAATTGATGCAATTGCTCTTTATGTTTTCGAAGAATCCGATATGGATTTTAAAGACACAAAATAATTTTGATTTTATCTTTTTTTTTGTATACTTTCTAAAACTACATAAAAGGCAGTTAGCTCAGTGGTAGAGCGTCTGCCTTACAAGCAGAGGGTCACAGGTTCAAATCCTGTACTGCCTAAATTCTGGCTGCCTAAAAAAGGCCGAAATTCGATACTTTTTTCGAAATTCGACCTTTTCTATGAGTTTTTTTTTTCTAGATTAGAAAGAGCTTATCGTCTAATGGATTAGGACGGAAACCTTCTAAGTTTCTAATGTAGGTTCGAATCCTACTAAGCTCATTTTAAATTTTGACTACGGAGAAAATACGTTGAAAAGTTTGTTGAATTTTTTCACCTGAATTGACCGATTCCATTGGATCTCGACGTAGACGATGTCTTAAACATAAGGAAATAGTTCGTTGAATATCTTCAAGAGTAACTTCCATTCGATTTTCCAAAGCAGCCATCGCTTTAGCAGCACGAGTAGACACGATATCTCCACGTAAACCTTCAATTTCTAATTCACTACAAATTTGTGAAATTTTAAATTGAAAATCGGAAGAAATTTGAACTTTACTTAAATATTGCTGAGCACGAATTAATTGATTTTGAATTCCTTCCTGTTCTTTTTCATATTTCTCAAACCAAAGTTGAGGAGATTGATCAAAACTCATTCTTTCTTCTACAATCTTAACCCGTAACTTCGGATCTCGAATTGTCCGAATTTCAGCATGCATGCCAAAACGATCTAATAATTGAGGTCGTAATTCTCCCTCTTCTGGATTCCCTGATCCAATTAAAATGAATTTAGCTGGATGTTTAATCGAAATTCCTTCTCGTTCGACTGTATTCCATCCTGAAGCAGCCGAATCTAATAGAACATCGACTAAATGATCATCTAATAAATTAATTTCATCTACATAAAGTAATCCACGATTAGCACGAGCTAATAAACCTGGTTCAAAAGTGTTTGAACCACCAGAAAGAATTTCTTTTAAATTGATAGTTCCACAAACTCGATCTTCGGTCGCACCTAAAGGTAATTCAACCATCGGAATTTGAATTTTCTCAGTTTCATATTGTTGTTCGGTAGAGATGCTTTTTGGATCAGTATTAAAAGGATCATTTTTAATAATCTCAATTTCTGGTAAAAGATCCGCTAAGGCACGAATGGTTGTCGATTTCCCTGTACCTCGATCTCCCATAATCATAACACCTCCTATTTTGGGATCAATGACATTGAGTTGTAAAGCAAGTTTCATTTCAGATTGCCCAATAATTGCAGCAAAAGGAAAATTGGTGAAATTTTTTAAAAATGTCATAAAAAGTCTTTTTGAAAGGTTTTCAGAAAAAATTGAATTGTCTAATTCGATTGAGATAAAGCAATCCCTAATCGAATCGAGAGCGTTAAAAGAATAAAACCAAGAAACAGAGCAAGATAAATATTAAATTCAGTAATCATAAAAAGTTTTTTTGGTTAATCGAAGAATACTAATTGACAATTATTATAGATCGAATCGAGATTGAAGAGTAATTACTGTGCTTCTTATTTATTTTCAATCTAATTTCTTTTTTTAAAAAGTACCTGATTTTTTAATAAAAATAAATAACTTAGATTCACAATTACAGATATTAATCCAAAATCTCATAAAATTAAATTTTCTTGTTTCCTAAAGTTCTTCTTTTCAATAATAAAGAATTTTCTAATAAAGTTAAATTGATGATTTTTTTTACTCATAGATTATTGTTTGTTTAAGAAATTTAAATGCTATTTATAAAAAGAGGGGGGAAAAAGTTTGTTTTTCAAATTGGGAATCTTTTCTTTCTATAATAATTATCATACCAAAGAAAAAATTCACAAAAACTTTATAGAAAAAAGTATGATTGATGTTATTAGTTTAGGTTGGGCTTCTTTAATGTTTATTTTTTCATTTTCATTGGCTTTGGTAGTATGGGGAAGAAATGGATTTTAATAGTTCTTTCTAAAATTAGGAATATTCAAAAACATGAATTCGAAATATTAAACAAAATTAAATAAAAGAAAGTATGGGAGAAATAGTAACTGTGGCAATTTGTTGTTTTTTTATCACTCTTTTTGGCTTAGCTTTAGGATTTGGTTTCTTGCAAATCCAAGCAAGTACTTAACGTCTTTTGATTTATCATCCAATTTTAAAAATTGGATGACTCAAATTGATTAAAAAGGAGTAAGCCAATGTTTGAAATAAGTCCTTTTTTAAATTTTCTTTTAGTAGGAAATAGTCTTCTAACCATTCTGTTGATTTTTAATCAAAATGAAACTGGAAAAGATTCGACAATGAATCCAAATTCGAGTTCCATCCCAAATCCATTGGAACAATTCACATGGGTTTGTTTAGTTGTCGAATTAGTTCTTTTATTAATCCAAATCAAAAGCAATGATTTTTGAAGTGAAAAAAGTTTTCCTTTGTCCAGTACCAGAAGATCAAAAACCAATTACGGAATATCTTCTTCTAACCAAAAATTCATTCTTTGCGTATCCAAAAAAAAAGGCAAGAAAATTAAATTTTTTCCCCATTTTTTTTGGATTTATCGCTCTTTTTCCTTTTTTTTCCCTTCAACAAAAATTCAAACAAAGTCGTTTTTTTTACGAAGAAAATTCTTGGTACCAAGCCGAAATTTGGGAAAAACCATTTCTTGTAATCAAAAATGACCATTTGCTTAATAACCAAAGAATTAGTGAAAAACTCACAAAACTTTGGATTCTTTTTTTCTTAACCTTGTTTTTTTGCCTTCATTTTCTTTAAACTATAATTTATGGAATTCGAGCGGGGTAGAGCAGCTTGGTAGCTCGTCGGGCTCATAACCCGAAGGTCAATGGTTCGAATCCATTCTTCGCTAAACCAATAAATGGAAGAAAAATAACGAACAATATTCAAAAAGCTTTTCTTAAAAAAAAAATGAATTCAAATAATCTTTATTTTCCGGAATTTGGTGGAAGTACTGGAGGTTGGCTAGAAGCAGCAGAAATTGAAGAAAAATATGTTATGACTTGGACAAATGAAAAAGAAGGTGAAATTCTTTTTGAAATGCCTACAGGTGGAGCTGCCATTATGAAAAAAGGTCCAAATTTAGTTTACTTTGCTAGAAAAGAGCAATGTTTAGCCTTAGGAAAACAACTTCGTACGAAATTTCAATTGAATGATTATCGAATTTTCCGACTTTTACCGAGTGGCGAAATTCAATTTCTGCATCCAAAAGATGGAGTCTTTCCAGAAAAAGTCAATGAAGGTCGTTCAGCAGTTGGAACAAGACAATTTTCAATTGGAAAAAATCCAAATCCTGCTTCAATCAAATTTACTGGAACTCCTTCGTACCAGTCTTAAGAAAGTAAAAATAAATAAAATACAAAGGAAAAGAGAATCTCTTTTCCTTTTTGGAGAGATGGCAGAGTGGTCTAACGCGTTTGACTTGAAATCTAATGAACTGTAAAAGTTCCGTGAGTTCGAATCTCACTCTCTCCTTGTTTTTTGGAAAAATTCAAAAACACCAAAATAAGGCTTTTTAATTGATTTCTAAGTTATTACAAAAATAAATAAACAATTTCTGTTATTCCATTTAACTCAACAAAGTAAATATAAAAAAATAATTAAGACCGTTTAAGAAAAAAAAGCTTAATAATTAGAAAAAATCCATTTTTTTCTTTTCTAATTATTAAGCGGGAAAGATTTAAGAAACATCAATTACTTTTTTTGAAGAAGGATTTAGTTTACTGTCAAAATAAGCAAAGAACAAATAAATCGATGCTTTTTTTGTCAATTTTCCAAATTTTTTAAGAATAGAATCAAATTTTCCTGATTTATAAGAATATTTAATTCCATTTAAAACGGATTCAATTAGTCTGTAAGCAGGAGTATGACTAATATTTTGATTATTTTCTAAAAGAGATTCTAATTTAGCAATTAAATTATCAATTTCATAACTTACATTAACAAAAGATTTTTTTGATTTATCCAAAAGAGCATTTTCTTCAGCTTCTTTTACCATTTTCGAAACTTCCTCTCGAGCTAGAACAGATGCTCCTTCAATTTTAATTGATTGTTCCTGACCTGTTTTTTCTTCACGAGCTGAAACAGATAGTAAACCGTCTACATCTAATTGAAAAGTCACACTAATTTTAGGAACACCACGGGGAGCTAAAGGAATGCCTTTTAATTTAAAAATTCCTAAACTTTTATTATCTTTTGCAAATGGACGTTCTCCTTGTAAAACATGAATTTCTACAGTATCTTGTTGATCCGAACCCGTTGAAAAAACTTCAGATTGTTTTGTTGGAATAGAAGCATTTCGATTAATAATAGTTGTCATTAAACCACCCATGGTTTCCACACCTAACGATAATGGTGTAACATCAAGTAAAATTAAATCTGTAATTTCACCCGCAATAATTCCTGCTTGAACTGCTGCCCCCATTGCAACAACTTCATCCGGATTTACTGTTTCGTTTAAAGGTTTATTTAAAAGAGTAACTAATAAATTTCGGACAGCAGGAATACGTGTAGATCCACCAACTAAAATTACTTCATCAATATTTGCTTTTGATAACTTAGCATCTTTTAAAGCTTTTTCAACAGGGTCTTTACATCTTTCAATTAAATTTTTACTTAATTCTTCAAATTTCGAACGATCTATTTGTAGTTCAATACTTTTTGGAACTTGCCCATCAATATAAATAAAAGGTAAGTTTATTTGAGTAGATTGAATAGCCGATAATTCAATTTTTGCTTTTTCAGCTGCTTCAATAATTCTTTGTAAAGCTTGTTTTTCTTTTCCAAGATCAACGCCATTTGTTTTTTTAAAATGATCAATAACATATTCAACTAATAATTGATCAAAATCATCTCCCCCTAAATGAGTATCACCAGAAGTAGCTAAAACTTCAAAAACTTCATTTCCAACTTCTAAAATTGAGACGTCAAAAGTTCCCCCTCCTAAATCAAAAATTAAAACAATTTCATTTTTTTTATTATTTAAACCATAAGCTAAAGCTGCTGCTGTAGGTTCATTTAAAATACGTAAAACTTCAAGACCTGCAATAGATCCTGCATCTTTTGTCGCTAAACGTTGGGAATCATTAAAATATGCTGGAACTGTAATAATTGCTTGAGTAATATTTTCATTCAAAAATTTACTTGCATCATTAACTAATTTTTTTAAAATGGAAGCTGAAATTTCTTCAGGGCTAAATTCTTTTTTTAAATGAGATGAATAAATTTTTATATTTCCGTTTTGATCTTTTTGAACTTTATAAGGAATTCGATTAATTTCCGATTCAATTTCATTATATTTACATCCAATTAATCTTTTCACTGAAAAAAATGTATTTTCAGGATTAACAATCGATTGACGTTTCGCAATTTGTCCAACCAAAACTTCACCATTGGAAGTATATGCAACAATCGAAGGAGTTGTTCTACCACCTTCTGCATTTGCAATAACTTTCGGATTAGCACCTTCTAAAACTGAAATAACTGAATTTGTTGTTCCTAAATCAATTCCTACAACTTTTTTTAATAAAGGTTTAGTATTACTCATAGAATTTTTAAGAAGTTATTGATTTTTATTAGTAAATGAATATAGAATTATAGTTTATTCTATTTTGTTAGAGAAGTAAAGACTTAATAACTAAATATGTTATTTAATTTATATCTAGTATAGACTTTGATTTTTAATTGTTTTAAATTTATGTTCAATTAAAGAAATAAAAAAAAAGGTAATTTGTGTCAATTGGTATTTTAGGAAACAAAATTGGAATGACCCAAGTTTTCACTTCAAAAGGAGAAAGAATTCCAGTAACAATTATTAAAGGTGGTCCTTGCATTGTTACTCAAATTAAATCGACAGAAAATTGTGGTTATAATGCTGTTCAAATTGGATATTTAGAAGTATCAAAAGATTCGAGGAAATTAACAAAACCTCAATTAGGCCATTTTTCAAAAAAGAATTTACCCGCTTTTCGTTATTTAAAAGAATATAAAACAATTGAATCGGATAAGTTTAGCTTAGGTGAAGAATTCAATGTAGGACTTTTCAAAATTGGAGAACATGTAAGTGTTACAGGATTTTCAATTGGAAAAGGTTTTACTGGAAATATTAAACGACATAATTTTGAACGAGGAGCTATGACTCATGGTTCAAAACATCATCGAGCTCAAGGATCATTGGGTTCAGGAACAACACCTGGACGTGTATTTCCTGGAAAAAAAATGTCTGGTCATTCCGGAATGGAAAAAAATACAATAACAGGATTAGAGATTATAGATATTGATATTAATGAAAACCTTCTCGTTTTAAAAGGTTGTATTCCTGGAAAATCAGGTAATTTAGTGAGTATTACTAGTAGAAAAAAGGGCATTAAATAAAATTGAGATACAAAAACAATAACTTGTAATATATGGAAACAAATTTATTTTTAAGAAATTCTGAAGAAAAAAAACAAGCAATTGGATTAATTCATCGAGTTTATCTTTCCCAACTAAAAAATTCAAGAAAATTTTTAGCACATACAAAAACCAAATCGGAAGTTCGAGGTGGAGGGAAAAAACCTTGGCGTCAAAAAGGAACTGGACGAGCTCGTGCGGGATCAATTCGTTCTCCATTATGGGTTGGTGGTGGTGTTATTTTTGGTCCAAAACCTAGAATTGTATTTAAAAAAATTAATAAAAAAGAAAAACAATTAGCTATTTTTTCAGCTCTTTTTTTAAAAGAAAAAGAATTTATTTTGGTTAATGAAAATCAATTTAAATTAGACACAATAAAAACAAAACAAATTAGTGAATGGCTTACTACTTTTAATTTAAAACCTAAAACTCGAATATTATTCATTTTGAAAAATTCAAATCGATTTTTTTGGCTTTCATCACGAAATTTAAAAAACATTCAAGTAACAACAGTTTTTTCAATGAATATTGAACAGCTTTTAAAAGCTGAAAAAATTATTATTTCAAATGAATCGCTAGATTTAATCAAATCAAAATATGGAAAAAACGAATTTTAATGTCATTAATCTTTTAAATGCAATTAAATATCCTACTTTAACAGAAAAATCGAGCCGTTTATACTCAAATTTTCAATATACTTTTATTGTAAATAAAACTTTAACAAAAAGCCAAATTAAATTTATTCTAGAAAAATTATTTGAGATTAATATCATAAGTGTAAATACTTGCAATTTACCTGTGAAAACAAGGCGAGTAGGAAAATCTATTGGAAAACGTTCACGTTATAAAAAAGCTTATATTCAACTAAAAAAAGGAGAAACAATCTCAAATATTTTTAATTAAAAACAAATTATTTTTATGACAATTAAAATTTATAAACCTTATACTCCTTCAACAAGAACTCGAACTGTTTTAGATTTCTCACTTTTATCAAAACAAAAACCAGAAAAATCTTTACTAGTTTCAAACCATAGAGCAAAAGGTCGAAATAATCAAGGTCATATTACAATTCGACATAAAGGCGGTGGTCATAAACGTAGATATCGTTTAATAGATTTTAAAAGAAATAAAACCGATATTAAAGGACAAGTTATTAGTATTGAATACGATCCAAATCGAAATGCTAATATTGCCTTAATTAATTATTTAGATGGAGAAAAACGTTATATTTTGCATCCAGAAAATTTACAAATTGGAGATTTTGTTTCTTCAGGAAAAAATTCAGAAATTAAATTAGGAAATGCGTTACCTTTAGAATTTATTCCTTTAGGTACAGAAATTCATAATATCGAATTTTTTCCTGGTAAAGGAGGTCAAATTACTCGATCTGCAGGGACTTCAGCTAAAATTATTGCAAAAGAAAATAATTTTGTTGTTTTAAAATTATCGTCAAAAGAAATTCGTTTGTTTAAAAAAGAATGTTTTGCAACTATAGGAAAAATTAGTAATTCAGATTTTTATAACGTAATTTCAGGAAAAGCAGGTCGAAATCGATGGTTAGGAAAAAGACCAACTGTTCGCGGAGCTGTAATGAATCCTGTAGATCATCCACATGGAGGTGGAGAAGGAAAATGTCCAATAGGAAAACCTCAACCACGTACTCCATGGGGTAAACCAGCATTAGGTGTAAAAACTAGAAAAAAAAGAAAAAAAAGTGATATATTTATTATTCGCTAATCGAGTTTAATTAATTAAAATTAAATATGGTACGATCAATTACAAAAGGACCTTTCATTGCTTATCATTTATTAAAAAAAATTCAAACTTTAAATGAAAAGGGAAAAAAAGATGTAGTGAAAACTTGGTCACGAACATCAACAATTTTACCATTAATGATTGGACACACAATTAGTGTTTATAATGGACAAAAACATGTTCCTCTTTTTATTACCGATCAATTAGTTGGTCACAAATTAGGAGAATTTATTCCAACTCGGACATTTCGTTCGCATAAAAAAAATGAACGTAAAGTTAAAAGATAAAAAACATGATAGAAAAACTAAAAACCGTTTCTTCGACAGTCAAATATATTCGAATTTCACCAACTAAGATTAATATTATTCTTGCAAAAATACGTGGAAAAACTTATAAAGAAGCCTTAAAAATATTAAAATATTTGCCTCAAAAAGCAGGTTCTGTAGTTTGGCAAACACTCTATTCTGCTGTTTGTAACGGTACAAATAATTTAAATTTTATTAAAGAAAATTTAGTTATTAAAGAAGCATATGTAAATCAAGGACCAATTTTAAAACGAATGCGTCCACGAGCACAAGGTCGAGCATTTGCAATTCAAAAAAAAATGTCTCATTTAACTATTCGAGTAGCTCAAAAAAATAATTAAAAATTTTAATTTATTCAAAAAAGAGGAAAAAACTGTGGGTCAAAAAACGCATCCAAAAGGCTTTCGTTTAGTTACAACTGAAAGGCATTTATCAAATTGGTATAGTAATAAATTCCAATATTCAAATTTAATTGAAGAAGATTTTTACATTCGCGAAAAAAGTAATCAAATTTTTGGTGAACTGTTATCAATTTCAAAAATTGAAATTAATAGAATTCCACCAGAAGGAGAAGGAACAGAATTTATTATTATTACTTTAAACGCTCTTTTTCCACGTGTGAAAGAAATATCTCGTAAATTACCCAAATACTTTACAGAAAATTTTGAAACGCAAAATCTAAAAACTTTAGGGAATTTAATTCAATCAAAATCAAATATTAAACAATTAACAACTTTGTTTTTAAAACGAAAAGTACGTGATTTTATTCGTTTATTACAAATTAAAACTAAAAAAATTGTTTCTATAAAACTAAACTTTATTAAAAATCCTTTTGAAGATGCTAGATTAATTGCTAAATATATTGCAGAGCAATTGGAAAAAAGAATTCCATTTCGAAAAGCAGTTAAACAAACAATTCGAAAAGTTCAAAGAACTGAGATGAAAGGAATTAAAGTTGAAGTCTCTGGACGATTAAATGGAATTGAGATTGCTCGAAGTGAATGGAAACGAGATGGGAGAGTACCTTTACATACATTACGAGCTAAAATTGATTATACTCATCAACAAGCGGAAACAATTTATGGGGTAATTGGAATAAAAGTTTGGCTTTTTAGTGGCGAGGTTAACTAACAGAAAAATTAGTTCATACAAAAATAATAAAAAAGGAGAGAAAAATGTTAAGTCCAAAAAGAACAAAATATCGTAAACATCAACGTGGACGGTTAAAAGGAAAAGCATGTCGTAATAATAAATTAGATCGTGGGGATTATGGTATTCAAGCCTTGGAACCTGTCTGGTTAACTTCACGACAAATTGAAGCTGTTCGACGAACTATTAGTAGATATACAAAACGAACTGGAAAACTTTGGATTAAAGTCTTTCCAGATAAATCCGTTACAGCTCGTGCCGAAGAATCCCGAATGGGATCAGGAAAAGGAGCAGTTGATTATTGGGTAGTAGTTATTCGACCTGGAAATATATTATTTGAAGTTACAGGTATCACAAAAGAAGTAGCTCTAGAGGCTTTAAAAATTGCTTGTTATAAATTACCAATTAAAACGCGAATCTTAATAAGAGAGGTAGTGAAATGAGCTTACCGAAATATAAAGAATTAAAAAATTTAACTGATTTAAATGATATTGAAAAAGAAATTTTTCTAGCAGCAAAAGAAGTATTGGATTTAAAGTTTAAAAAAGCTACAAATCAAACAATTAAATCACATATTTTTATTCATCTTCGACGAAGAATAGCTCAACTTCAATATAAAAAATCTTCTTTACTTAAAGAAAAACTGTAAAACTATGGCAAAAAAAGAACGAATTGGAATTGTAGTTAGTAATAAAGCTGCAAAAACGATTATTGTTGTAATTCAAACTAAATATCAACACCCCAAATATGGAAAAATTTTAATCAAAACAAAAAGATATATGGCTCATGATGAAAATAATCTTTGTAAAACTGGTGATATGGTATTAGTTGAAGAATGTCCTCCATATAGTCGTCATAAAAAATGGATTCTAAAAGAAATTTTAAATAAAGAAAACGTAAAACTATTATGATTCAACCTCAAACATACTTAATTAGTGCAGATAATACAGGTGCTAAAAAATTAATGTGTATTCGGGTATTAGGAAATAATCGAAAATATGCAAGAGTAGGTGATATTATTATTGGAGTTGTCAAAGATGCAATTCCAAATATGGCAATTAAACGATCAAATGTAGTTCGAGCGGTAATTGTGCGAACAAAAAATACAATTCGTCGAGCAGATGGTATGGCTATTCGATTTGATGATAATGCTGCTGTTATTATTAATGCTGAAAATAATCCAAAAGGAACTCGTGTTTTTGGTCCAGTAGCTCGCGAAATTCGAGAGAAAAATTTTACTAAAATTATTTCATTAGCTACAGAAGTTGTATGAAAAATAAAAATAAAGAAAAAAAACAAAGTCACCTTAAATTAGGTGATAAAATTCAAGTAATTTCTGGTATTCAAAAAGGAACAATAGGAACAATTACGTCATTGTTTTTAAAAAAATCCATTGCTTACATTGATAGTATTGAGCCAAGACAAAAATCAACAAAAACAAAAACAATTGAGATTCAAATTCCTATTCATATTTCCAATCTTATGTTATGGGATACACAATTTAATCAACCAAGTAGAATTGGGTATCAATTTGTAGAAAAAAAAAAAATGCGTTATTTTAAAAAATCTGGAAATTTGGTTGAAAAATTGGAGAAAAAAAGTTAAAAAATGAGTAATTTAAAAAAATTATATAAAACAAGTGTTATTCCAAAATTACAAGAAAAGTTTAAATATCAAAATCTTCACCAAATTCCCAAATTAGAAAAAATTCAAGTAAGTTGTGGATTAGGTTTAAATGCGCAAAATAGAGTTATTCTTCAAAAAGCTACCGAAGAAATTCGTTTAATTACAGGACAACATCCAATTTTAACTTCCGCACGAAATTCTATTGCAGGTTTTAAAATTCGAGAAGGCATGCCGTTAGGATTAACTGTTAGTTTAAGAAAAGAAAAAATGTATGCATTTTTAGAGAAATTTATTCATTTAGTTTTACCTCGAATTCGTGATTTTCGAGGTCTAAATGCAACCAATTTTGATAAAGATGGAAACTATAATTTAGGGATTTCGGAACAATTAGTTTTTCCTGAAATCGATTACGATGCTGTAGATCAAAGACGAGGATTTAATATTACAATTGTTACTACTGCTAAAAATCCCGCTGAAGGTTTTTATTTATTAAAAGAACTAGGTTTACCTTTTTCGAAGAAAGAAAATTAAATCAAAATAAAAAAGAGGGAAAAAAATGACTAATGATTTAGTTTCTGATATGTTAACGCGAATTCGAAATGCTTGTTTAGCACGTCATCGATCAGTTGAAATACGATATAGTAAGTTAAATATTGCAATTTTAATGGTTTTAAAAAATGAAAATTATATTCAGACTTTAGAGATTAAAAAAGAAGAAAAAACTATTAAAGTATTTTTAAAATACAAAGGCTGGTGGATCAAAAAACCTTTATTTTCTACTTTAAAACGAATTAGTAAACCAGGACAAAGAGTTTTTTGTGGATATAAGAATTTCCAAAAAATAATTGATGTTTTAAAATATGAACAGGGAATAGCTATTATTTCAACTTCGAGTGGTATTATGAACCACAAAAAAGCGAGAACCTTAAAAAAAGGTGGAGAAATTATTTGTTACATTGGGTAAAGAATAAAATATGTCAAGAATTGGAAAAAAAATAATTCAAATTCCCAAAGAAGTTTCAGTAACTTTAAATGGAAAAGAACTTACGGTAACAGGAAAACATGGTACATTACAACGTCAAATTAGTAATAATGTAGATTTACAATTTAACGGAGAACAACTCTTTGTAACACGTATAAATGATCAAAAAACATCACGAGAATCACATGGCTTGCATAGAGCTTTAATTCAAAATATGATTCATGGAGTTGAAAAAAATTTTACAAAAACATTAATTGCTGAAGGAGTAGGGTATCGATTTCAAGTAGAAAAAAATAAATTAATTTTAAATGTTGGCTTTTCACACCCTATTGAATTTGAGATTCCAAATTACTTAAATATAAAAGTTGAATCAAATACAAAAATTCAACTCATTGGAATTGATCGAGAACAAGTTGGTTTCTTTGCTGCTAAAATTCGAGCAGTTCGTCCACCTGAACCCTATAAAGGCAAAGGGTTACTTTATGAAGGAGAAAAAATTCTTAGAAAAGCAGGAAAAACAGGAAAATAATCTATGAAAAAAAAAATCAAAAAACTTTATTTAAATAAAAAAAAACGATATTTAAAAAAAATCGTAGGGACAGCAGAAAAACCTCGTTTATCTGTTTTTCGTTCCCATAAACATATGTATGCTCAATTAATTGATGATAAAAAGGGACATACTTTAGTTTTTAGTTCAACACTTGATAAAACATTAACAAATATCGTTTCATCAACTTCGACTAAAGAGGCATCAAGTTGGGTTGGTGAAGATTTAGCAAAAAAAGCTATAATACAAGGAATTTTTTACGTCGTATTTGATCGTGGAAATAGACCTTATCATGGAAGAATTCAAAGTGTGGCCGAAGGTGCACGAAAAGAAGGATTGAAATTTTAAAACTATAAACTTTTTTAATTTGAAAATAGAATATAATGCTATTTTCAAATTTTTTATTACTTAATTATTTATGGAAAACAAAAAAACTCAACCTAATGGAATAAAGAAAGAGAATTCAATGACACAAACCAATTTTTGGAAAAATAGTAAAAATAAAAAAAACATAAAACTCTCAAAAATAAAATATGAAGAAAAAGTAATTCAAATTAAAAGAGTTACTAAAGTAGTAAAAGGTGGTAAAAAGTTAACTTTTCGAGCAGTAGTAATTATAGGAGATAATAAAAAAAAAGTTGGAGTTGGAATTGGCCGAGCCGATGATATTAATATTGCTATTACTAAAGCTATTTTAAATGGAAAAAAGAATTTAATTAATGTGCCTTTAACTTTTAAAGATTCAGTTCCTCATGTTATCCAAGCGTCATATGGTGCCTGTAGTATTATGTTACGACCTGCGGCCAAAGGAACAGGTGTTATTGCCGGGGGATCTGTTCGAACAGTATTAGAATTAGCAGGTATTCAAAATATTTTAGCAAAACAATTTGGCTCAAGCAATATTTTAAACAATGCTAAAGCTACAATTCTGGCATTAAATTTATTAAATGAAAAAGTTGAATTAGGAAAATATCAATCTGTTCGTAAACAATTTTTTTATGATAAAATAATGAAAGGTTTTTAAAATGTTTAAAATTTTAGATAAAAATATTTTTTTAAATTTTAAAAATCCAGTCCAAATAACTAAAAAAATAGGTTGGACTTTGCTTTTAGTTTATATTTATCGATTTGCCAATACCATACCTTTAATAGGTATTGATCAAGAGGCACTTCGAGAAACTTTTTTGAATTTAAATAAAAATACTTCAATTGGTCAACTTTTAATGATGTATTCAGGTGGAGGAGGAGGAGTTACATTACTTAGTCCTTTTTCATTAGGAATTATTCCATATATAAATGCCTCTATTTTGATAGATTTATTGGTAACTATTTTTCCCACTCTTGAAAAATTACAAACTGAAGAAGGTGAATTTGGTCGACGACAAATTAATTATTACAAAAAAGGAGCAACATTTATTTTTGCAATTCTTCAAAGTTTTTTTTTTCTTATTTATCTAAAACCATATATCTATATTAATCAATTTTTGTATTTAGGATTGTTAAGTTTAGAATTAACAACAGGAGCATTAATTATTCTTTGGTTAAGTAATTTAATTGATAAAAAAGGAATTGGAGGAGGAACTTCGATTCTTATTTGTATTAATAGCTTTAATAGTTTATTTAATAAAGATTGGAGTGTAGTTTTAAATTCTTCTCCAACAAATTTAACATTAATATTAGACATTTTTCTTTTCTTTTTTATCATTTTTTTAATTTGTTTATCCCAACTGATACGATTTAATATTGATGTCGTTTCAGCAAGGCAATTGGTTTTTCTAGAAAATCTTGAAGATTCCAAAATTTCAGCAAACTTAAAAAAAGAAGATTTTAAAGAAAATGGATTATCTATTCGTTATAATCAAGCAGGTATTTTTCCGATAATAATTGCATCAAATTTTATTCCATTTATTTCATATTTCATTCAAACTTTTTTTACAAATTTAAATTTAACAAGTTTAATTTCTATTTTGTTTTACTTATTAATTATTGGATTTAATTATTTTTATACTAACGTTTTTTGGGATCCTGAAAAAATATCAGAACAATTAAGAAAAGCATCAGTTTCTATTTTAATGGTTCGTCCAGGGAAAGAAACAACTTCATATCTTTCAAATATTGTCCGTTCTACGTCACTTTTAGGAGGTATTTTTATATGTTTAATTCTATTTTTTTATGATTTATTAAAACCTTATCTGGCAAACTCTTTTTTAATTGAATTAAATCTTTCATCATTAATGATTATGACTGGTGTTGCATATGAAATTCAACGAACACTCCAAGGTCTATTACAAAATTTTACACAAACTTCAAAAATTTAATTTGATATTCAACTTAATCTGTATATGAAAGTACGTCCATCTGTGAAACAATTATGTGTTAATTGTCGTATTATTAAACGACATGGTAGAATTTTGGTAATCTGTATTAATCCAAAACATAAACAACGTCAAGGTTAAAAAATTTATGGCTCGAATACTAGGCAATAACTTACCTAATAAAAAAAAAATTTATGTTGCTTTAACATGTATTTATGGGATTGGAATTCCAACATCTAAAAAAATTTTAGAAAAATTAAAAATTGATCCCAATATTAAAGTTTCCGATTTAAAAGAAGAAAATATTTCATCTTTACGAGATTTACTTGAAACTGAAGAATTTAAATTAGAAGGTGATTTAAAGCGTTTAATTAGTTTAAATATTAAACGTCTTATTGATATAAATTCCTTCCGTGGAAGACGACATTTAAAAGGTTTACCTGTTCGTGGACAACGCACCCGAACAAATAATCGAACATCGCGACGTCAAAGTTTATATATTAAAAAGAAATAACAACTGAAATATGGTAAAACAAAAAAAAAAACAAAAAAAAGTGGTTGCAGTAGGAATTGCAAGTATTAAAACCACTTTTAATAATACTTTGGTAACCATTAGTGATTTATTAGGAAATACAATTTGTTGGTCTTCATCTGGAAGTTCAGGATTTAAAGGAGCTCGAAAAAATACTCCATTTGCGGCTCAAACAGCAGCTCGAAATGCAGCTTTAAAAGCATTGGAATTAGGAATGGAAAAAATTGAAATTGTGATTAAGGGCCGAGGTAATGGTCGAGAGACATCTGTTCGAGCATTAAAATCTGCGGGATTAAATATTTTATCAATTGAAGATAAAACATCTATTCCTCATAATGGTTGTCGTCCACCAAAGAAAAGAAGACTTTAAAAAAATATAAAAATAGGAGGGAAAACTTACGAGTACAATAACATGTATTGAAAATTTTATTGAAAAAGATAATACCCATTATGGTTGTTTTCTAATTGAACCATTAGAAATTGGACAAGGTATTACTCTTGGAAATGTTTTACGACGAACTTTATTATCAGATTTAACAGGATTTTCTATTGTTGGGGTTAGAATTAATAATTTAAAACATGAATTTTCTACAATTCCGGGTTTACGTGAAGATATCTTAGAAATTATATTAAATTTAAAAGAAATTGTTTTAAAAAGTGGCTATTCTTTTCAAGAATTTAATAAAAAAATTTCAATTCAAGGTTTTTTACATCAAAAAGGACCTTTAATTTTAACCGCAGGGATGTTTCAATTTCCGAAAAATACAATTCAAATTTTGAATCCCAATCAATATATTGGAACATTAATTGATACAAGTGAGATTTTTATTGAAATTGATATTGAAAATGGTAAAGGATATCAATTAACGGAAGAAAGACGAAAATTATATTTAGAAAAACCTGTTGGAAATAATCCTTCAACTTTAATAATTGATGGATTATTTATGCCTATTAAAAGAGTTAATTATAAAATAAAATTAATTCATGATACTAAAGGAAAAATTAGAGAATCTTTACTTTTTGAAATCTGGACCAACGGAAGTATTACACCAAAACGAAGTTTACAAGAATCTTTAAAGCTTTTACTTACACTATTTTACCCTTTACTATTTAATTCAGATTTTTTTTCAATTTCATCAGATAAAATAAAAAAGTATTAAAAACATCTGCTTTTATGAAAACATTATTTCCAAAACAACAATATCATGTTCCTCAATGGTTTATCATTGATGCAACTGGAAAAACTTTAGGTCGCTTAGCTACCGAAGCTAGTAAATTACTACGTGGTAAAGAACAATCGTTTTTTACACCTGGTGTAAATCAAGGAAATTTTGTAGTAATTACAAATGCTACCAAAATTAACATAACAGGAAAAAAAGAACAACAAAAATTATATTATCGTAATTCAAAACGTCCTGGTGGATTAAAAAAAGAAACCTTTAAACAACTCCAAAATCGTATACCAACACGTATTTTAGAACATGCGATTCGTGGAATGTTACCTAAAGGTGTTTTAGGGCGTGAGTATTATAGACGTTTATATATTTACGTAGATCCAAGTATACAATACTTACCAAAAGAACTTAAAGAATCAATCAATATTTCTCAAACTTGGAAACAAGTAACAATTCAAAATAAAAATAATCTAATATGAATGGTATAATTACAGGAATAGGGAAACGAAAAACATCCGTAGCAAAAGTTTTTCTTAAAGAAGGTTCAGGAATTTTTACAATAAATAAAACAAGTTTTGATGATTTTTTTTGTGGAAGTCAGGAGGAATATTCTTTTCTTAAAAAACCTTTTCTCTTAGTAGATTTAAATAATAAATATGATTTAGATATTAAAGTTCAAGGTGGGGGAATGAGTTCACAATTAGATGCTATTCGTTTAGCTATCTCCAAAGCTTTATGTTTAATAAATTCGGAATATCGACTTATTTTAAGTCAAAAATTACTTCTTCGTCGTGATTCTCGAATCAAAGAAAGACGTAAATATGGATTAAAAAAAGCTCGTAAAGCTTCACAATATTCAAAACGATAATTTAAAAATATGGCAAAAAAAGATTTACATCCAGAATGGTATGAAACTAAAATTTTTTGTGATGGTAAACTAGTATTAGAAGTTGGCACAACAAAAAAAGAATTGTATGTGGATATTTGGTCAGGAAATCATCCTTTTTATACTGGTTCTCAAAAAATTATTGATACAGAAGGAAGAGTTGAAAAATTTGAAAAGAAATATAATGGAAAAGATCTTCAAACTCAAAAATTTATAAGTAAAAAATAGAAATTATGCCAACAATTCAACAACTTGTTCGTTTAAATCGAAATAAAAGTAGTAACTTAACAAAAACACCTGCCTTAAAAGCTTGTCCACAACGCAGAGGGATTTGTATACGGGTTTATACAACAACACCAAAAAAACCAAATTCAGCTATACGAAAAGTAGCCCGAGTTAAATTAACTTCAGGGTTTGAAATTACAGCGTATATTCCTGGAGAAGGACATAGTTTACAAGAACATTCTATTGTGTTAATTCGAGGAGGAAGGGTAAAAGATCTTCCAGGAGTTCGATATAAAATTATTCGTGGTGCTCTTGATTGTACAGGAGTAAAAGATCGACAACAAGGTCGTTCAAAATACGGAGCTCGTAAACCTGTCGCTGGAGTTGTAAAAGGAAAGAAAAAATAAAAAAAAAAGTATATGTCACGTAGAATATCAACCAAAAAACGTTTTCCAGAACAGGATTCTAAATATGACCATTTCTTAGTTAGTTTACTAATAAATCGAATTCTTAAAAATGGAAAAAAACGCTTAGCCAAACGAATTGTTTATAAAGCATTTCAATTTATTGAATTTCGAACAAATCAAAATCCTATTCTTTTATTAGAAAAAGCAATTCGAAATTTAAGTCCACGTGTTCAATTAAAAGCCAAACGAGTAGGAGGAGCAACTTATCAAGTTCCAACTTTATTAAGTAAATATCGTTCAACGAATATTGCTATTCGTTGGATTGTCGAATTTTCACGTAAGCGTTCTGGTAAAGGAATGTCTTTAAAGTTAGCTAATGAAGTATTAGAAGCTGCTAAAGGACTTGGAAATGCGATTAAAAAAAAAGAAGAAACACATAAAATGGCTGAAGCCAATAAAGCTTTTGCCCAATTTCGTTAACCTATTGAAAACAAATATAACAAATTAATAACTTAAATTTATATTCTACTTATTTCTATTAATGTTTTTTTAAAAATTCTCTCCAAAATTTAAAGAAGTTAAAAATAGATAACTATATTAGAAATTCTAGAATTTCTAATATAGAAATAGACGCTAATTAAAGAATTAAAAAAAAGTCTTGAATTTATATTCAATAATATTAATAAATTTATTAGATATAAATTCAAGGAATTGGTTTCAAAAAATGGAAATACTTTTAAATATAATTTTATAATTTTTTAGTAAAAAAAGACTAAGATTTTTTTATCTAATCAATTAAAATTTTAATTAAAGAAAATGTCTATTTTAAAAAACATTGCCAAAAGTAAAAAAAAAAAAATAGAAG
>Ga0208258_1000056_pt1 | contig 38740 bp, 38 predicted proteins | sample CryBogCBH08Jun09_FD_185512 | JGI IMG/M metagenome (GOLD analysis project Ga0208258, IMG submission 185512) | Freshwater microbial communities from Crystal Bog, Wisconsin, USA - CBH08Jun09 (SPAdes) (version 2) | ecosystem: Environmental > Aquatic > Freshwater > Lake | place: Crystal Bog...
AAACCCTCAATGTAAAGGTGTTTGCGTAAAGGTGTTTACTAGATCTCCCAAAAAACCAAATTCAGCTGTTCGAAAGGTTTCTAAAGTAAAACTTTCTACAGGTTACAAAATTGAATCTTATATTCCGGGAGAAGGACATAATTTGCAACAATATTCTGTTGTTTTAGTTCGTGGAGGAAGAACTCCGGACTTACCTGGTGTTCGATATAAAAATATAAGAGGAAAATATGATTTTTCAGGAGTTAAAAATAGAAAAACTTCTAGATCAAAATATGGTGTTAGTATTCCTTTAAAAAATTAAAAAGTTATGTCAATTACAAAATCAAAAAACTTAGTCAAAAGCTTTTATAATACTTTTTTAGGTTTATTAATAAAAAAGGGAAATATTGTTTCAGCAAAAGCTTTGCTAGATAAGACTTTCATTAATGTGTTAAAAAAAACAGAAATACCTTTTAATTTAATTATTATTAAAATAATACTATTATTAAATACTTTTGTTGAAGTTAAGCAAATCAAAAAATATAAAAAATTTTATTATCAAGTTCCGTTTCCAATTACATTAAAACGAAAATTATATTTGTGTGTAAAATGGATAGTTAATTCAGCTTTAGAAGATAAAAGAAAAATTTCTACTTTTGAAAAAATATCACATGAAATTATTTTATTAATTACAAACAAATCTGTTTCTAAAAGTTATAAGAAAAAATATAAAAACTTAGATTTAGCTATGGCTAATAAATCTAATATTCATTTTAGATGGTAAAAATACGTATGATAGAATTTTATTTAACAGTTTATTTTACTTTTGTAGCTATATATATATCTTTATTTTTTTTATCAAAAAGATTATTATTCACTTGTTTTATTTTAATGACAAGTCTTAGTTTTTTTACTTTATTTATTTATTTATTAGAACCAGGAATTTTATATATTATTGGTTCAAAAGCAATTTATGATAATATTATAGAAGTTTTAAGTGTTGTTTTGTGGCTTATGTTAGTAAGTATTATAGTTGCTGGAAGTCGTGGAGAGTACCGAGATAAACTACAATTTGATATTGATTACGAAGTAGATAGTACACCAGAAAATACTTTCCAGAAAGTAATTGAAAGACTTCCTTGGGATTTTGAAGAAGATTATATGGAATACATGGATTGGCCTGGCTATGAAGAAGATTTTTTAAAATCTCCTTTAAAAAAAGAACGTGACGAAAATTCTATTTAATTTAATAAAAATTTATATATTTAAAAATTTAATGTTTTTAAATCAGCTCGCAACTTGTAGAGTTAAAATCTTTTTAAATAAATAATTTAACTATGTATATATTAAGTCCATTAGAACATTTTCAAGTTTATCCAATAATGAGTTTATATCTTTTTAATTATGATTACAGTATAACAAATGAAACTCTAATTTTATTTCTTTTTATATCTTTGCTTTTGATATATTTTTTAAGTTTTGTAAAAAATAATGAAAAATCTTTTTTTATTGTTCCTAAAAATAAATGGCAAGTGTTAAATGAGTTGTTGTTTTTAAATTTACTCTCTATTGTTTCTGAAAATATTAAACACAAACTAGGTCAAAAATTCTTCCCTTTAATTTTTTTTATTTTTATTTTAATTTTTGGTTTAAATTTAATAGGATTGGTTCCTTTTAGTTTTGCTTTAACAGGACATTTAATTGTAACCATGTTTATAAGTTTATCTGTTTTTATTGCTATTAATATTATTGGATTTCGAATTCATGGTTTAAAAATGTTTTCTTTATTTTTACCTTCAGGTACATGTTCACCATTGTATTTTTTAATAGTTTTAATTGAAATAATTTCTTATTTTTTTAGACCTATTAGTTTGTTTATTCGTCTTTTTGCAAATGTTATGGCAGGTCATGTGTTAATAAAAGTTATTTTAAGTTTTGTTTTTGTTCTTATGGGGGCCGGAGGTTTACTTTTTATTTTTCATTATATTCCACTGCTTATACTTCTTCCTTTATTTGTTTTAGAACTATTTGTTGTAATAATTCAATCATTAGTTTTTTGTTTACTAGTTTGTATATATATTAACGATTCTTTAAATTTACATTAAAATATGATAAAAGATGTAATCTATTTAATTTTCCTAGCTTCTACGGTAGTAATGTTATCTGCAGGAGTAGAAATAATGTATATCTGTATAAAAAAAAACTCTAATATGTTTAAAGTTTATTGTAAACAATGCCAAACATGGCTTTTTGAAAATCAAAAATTAGTATTTTTAATATCCAATGTTTTTATTTTTTTTTTAGCAGCTTCGCTTTATTCAGCAGAAGACGTACTAGTTGTACAATTTTCTTGGCTCTTTATTTTTACTGTTGTTAAATTTTTAATAGATAAAAATGTTCCATTATTAGAAGTTTTTTTGGGCGGGATTTTAATAGTGCGTTTGGTATTCGGATTAATACCTATAAGCTTTGTATTTTTAGTTTTATTTTTAGTATATGTGTATTTTTTACTTGAGTTAATAGGAATAACTGAATACTTTATTCCTTTAATAAACAACTATAAAAAAGAGCAAAATATAATAGTTTCTCATAAAAAAACTGAATTTGAATATTTTTATACTGCCGAAATTCACAGTTTAATATTTTTAATATTTAAAGTTGTAGTTATAAGCTTATTTAGGCAATACTATAGTATACCCTTTTATATATCACATTTTTTTGATATATACTATTTTTTAACTTTATTATTTATTTGTTTTTCCGTATGTGCAAATTTGGCAATTATTCTTTTTTTTAATGTTAAAACTCAATTGGCTACACAAGTTATAGGTGTTTGTTTGGGTTGTTTAACTGTGGGAATTACAGGAGTCGCAGTAGAACAATCATACGACCAAGCAGCCTATAGCCAGGCATCAGGTGGTACTTTAGAGCCTGGCTCTAGTTCGCGTGTTCAACGGCATCAAATGAAACTGTACGGATGTACTGCACCAACAAAAAACGGTTTACAAGCAACACAAACACATTGGGATGTTTACGGCTCTAAACCCCCTCAAATTGCAGGAACAACTACAGTAGATCTTCATGCTACTCAAAAAAAATTTTTTGAAGAAAAAGACTTAAGCCTAAGAAACCATATAACGTTTATAACAGGCAAAGATTTGCCGGACCCTCTTAATATTGAAAAAAAAAAGAAGGGTTTTTTTTATTAGTATATTTAATTATTCATAGATACTATATGAAGGGAAACGTGAATCGATTGAGTTAATTGGTTTAAAGTTTAAAAATACACATTATATAAAAATTCTATCTTTAAACTAAGTAAACTTTTTATTTTTTGGATAAATGGCAGAGAGGTTTATAGCGATAGTCTTGAAAACTTTTGTATTGCAATATCAGTACCGTGGGTTCAAATCCCACTTTATCCTTTAAAAATTAGAAAGTTAAAATTAGATTTTTTTAATAAAAAAAGTATCTTTAGTAGCTCAGTGGTTAGAGCGTATACCTGTTAAGTATAGGGTCGTGGGTTCAAGTCCCGCCTAAAGATGAAAAATTTACCGTACATACTTGAACTCTTATAAGATCTCAAATGTTATTATGGTTAAATATCATAGATACTATTTAATTTTGGGAAACGTGAAACACTTAAAAATTTGTATTTTAAAGGCTTATAACTCAGATGGTAAGAGTATGTGCCTGATAAGCGCAAAGTCAGTAGTTCAAGTCTACTTAAGCCTAAATTTTACTTATTATAAAAATAATGAATTAAAATCCTAGAACTTTTAGTTTAAAGGTAAAACGTACCGCTCATAACGGTAATAATATAGGTTCAAATCCTATTTAGTTCAATAAAAGAATATCTAGCTCAATGGTAGAGCAGCTCGCTTACAACGAGACGGTTGAAGGTTCAAATCCATCGTTGTTCAAAAAACTCAATAAGAAAAAATAGCTCAGTGGTTTAGAGTGTTAGCCTGTCGCGCCAAAGGTCGCGGGTTCAAATCCCGTTTTTTTCTTTTAAAAACTTTTTTCGTTAAAGTTTGTTTAAAAAGATTAAAAAGTATTTGATAGTATGTATGTATTTTTTATAATAAGTAAAATTTCTAATAGTTATTCTAAAATAGTTTATTTCTGTAACAGATTAAGATTTTATTTTCGTTATAAGTTTTTATTTGTTATTATTTGAATTAAAGTGTAATTTCTAATATATTTTAAAACCTCCAAAATTTAATTATAACTAAAAAATTTTTTAAATAATAAATAGTACACTTTTTTTAAAAATTAAATTTTTTTGTATTTACATGTTTGTTTACGTTATTTGTCAATGTATTATAAACTACAAAAAAAAAGAATATTGCAGATAAAGCTGATATATACGACCCAAAAGAAGCAACAGAGTTCCAACCAAAGTATGCATCTGGATAATCTGGAATTCGTCTAGGCATAGCAGCTAAGCCTAGAAAATGCATAGGAAAAAAAGTTATATTAACACCTATAAAAAACATCCAAAAATGAATTTGACCTAAAGTTTCAGAATAATTTAATCCTGTTATCTTTTCAATCCAATAATACCAACCCGCAAACATTGCGAAAACGGCACCCATCGAAAGAACATAATGAAAGTGAGCTACAACATAGTATGTATCGTGAACTACAGCATTAATACCGGAGTTAGATAAAACAATTCCAGTAAGACCACCTACAGTAAATAAAAAAATAAAACCAATAGAAAACAGCATTGGAGTTTTAAGATGTATTCTACCCCCCCACATGGTTGCAATCCAACTAAAAATTTTTATACCGGTAGGTACAGCTATAATCATTGTAGCAGCAGTAAAATAAGCACGAGTATCTACGTCTAAACCTACTTGATACATATGATGTGCCCAAACAATAAAACCTAAAACACCGATAGAAACCATAGCATATACCATACCTAAATAACCAAAAATAGGTTTTTCTGAAAATTTTGGTACAATATGATTTAACATCCCAAATCCGGGTAAAATCAAAATATAAACTTCTGGATGTCCAAAAAACCAAAATAAATGTTGAAAAAGTATTGGATCTCCTCCACCTGCGGGATCAAAAAAAGAAGTATTAAAATTTCTATCTGTTAAAAGCATTGTAATAGCACCTCCCAATACAGGTAAAGATAGTAATAAAAGAAAAGATGTAATCAACACAGACCACACATATAGCGGTAATCTATGCATAGTCATTCCAGGAGCTCTCATATTTAAAATTGTAGTAATAAAATTTATTGATCCCAAAATAGAAGCTGCCCCAGATAAATGAAGACTAAAGATAGCTAAATCTATAGAAGGTCCTGAATGTGCTTGAATTCCACTTAAAGGCGGATAAACGGTCCATCCTGTACCAGGACCACTCTCAACTAATGTTGAAGAAAGTAATAAAAGAAGTGATGGTGGTAATAACCAAAAAGATATATTATTCATTCTAGGAAAAGCCATATCTGGCGCTCCTATCATTAAAGGAACAAAAAAATTGCCAAAACCGCCAATTAAAATAGGCATTACCATGAAAAAAATCATAAGTATTGCGTGTCCAGTAATCAAAACATTATATAATTGATGATTTCCTAATAATACTTGACTTCCTGGCTGTGATAACTCCATTCTAATTAAAACAGACATAGTTGTTCCTAATACGCTAGAAAAACCTCCTAAAATAAGATATAAAATTCCAATATCTTTATGATTTGTTGAAAACAACCATCTTGATGAAAAAGAATATAAAGAGTTTAAAAAAATAATAATTTAAACGGGTTTTTAACTTAAAAAACTTAAAAAACGAAATATTAATAATATTAAAAACTAAATTTACAACATATTGTTTTTGTCAAAATTTAATTTATCTAACAAAATTAAATTGATTTAGTCTTGCTTGAGCAGAACAATTTTGCAAATTTTTAGAATTTTTACTTAAAAAAGTATTGAATAAAAAAAAATCTTCAACTAATGACTTAATTGGTTGATTAACAATTAAATTAGAATTCATAATTTCTAATTCAAAAATATTTTTAAAAAAATTTTGTTTATTTACTTCAAATAATTCCGTATTTGAACGTAATTCTGCTATGTATTTATCATGTTTAAAACTGTTTTTTTTTTTTGAATCACAATCAAAAAAAAAACGAGAAAAATATAAAGAATAATTTCGACTTTCTGAAAAAGGTTTAAAAATAAAACCCGAATTTTGCGGTCTTTGTTCTAAATTAAAAAAAAAATCAGGCTCTTGAAAAAAAGAATGTGTTGGTAATACAAAATCTACTTTTGTACAAATAATAGACAGATAACTAGAAATCCACCAACAAAAATTGTTTAATTGATCTTGATTAAAACGCAAAATTGTTTTTCTACAAAGATACGTATCTTCAAGTTTTACCGCAAAAATATTATTTTGCCAAAAATTATTTCCTGGTTTAAAATTTTTAGATTTTAAATTTTTTAAACCAAAAAAGTTTAAACCTTCTACATTTAAAAAAGAACTAACTTTAATAATTTTAGATTCTGGAGACAATTTATATAACAAAGATTTTAATTTATTTATATTAAAACCTGCATTATTTAAATACGCTCCTAAAATAAATAACAAAATTTTATTTGATTTTTCAAAAATACAAGACAAAAAAGATCGGCCTTCTATAAAATTTAAATATTGTAAAGGATTTGAATTTGTAAAATAATTTATAGTATCATTTGAAACAAAATTTCCAAAGTTAAATACAGATAAATTATTTAATTTTTGTTTTACACGCAGTCGTAAATTTAAAATGCAAGCTTCAAATCGAATATTACAAGAAAAAATATAGCAAATATTTACTTTGTTTATATTAGTAATAAAACCATTATTATTTTGTATAAAATAGTCTTCATTTAAAAAGCTAGATAATCTTTTTATTAAAAAATTATTTTTAAAACGATTGGAAAAAGAAACAATAAAAGATAACAAATTAGAACCTAAATTATTATCTATCAAACAAATATTTTTGGAAACTTTAACAGACCATATATAATTTTCAGCTAATAAATTCCATGTTGTTTGAGTTAAAACAGAATTTTGCTTTTTGCTACTTTTTTTAATCTTTGAATAGCTATAAAAATTTTTAATATCTTGCAACAGTTTTAAATTTTGACGTTTTAAAATATTAGCTAGGCGGTTTTTTTTTAAACTATCAAAAAAAAATCGTGCTTTATCCGAAATAAACAACTCATTAATATAACTTGTTGAACGAGGAAGCACTCTAACAATTTCATTATCTTTATAATTAATATAAATATTACTTCCAAGACCGTCTGTTAAATCAATAGATTCAAAAACTTTTAATTCCCAAGGGCGCGTTTTAAATGCTTGAGTTTTAGATGTTAAAGCGCCCACGGGGCATAAATCAATTACATTTCCCGACAACTCAGAGTTAAAAGTTTTATTAAGATAAGAACTAATTTCTGTATGACCACCTCTTAATGTTGTTCCGTAGAAATCATTTCCTGAAATTTCGCTACTAAAACGAACACAACGTGTGCAATGAATACAACGTGTCATTATTGTTTTAATTAAAGGACCGCAATTTTTATCATTAACAGAATTTTTATAAAAAAAGTTTTTAGAAGTGCTTAAACCATATTTTGAAATTTGATCTTGAAGATCACATTCACCGCCTTGATCACAAATAGGACAATCTAATGGATGATTCAAGAGCAAAGCTTCCAAAACATTTTCTCGAGCTTTTTTTACAAAAGCTGTGCTTAACCAAATTTTCATTCCATTTTCAATTTCAGTTACACAAGATGCTGCTGGTTTTTCAAAACCTGTTATTTCCACTAAACAAACTCGACAATTTCCAGAGATAGATAGGCTTTCATGATAACAAAAACGAGGAATAGTAAATCCAAGAGATTTACAAACTTCTAAAATAGATAATTTTTGTTTTATCAAGTACTCTAAACCGTTTATTTGAATCAAAAACATATAAACCTATTGTAAACAAAAAAAGTATTTAGTTCACTATATACTATTCATAAAAATTTATATGTTTGAATATTTTACAATTTTATTTTCTAAAACTCCAACTACAGGAACTAATATTAAAATAAATAAAAAATAAAAAAAAGTAGCTCCCATTCCTATTTCAATGTAAGGGCTTTCAACAGGTTTTTGACCAACCCAACCTAAAATTAAAAAATCAGAAACTAAAAACCAGTACGCAATAGAAAAAATAGGTCTAAATTTGCTGCTACGAATATTAGATGTATTTAATATAGGTAATAACATTAGAATTAAGATAGAACTTATCATAGCAACAACACCACCTAATTTATCAGGAATAGATCTTAAAATTGCATAAAATGGCAAAAAATACCATTCTGGAACAATATGCGCTGGTGTTGATAAAGAATTTGCAGGTATATAATTATCACTGTGACCTAACAAATTTGGCATAAAAAAAATGAAAAATGAAAATAAAGATATAAGAATTAAAAACGAAAATAAATCTTTAACATAAAAATAAGGATAAAAAGATATGAATTCAACATTAGAATTAATACCTAATGGATTATTAGATCCTTCTGAATGCAGAAGAACTAAATGAGAACCTACTAAACCAACAATCACAAAAGGCATTAAATAATGTAAACTATAAAATCTGTTTAATGTAGCATTACTAACAGAAAATCCTCCCCATAACCACTCAACAATTAAATGTCCTGCTATTGGAACAGCAGAAAATAAATTTGTAATTACAGTAGCTCCCCAAAAACTCATTTGACCCCACGGAAGAACATAACCCATAAAAGCTGTAGCCATCATAAGCAAAAAAATAACAACTCCACTAATCCATAAAACACCTCTTGGATATGTATATGAACCAAAATATAACCCTCTAAAAATATGACAGTAAACAACTATAAAAAACATAGAAGCTCCGTTTGCGTGAATATACCGAATTAACCATCCATTATTTACATCTCGCATAATATGCTCTACACTATCAAAGGCATAATCAACATGAGCTGTATAATGCATAGCCAAAAAGATACCAGTTACAATTTGTATTAACAAACAAAGACCTGATACAGAACCAAAACTCCAAAAATAATTTAAATTTATAGGAGTAGGGTAATCAACAATATGAGCATCAATCACAGATAAAATTGAGTTTTTATTCCAACGAGAATTTGACATATATTATATATATATAAATAGGTATGAATTTTAACCATAAAAATTTATAAGACAAAAAATTCCCATTAATTTTTTAATTTTTAAGAAGAAGCCAATTTTTTAGTTAACCAGCTTGTGTACTTATCAATAGAAACACCTTCTATTACAATAGGCATAAAACCATGATTTACACCACAAATTTCGCTGCACTGCCCATAAAAAACACCTTCTCTTTTTAAAAATAAAGAAGTTTGTGATAATCTTCCAGGGCACGCATCTATTTTAACTCCAAAAGAGGGTATAGCCCAACTGTGTAAAACATCTGCTGCCGTAACTAAAGCACGTATGTGAGTGTTTATAGGAAGACAAACACGATTGTCCACCTCAAGTAAACGGAAAGAACCGGTAACTAAATCATTTGTGGCTACCATATATGAATCAAAATTTAAGCTACTATCAACATTTAAAGTTGCATAATCTGAGTATTCATAGCTCCAATACCATTGATGACCTACAACTTTTATTGTTAAAACCGGATCTATATACTCATCAAGCGAATATAATAAAGAAAACGATGGTGCTGCAATTATTAATAAAACAACGGCAGGTAAAATGGTCCATACTATTTCTAAAATACTAGAGTGAGTAAAAATCTGAGATTTTTTTTTGTTTGAAAAAACATTAAATGAAAATATTGTTACATAAAGGACCCAAAAAACTAAAGAACCTATTAATAGTAAAAAAAAAACTAAATAGTTGTGAAAAAAAATCATGCCTTCAAATACAGGAGAAGCTGGATCTTGTAATCCAAATTGCCAAGATTCTGCCGCGTCACAAAAAGTGATGGTTACTCTAAAAAATATGATATTAAATAATTGATTTACTATATTAGAAATAACGGCAATAAAATCAAACAACGATATAAACATGCTTATTTTAGATTAAATTGTAAATTTTATGTATATAAAAATAAAATAACCAGATTAAATTAAAATTTTTAATTTGTGAAATGAAAAAAACACTTTTTAATATGCTTAAATTTTATTTTGTAAAAATTTTTATCCTTTAATTAAAATTTTTTGCGTGACTGATATTGTATTTTTCATTCTATATAATAGAATTAACAACGCTAACCCAACTGAAGCTTCTGATGCTGCTACTGTTAAAATAAATAAAGAAAATATTTGACCATAGTAATCATCTAGATATATAGAAAAAATTAAAAAATTTAAATTGGCGCTTAAAAGCAACAATTCAATACTCATTAAAATATCTAAAATACTTTTTTGATTAACAAGAATTCCTAAAAGAGAACACAAAAAAACAGATATATTTGAAATTAACTGAATAAGTATCATAGTGATAATAAATATATAAAAATTTTTAAATAAAATGATTTTTTTTTATTAATAAAATTTGCATATTAATAAATTCAAAATATATTTTTTAATTACTGCCCCACCAATATATCGATATAAATAAAAATAACCATACAACATCAACAAAATGCCAATACCATGCTGCAGCTTCAAATCCAAGATGATGTTCTTGTGTAAAATGATTAAAATATAATCTTAACAAACAAATAAATAAAAAAAAAGTACCAATTAAAACGTGAAAGCCATGAAAACCAGTAGCCATGTAAAAAGAAGAACCATATACACCATCTGAAATACTAAAAGGTGCTGACAAATATTCAAAACGTTGCAATAAAGTAAAAATAACAGCAGCAACTATTGTTACAATTAAAGCGATCAAAGCTTTAACTTTAATTCCCGCAACTAACGAATGATGACACCAAGTAACAGAAGCACCAGACGACAATAAGATAATAGTATTTAATAAAGGAACTTTCCAAGGATCTATTGTTGCTATAAATGCTGGAGGCCAAACACCACCTATAGAAATACTAGGATTAAAACTGAAATGGAAAAAAGCCCAAAAAAATGCAAAAAAAAACATAATTTCAGATACAATAAATAAAATCATTCCTAATTTTAATCCAATTTGTACTTGATATGTATGTTGACCTTCATAAGTAGCTTCCCGAATGACATCTCTCCACCAACAAAACATGGAAAATAAAATCATAATAAAACCTAGTTTAATTAAAAAATTTCCATTAGAATAACCGTGCATAAATAAAACAGCACCAAAAGTTAACATTAAAGCTGAAAAGGCTGAAATTAAAGGCCAAGGGCTTGGATCTACTAAATGAAACCCATGTTTTTGATTATTTTTTTTATTCATAATATAAAATATTTAAAATTTTTTATTTGCAAAAGTAAAATACTATTTATTTAAATTTTTAATGTTTTTTGTGGAAAATTTTAATTATTAAAAAAACACTTCGGTTTTGATTTATTATTTTTTATCATTTTAAATTAATATACTTAAAACACTTATAAATAGTAATTATTATTGTTTGGCAAATAATAGGATTTGAACCTACAATCCTCAAAATCACAGCTTGATGCTTTTACCGATTAAGCTATATTTACCTAATTTAATGGAATTAAAAAAATTAAAATAGCAACAGAAATATAAGAAATATAATCTAAAACATAACCTGTTTGATAAGATAAAAACTTTGCTGATGTTTTCTTAAGGCTTCTAGTAAGACCTAAAGGTCCAAAATTTTCTAATAAACCTCGATCTAAATTTTTGTAACACGTATGTAAACAGAAATACAAAAATTGTTGAGCTATAAATTCATTATAAACTCGATCTATATACCATTTTTTATTAAAAAAAGAATAAAAAATTTTAAAAATATATAATTTTTTTAACAAAAAAAAATTGGATAAATAAAACCTATATAATAAAAAAGATAAAGTAACACCTAAAAAACTAATCAATAAAGGCATCAATTTAAAAAAAATACTTATAAATTCAATATCTAATATAGAGTAGTTATAAGGTAAAATAAAAATAGAAGAACCCCAAAAATCAGTTCCAAAACCTATAAAAATATCTTTGGTTAAAAACCCAACTAGAATACTAGATAAAGACAATAAAAATAATGGAAAACCCATTTTCCAGGATGCTTCGTGTGAATTTAAATATAAAAGTTTATTACCATTAGGATTCGACAAAAAAACTAAAAAAAGAAGTCGAGTAGAATAAAAAGAGGTAACAAAAGCAGCTAAACAACCTAAAAGAAAACAAAAATGACTTTCAATTGTATATTTTGAATAACTAAGTTCTAATATAACGTCTTTGGAAAAAAAACCAGATAAGAAAGGAAATCCAATTAAAGCCAGCGACCCTATAAGTGTCATGGAATATGAAAACGGTAACAAATTTTTTAAACCTCCTAATTTTCTCATATCTTGTTCATCACCAGCAGCATGTATTACAGAACCGGCAGATAAAAAAAGTAATGCTTTAAAAAATGCGTGATTTGAAAGATGAAAAATTCCAACATCATAACCTGATAAACCACAAGCAAAAATCATATAACCTAACTGACTACAAGTTGAGTAAGCAATAACTTTTTTCATATCGTTTTGAAATAAACCTGTAGTTGCAGCAAAAAATGCAGTACAAGAACCAAAAAAACATATCAAAGTTAACATAAAAGAAGAAAACTCAAAAATATATGAACAGCGAGATATTAAGAAAACACCGGCTGTAACCATAGTAGCTGCATGAATTAAAGCTGATACCGGAGTAGGTCCTTCCATAGCATCTGGTAACCAAGTATGCAGACCTAGTTGAGCTGACTTTCCTACAGCACCAAAAAAAATAAAAAAACAGATTAAATCTAATACTGGAAGTTTTAAACCACCTAAATATAAATCAAAACCTATTAATAACGGTGATAATGAAAATATAATATCGTAACTTAAAGTATTAAATATAAAATATAATACAAAAATAGCAAGCAATAAAAAAAAATCACCAATACGATTTATCAACATTGCTTTAATCGCAGATTTGTTTGCTTGTATTCTTGTAAACCAAAAATTTATTAACAAATATGAAGATAATCCAACACCCTCCCAACCAACAAACATTTGAACAAAATTATTTGCAGTTACTAAAATTAGCATAAACACTGTAAATAAAGACAAATAAGACATAAATCGTGTTTTATGTGGATCATTTTCCATATATTCAATAGAATATAAATGCACCAGAGTAGAAATAAATGTCACTATAACTAACATAATACAAGTTAAACTATCAAAACAAAAAGACCATTCTAAAAACAAAGAGTCTGAAAAAAGCCAAGGAGTTAAAGAAACTACAACTGTTTGAGCATAATATAAATTATTAAAACAAGCAAGACTTGATAATAAAAAAGAGAAAAAAGTACATCCCGTAGTAATAACACCAGCCCCCAAAAAAAGCCAGCGACCTGTTAAAATGCTAAATAAAAAACCAATTAAAGGAAACAAAACAATTAAAAGGTACATATAAATTTAAAAATTTAAAATAAATTTTCTAAAAATAATTTAGTATTTTTTAAACCTAAAACATTGTTTAAAATCAAATTAACCCGAAAAAAATTTTCAGTATCGAAATCCAGAGTAGTAGAATTAAGTAAAAAATTCATGGGTACTTTAAAATTTATAGAGGTTGTAGATATTAAAGAATTTTTTTTTATAAAATTTAATGATTTTTTTGTTTTACTTGCATAAATAGATTTAAATATAAAAAAATCTAAATCAAATTTTTTTGTTAAAATTACTTTAAGACTAGAATCAAACTGTTCAATTTTATCTTTTTTGCTAGAAATTAAAGCAAATGTTATTTTAGAATAAATAGAAAAATTTGAATAAAACAAATAAAAAGCGTCTATAAAGTTTAATTTTTCATTTGTTGAAAAAGAAGTTATTAAATTATTTAATGAAAAACTTAAAACAATCTTTTTTATAGATGGTTTTTTAAATATATTTGTAAGGTGGTATTTATTTAAAAAGTCACATTTTAAAAAATACTTACTGGATTCTAAAATACTTTTTTTCATAAAAAAATCTAATTTTAAAAAATATCAAATAAAATATTTAAACAAACTATATGCGAAAAAGAATTAATAGTGTTAGGATTAAATCCTAAAATAAATATAAAAATTAAAAGCGAAAAAAGAATTAAAAATTCTTTAAATTTTAAGTCTGAGAATTTTATAGTATAGGCAACTTTTAAATTTCCAAACAATATTTTATTACAGAGCCATAAAGAATATGCACCACAAAAAATAACACCCAAACAAGAAATGCTACTAGCAGTACTATTAAATTTAAAAACACCTAATAAAAGCATTAATTCTCCCATAAAACTGCTAGTTCCGGGTAAAGCAATATTTGCCATAGTAAAAATTAAAAAAAAAGAAGAATATAAAGGCATAAAATGAACTATACCCCCATAATATTGCAAAAATCTGGAATGATATCTATCATAAAGAATTCCTATTAAAAAAAATAAACCACCAGAAACAAAACCATGACTAATACTTTGCAAAATAGAACCTTCTAATCCAATTAAATTAAAGCTAAAAATGCCTAAAACAATAAGATTCATATGAGCAATAGAAGAATATGCAATTATTCTTTTTAAATCTGTTTGTCTTATAGCACAAAAAGAAGCAAAAACAATACCAACAAGAGATAAAATATAAATTAGTGGAGAAAAATATAAACTAGCAAATGGAAATAAAATTAAACTATATCTTAAAAATCCGTAAACACCTAATTTTAAAAGTATTCCAGCTAATAAAACTGAACCTACCGTAGGAGCTTCTACATGTGCTTCAGGCAACCAAATATGAAAAGGAAACATTGGTATTTTTGAGGCAAAAGACAAAAAAAAAGCTACCCACAAAAATTTTTGCTCTGATAAACTTATTTTTATAAAAGACAGGTATTCTAAATTACAAGTACCTACATAAACATAAATATAAAAAATACCTACTAAAAATAAAATAGAACCACATAATGTGTAAAAAAAAAATAAATAAACAGCTCTAATTTTTCTTTCACGAGAACCCCAAACTCCTATAATTAAAAACATTGGAATTAAAATAGCTTCAAAAAACATATAAAATATAAATAAATCTAAAACAGAAAAAATAACAAGCAAAAAAAGTTCAATAATTAATAATAAAATAGAATAGTATTTATAAGACTCGTTGTTTAAAATAAAAATTAAACAAAGAAAAACTAGAAAACTGCTTAAAACAAAAAATAATAGAGAAAGACCATCTAAAGCAAAATTTAAAGAAATATTTATTGCAAATAAATTCAATTTAATAGCTATTTGTTGCTGATATAAGCTGCTAGTAAAATCAAAATCTATAAATAAAGTAGATGATAAAATTAAAGTAATGCCTGAAATAAGTAAAGTTAAAAACTTAAAAAAAATAGAATTTTTATAATCAACAAAAAATAAAATAAATAAACCCCATATTAATACAAAGTAAATAGACGCTAAAATCATAAATTTTATTAAATATCTTATCTATCAATTTCACCAAAAACTATATCTTGTGTTCCAATAATAGTTACAACATCTGCAACCATATGTCCTACAGACATAATACCTAATGCTTGAAGATGTCCAAAACCTGGTGCTTTTATTTTACAACGAAAAGGTTTTTCCGTTCCATTTGATAATAAATAAACCCCAAATTCTCCTTTTGGGGCTTCTGTTGCCGTGTATGTTTCTCCTTCTGGAATTGAATAACCTTCGCTAAAATATTTGAAATGATGAATAACCGATTCCATAGAATTTTTTATTTCAAATCTGGAAGGAGCCACATATTTATTACTATTTGATTTAACTGGACCTTCTTTAATTTGAAATAAAAGCTGTTGTATTATATTTAAAGACTGTCTCATTTCTTCAATTCGAATAACATATCGATCATAACAATCCCCAGAATTTCCAACCGGAATTTTAAAATCAACACTAGAATAGCATTCATAAGGTTGAGATTTTCGTAAATCCCATGGAATTCCAGATCCTCTTAACATAACCCCACTAAACCCCCATTCAATTGCTTGTTTTGCAGAAACAACACCAATATCAACTAATCGTTCTTTCCAAATACGATTTGAAGTTAACATTTCTTCAATTTCATCAATACGAGTATTAAATTGAAAAATAAATAAATAAAGATCATCTAAAAAACCTATTGGAAGATCTGAATATAATCCACCTGGTCTTATATACGCTGCGTGCATTCGGGCTCCAGAAACTCTTTCATAAAACTCCATAAGTTTTTCTCTTTCGTCAAAAGCCCACAAAAATGGAGTCATAGCACCTACATCCATAGCATGACAACCAATAGCTAGTAAATGATTTAACAATCTTGTTAATTCTAAAAAAAGAACTCTAATAACTTGAGCTCTGTATGGTACTTTCAAGTCAGAAAGCATTTCAACTGCCAAAGAATATGTATGTTCTTGAGCCATCATAGAAACATAATCTAATCGATCAAAATAAGGTAAAGCTTGCAAAAAATTTTTATTTTCAATTAATTTTTCTGTTCCTCTATGCAATAAACCGATATGCGGATCTGCCTTTTCAACAATTTCCCCTGATAACTCTAGTATTAAACGCAAAACTCCGTGCGCTGCCGGGTGTTGAGGCCCAAAATTTATTGTAAAATTTTTTAAAGTTTTTATTAGTTCTTTTTTTTTTAGTTTCATAAATTAAATTCTACTTTCTAGATTAAAAAATCTATGTTCTTGAGAGAGCTCAATTAATTCCGAGACAACTCGTTTTTTATTTGAATTATAATTTAACTCAAAATAACCAGATAAAGGAAAATCTTTTCGCATAGGATAACCTTCAAAACCATAGTCGGTTAATATACGACGAAGATCTAAGTTTTTATTAAAAAAAATACCAAAAAAATCCCAAATTTCACGCTCCCACCAATTTGAATTAATAAAAATAGGAGTAATAGAGTTTAAAATTTGACTATCTTTTAAAAAGGTTTTAACTCGAATTCTTTGATTATAAGGTAAACTAATCAAATCATAAACAACAGCAAATCTATAACTAGAATGAACAAAATCAACTCCTGAAATACAAGAAAGCAGATTAAATTTATAGTTTATGTGAATTTTTAAACATTTAATTGAAAAAAAAATATGTTTAACTAAAACAACACAAATTGTTTCATGCTTTTTTACTGAAGATAAAAGATATGGAAATATATATGCTGTTTTTAAACTTGGCTGTAAAGTCATATTTTAAAATTAAAAAAAAACAGAATTTAAAAAAACATAAAGTGATAGAAAATATAATTCATTAGGAAATATAAAAATTAAAAGAAGAGTTATTAATACTATTGACAGCAAAAAATAAATATTAGAAATTAAGTTTGATTTAAAAACAACATTAAAACTAGAGACTTTATTATAAAATTTAGGCTCAAAAAACACTATTTTAAGAACTCGTAAATAATAAAACATTGAAAAAGAACTTATTAATAAAATAAATACTGCAGGTAATATTTGAGACGAATATATTATTTCAACAAGTATTAGTGCTTTAGATAAAAATCCTGTTAAAGGAGGAATACCACCCAACGAAAAAAAAACTAAAAGAACAACTAAAGACATGTTTTTGTTATAATCAAACAAACCAGAAAAATGAGTAATAAGTAAAGATTCATTACAAGTATTTAAAAGTCGATTTAGATTGTAATAACATATAACTAAAAAACTCCATATAATAATAGAAGTTAAAGTATAAATTATAGTAAAAAACAAAGATTTAGAAAAACTTTCTATATTTAATAAAGATAAAGAACAAAGAATAAAACCCACTTGAGCTATTGAACTGTAAATAACAAGTCTTTTAATTCTTAATTGTTTAAAAGCAAAAACAGCCCCCCAAAAACAAGAAAAAAGACCTATATAAAATATAGTTGCTTTAAAGTTAAATAAAATATTATTAAAACAGTTAATCCATTTTATCAAAAAATAGATAATAGCAATTTTAGGTAATACAGAAAAAATAATTGTTGAAAAAAGTGGAGATCCTTCATAAACATCAGGTGCCCAAAAATGGAAAGGGGCACAAACAATCTTAAATAATAATGTTGAAGTTACACAAACAAAACCAAAATAAACGGCATAGTTAAATTGTAAACTAAGTAAACTAAGAGGTTCAAAAAATAAAAGACTTAAATTGTTTAGATTTAAAGTACCCACACAACCATATAGTACTGAAGAACCAATTAAAAAAATTGCCGACATAAAAGATCCAGAAATAAAATATTTTAAACCGGATTCAATAGAAAATGAAGAGTTTTTTTTACAAGAAGAAAGTATATAAAAGCATATTGATTGCATTTCTATTGATAAATAAAAAGAAATTAAATCACAAGAGCTAATAAGTAAATACATTGAAAGCAAAGATAACATTAACGTGGTTAAAAATTCAAAAAAATTTATTTTTTGAATTTTGAAAGAACAATACAAACTATCTAAAATAGTTATGAAAAATACTGTTAATATAATTTTAATAATTCTGGAACTATTATCATTAATAAAAACAAAATTAGAAAAAAAACCTAAAATTTTTATTTTTAAAAAAATTATTAACAAAGAACACCCTATAAAAACTATTTGAGTTATAAATTCTAAATCCAATAATGGAAAATTATATTTTAAACTATTTACAATTTGAATAGTATACAAAACCTGTAAAAAAATTGCAATAGATAAAAAAAGTTCAGGAAAATACGATTTAAATAAAACAGAGTCCATTTATAATAAAACCAAAAAATATTTAAACTAAAAAAATATATATCAAAAAAATTTGTATTTTATTAATAAAAACAGCTAAATACTTCCTATGAGAATTGAACTCATATTTTCACCGTGAAAGGGCGATGTCCTTTCCGTTAGACGAAGAAAGTTTTAGAGAATTTTTTGCTAATATTTTAAAAAAATTAATAAGTTTTATAGAATTAAAATAATAATAAAATATTTTTTTAAATTCTTTAAAACCAATAAATTTATAGTAAAAAAAAGCAAAACCGTAGGTTTTAAGTTTATTATAATTAAACTTAAAAAAGTTAAATATTAATGAAATTTGTGTGTCTAATAAATAATTTTGCACCCGACTTAAATAATTAAACTTAAATAGAATATTTGGATACTTAAAATTTATTTTACATAATTTTTTAATTTTATAGTTTGAATTTAAAACTAAATCAGAACTACAAAAAATTACAAAAATAGAACTTAAATTTAAAATTTTTTTAATAAGATTTTGATTTATGACTGTTTTTTTTAATTTCATTTTTAATATATTTGTATACTATTGTAAAAGTTATATAACAAAAAAATAACCTCTTTGAGATTTTTAGTTAATTTTTAAAAAATTTTTTTACACGTGGTAAAAATTTAATATGCGGCGAAAAAAATATAAATTTAAAATATAAATTTGTTTGAATTATTTTATATTTAAATAAATTTTTTAACTTTTGTTTATAGATAAATTTTTGTTTTCTAATAGGATGATTAATCGCTACTTTTTTTACAATACACAACATTTTACAAACAGAAAAAATAGAAAAAAAGTAGCGAAAATAATTAAATTTAATTGGATTTAATACATTTACTTTTAAAATAAAATTAGATTTAAATTTAAAATTTTTTATTTGTTTAAAAAAATAAATTCTGTAGTGACTATTAGGTAAATAACCCACTAGGCCTTGACTAAAAACTGTGTAACCTCCCTTAGTAGGGCATACTATAAGGGTTAATTTTGGAATTTTTAAAATATTTAACAAGTTCACTGAACTTAAAAAAAGAGATGTTAGTTTTATTTTTTTCAAATAGTTTTCAGTAAAAAAAAAAGATTTTAATTTTAATTTTTTAAGTTTATTATGAGAATATAATATTTTTTTTAAAAAAATAGATTTACCTACTTTAGTTTGAAATAAGGTTTTAAAAGAATAAAAACTATTAGTGTCTATATTAAAGACGTTTTCTAAAGAGTTTAACAGTTTATTAGATTTAAAACGCTTTCTAAGTAAAAATTTAGGAAAAATATTTGTTGTTAATAAATTTTTAATTTGAATATCTGTTTTTGAACAGTTAAAAAAAAAAGTTTTATACGTCATAGATTTAACTACTAATAATTTTAGTAAGTATAGGCAACTTACTTTGAAGTGATAATAACGATTTAATACCTAAAATTTTATTATTTATTTCTAATTTACAAATTAAACAACCCAAACCTATTTGACAACTCCAAAAGTTAATAGCTCCTTTACCTTTACCCATTCTAACTTCAAGAGGTTTTTTGCTAACAGGTCTTTGAGGGAATTTTATTATATAAAATATCCCTTTTTTTTTTATAAATTTTTTAATTGTATATTTAATAACTTTAAAATGTTTGGAACTTAAAATACCAGTTTCTATAGATACAAGTTTTATAACTCCATAACTTAAAGATACAACTGGATTTATTTTTTTATAGTTTTTACCTTTGTGGGATTTTTTAGGTTTTAAAATTTTTGGCTGAAACATAAAAATTATTTTATTAAAATTTTGTTTTGTATATAAAAAAAGTAACTAATACAAACTAGCCCACAATTTAAACCCAAACGTACCGTAACGAGTATAAACGTGTAATTTAGAGTATTCAATATTATCTTTTATAGATTGAACAGAAACAGAACCTACTTGAATACGTTTAAAACTTGAACGTGTTTTACCCGAAATTTTTCCAGAAATTAAAAATTTAAAACCTTTAAAAATATGTGTTGGAGCTGTTAACAAGAACGTAAAATATGTTTTTAAAAAAAATAAAAATACATTGTGTGCTCGTTTTTGCAAAAAACAAAAAATTAGACTTAAGACATAAAGAATAACATGTAAATTTGTTTTATTAATTAAAAAAAGTACCGTTAATTTAATAAAATCAAAAAATAAATTAAAATTTTTGTTAAATAATTTTAATTTAAAAGATTTAAAATTTCTATACATTTTAATAACCGTAGTTTTGTTCTTATATTTTAAATTTCCTGTTTTGTTAAGAACAATAATTTTGAGTTTTAAATTTTTTAACCGTTTTTTTTCAAAAATTCTTAATAAGCGTGAAAAACATAATTTATTCTTTTTTAAACCCGTTTTTAAATTAAGTTTTTTATAATTAATAAGTTTTCGTGTTCTAAAAAAAATATGCAAACTAAGTTCTAATGTATCTAACTGATTAGAAATATAATAATTAATTAAAAATACTTGTTTTTTTAATAACGATCTACTTAGATTGTTAATAAATTTTAAATTGTACAAACAATATTTTAGAGCTGTGCAATTATTATTATTATAAATTAAATTTAAACGTAAAGTTTGAGTATTTGAGTTATTTCCCATATTATTTTAAGCTTTTTTTTTTAATTTTGCTTTAAAAAAAGCACGTGTAAAGCTAAATTCACCAAACTTAAATCCAACTTTTTCACGTGTAATTAATATTTGTCTAAAATTTTTACCATTATAAATAAGTACTTTTTTGCCTATTAAACAAGAAGGTATAGTACTGCTTCTCGACCAAATTTTATGTTTTTTTAAGTTAAAAGTTTTAGAATGTGAATAAAATCCTTTCCAAATAGATCTAGACATTATATTTTTTACGTTTTTTAAGATAAAAACCACACTTTGTAGGTAAACCCCAAGGCGTTACAGAAGGGCAGCCACCGTTAGTGCGACCCCCGTGAGGATGATCTACGGGGTTCATTGCAATACCACGGATTGTTGGTCGTTTAGAAATACGACGATTACGACCTGCAGTACCCAATTTAGTTACATTTCTAAGTGCATTATTATTAACACCAATAGTAGCATAGTATTTATTAGAAACAGTTATAACTTTTTTAGATGAAAGTCTAATTTTTGAAACAATAAAATCTTTTTGAACTATTTGCCCGTACGTACCTGAAGATTTAATATAAGTGGATTTGAATTTATTAATGGCTAAGTTAGAAATTAATGATCCAATCGGTATATTTTTAAGCTGTAAACGATTTCCTAAGTACAAATTACTATTTATTGAAGAAATTAGTGATCCAGGCAAAACTTTATTTATAGATAAAGATTTAAAAAATTTTAGAGATTTAAAATTAAAATTGTTGGATAAAAAACATGCATTATAAGATTTGTATCCTACAGAAACTACAATTGATTGATGATAAAAATTTTTATTATTAACAATTTGAAATACTCGTTTAACTCCGCCGCCTTTATGACGAACAGTAATTCTACCGTTAGAAGAACTTCTTCCCTTAAAAGTTTTTACACCCAAAGAGTTATTTTTAATAAAATTAGAAGTTTTTGCTAAAAGAGAGTTTTGAATTTTAATACAACTTCTTAAGGAATTCAATCTAGAACTGACTTTTAAGATTTTCATACATAAATATAAATTTTAAAAAATTAAAAATTTTATCATAATTTCATACATAATAACTTAATCTTTTGTTTATTATTTATAAAAAAAGATTAATTTTATATAATTAAACAAATATTTTATGTTCAAAAAAATTTAAACAAATAAAATTAAAAATGCTATCATTAAAGCAAAAAGAGCTATAGCTTCTGTTAAAGCAAAACCTAAAATAGCAAATTTAAAAAGCTCATCTTTTTGACCTGGATTTCTAGAAGTTCCTAAAATTAAAGAACCGAATACAATACCAATACCGATACCAGGACCAACAAGACCTATTGTACTAATACCACCACCTATTTTTTGACCTGCTTCTAATAATCCTAAAATTTGATCTGAAAACAAAAAAGTATTTTGGGAATAACAAACATTTTTGATTCAGAAAGAGAGAGAATTGAACTCTCATTTTTAGTTTTGGAGACCAACACTTTACCTTTAAGTTATCTTTCTAAAACAAATTTAAAAACAATACACTTAGGTTTATTTAATATTAAAAATTTAAATAAATTTTTATGAAATAAAAAAGTATAACATGAAATAACTGTTCGATATTTTTTTAGATGATATTGCTCTTTACTTTTTTTATATACATGAGGAGATTTTAAAAGTGTAACTAATGTTTTTTTAACAGGGCAAAAACGTATAGAAATTGATTTCATATACATTTTTAATGTTTTATAAATAAAATTAACATAAACTTGTAAAGAAAAAATATTTGTGGAAGAAACAACGATTTTAATTTTTGAAGAAGTCATAATATTTATTAAAACTATTATATTTAAAGAGGAAGATAATTAAAAGAAATTAAAATACTTGCAGTAACAAAAACATATGCAAGAGAAACAGGTAAAAAAACTTTCCATCCTATAGACATAAGTTGATCGTATCTGTATCTAGGTAGTGCAGCTCTAACCCAAACAAATAAAAAAACTAAAAAAAGTATTTTTAACCCAAACCAAAAAAAACTAGGAATAAAACTTAAAATTTCAAAAGGACTTAACCAACCTCCTAAAAAGAGTATAATAATTATAGAACTCATCATTAACATATTAGAGTATTCTCCTAAAGAAAAAAGAGCAAAACCCATAGCAGAATATTCAACATTATACCCAGAAACTAGTTCTGCTTCTGCTTCAGGCAAATCAAAAGGATGACGATTTGTTTCAGCTAAACCAGAAATAAAAAACAAAAGAAATAATGGATAAAATGGTATTAAAAACCATATATACTTTTGAGATTCTATAACTATTTGTAAATTAAACGAACCTACGCATTCTAATATAGATACAAGAATAAAACCTATAGACACTTCATAAGAAACCATTTGTGCTGTTGATCTTAAACATCCTAGAAAAGCGTATTTAGAATTACTAGACCAACCAGATAAAACAATACCATAAACGCCTAAAGAAGATACTGCAAATAAATATAAAAAACCAACACTTAATTCTGATAAAAAAGAATAAGGACCATAAGGTATTAAAGCCCAACCAAGAAGACTAATTGTAAATGTTAATGCTGGTGATGCTATAAATAACAAAACATTAGAATTGCTGGGTATAATTGTTTCTTTTACAAGTAATTTAAAACCATCAGAAAGAGGTTGCAACAAACCAAAAACTCCAATAACGTTTGGCCCTCGTCGACGTTGAATAGCGCCTAATATTTTTCTTTCAGCAAGAGTGAAATATGCTACTGAAATTAATAATGGGATAATAATAATCAAAATTTTTATAAAAATAAATAAATAAATAAACATAAAATATTATATAACTAAAATAAAGTTTTAAGATTTGGAAAAAAAGGGATTTGAACCCTTGATATACAAAAAATTTGCACATTTTGATTTAGCAAATCAACACTTTAAGCCTCTCAGTCACTTTTCCAAAATTTTTCTAGACAACTTTAAAAACATTTAACCGAACTCTTTTTTTTCTTTTTTTCTTTTTTGGTCTACAACCGTTAAAACACTTCAAAGGATTTATTTTTATAAAAATATTTCTAAGTAAAAATAAATCTCGAAAAAGTTTTAAAATTTTTTTTCTTAAAAATTTTGGCGATGTTAAAATAATAATTAAATTATGTCGGTGTATTATTAATTTTATTTTATTTAAAAATTTTTGAAGTACAATACAAACGGTATGTTTTAATTTTTTTTTAGTTACCTTAATTCCATATAAACCAGAAGAAGCTTTTTTAATAGTACTAAAATGTACAATTTTACCTAAATTTAAAAAAATATTATTGGAAGAAATATTAATAGAAAGGCGTAAATTAAAACGAGGTAAAACACCTTTATAGTATCTAAAAATTTGAAAATATGAGCAAGTAAATTTACAAAATAATTTGTTATTTTTTAGCCTCTTAAAATACTGACGAACTTTAAGTATTTTTTTTTTAAGTGATAGTATTTTATGTTTTTTTTGCATTATAATCTTTTTTTTTTACAAGAAACTGCATTTGTTCTAGTACGCTGACCGCGAGCAGGAAGACCTTTTTTTAAACGAACACCCCTGTATGTTTTTATATTTAAAAGAAAATGTATTCTTTTAATCTGAATTTTTTTTTTTTTTTTTAACGCTTGTTTATTTATTTTTAATAGCTGCTTTAACTTTTTAGGAAAAATAATAACATGTTTTTTATTTACTTTAAATTCAAATTTTTTTGGTTTAATCACGTTTATTGTTATTTAAAAATGTACTTTTACTTGCTATCGGAATTGAACCGATACCCTTTTTTTTAAGAAAAGATTTTGAAACTTTCGTGTCTACCTATTCCACCAAACAAGTATTTTAAAATTGAAAATAGATTTTAAACTTTTAATAAAAAACGGTCTGATCGAGATAATTGTCTAAAGTATTTTTGAGATTTTTTACTAAGATTAAAATTTAAAGTCAAAACAATAGAACCGAGTAATGCAACAAATAAAATAAGACCGGACAATAAAAAACAAATTAAATTAAAATTATATAAACATTGACCAAGTAAGTCAATATTTAAAAAACTATCAAAACAAAGTAAAGGAAAAGAGTTAAAACTTTTATTTGAAAAAATTTCAAAAAAAAATATTCGAGTTAAATTTTCAAAAAAACTAAATAAAATATTTACTAAAACTAAATAAAAAAATGAAAAATTTGTAAAAGATTTATCTTTAATGTCAAGCATCATGATTATAAATAAAAATAAAACAGCAACCGCACCCACATAAATAATAACAAAAATTAACCCAAAGAATTCAAGATTAAAAAAAAAAGAAATAAATGCTGTAATACAAAAGGTTAATATTAAATAAATCACAGAATGAATTGGGTTTGAAGATAAAGAAACAGATATACTAAATTCAACAAATAAAAAACATAAAAACAAATGTAATATTTCCATAATAAAATTAATTTTTTAATTTTCGTGTTTTAACAAAAATTTTATTTAATATTGGATTTGAACCAACACCTTATTATAAAGAACAAATTTTAAGTCTGTCGCGTCTACCAATTCCGCCAATTAAACTATGTAATAAATAGAATGTTTTTGGGGTAATGTGATTTGAACACATGACTTTCTATTCCCAAAACAGATGCGCTGCCACTACGCTATACCCCAAAATTTAGCGAAAACAGGACTTGAACCTGCAACATTCGGATTATGATTCCGCCACTCCACCAAATTGAATTATTTCGCATGTTTTGGAAGAGATCGGATTTGAACCGATAATTTCATGCGTGCAAAGCATGCACTTTACCTATTAAGTTACCCCCCCTCTAAACAATTATTTTGTTATTTTAAAATTGAAACTGTTAAATATGCGTATGATGAGACTTGAACTCATACTGTCTGCTTGGAAGGCAGAAAATCTACCATTAATTTACACACGCAAAATAACAAATTCAGCATAAAACATTAAATACTAGTACTGAATTTATTATTTCAAAAATATTTAATATTAATTTAAATTGGAACTCATGTTTAACATTTACTAAAATATCAAATTTAAAACTGCTGTATATCAAAGTACTCTTTTGCGGATAAACAAATATCTTTTTCAACAAAATTATTAAAATCTTTAACAACAACTATACTTTTTGAATATATATCAATTTCCAAAAAACTTAATATAAAACAAGATAAATAATATTTTTTTTTTTTAACCACTAACACTTTTTTTATTTTGCTTAAAGACAAAGAGTATTTTTTTTTAAACTGGAAAAAAAAAGTTTTAAATTTAAATTTACAAGATTTTTTATTAAGAGAATTTTTTTTAATACTTAATTTTTTTAATTTAAAAATGTTTGTATTATAAAAAAAATTAGAAAATTTTGTATGTGGTTTTAATTTTAAAGATGGCTCTTTAAATTGTAAAATATCATTGTGTTTTAAAAACACTGGAAATAAAACTTTTTTTTTGTTTAAATAAAGATTACCTAATATAATTTGAAAACGAGCAACTTTAGACGATACAAAAAAATTACATAACCACAATAAAATATCTAGTTTTAATAAAGACTTAATTAAAATTTTTATAAATTTTTGTTTATAACGTACATACTTAACTAAATAAAATTTTTTAGACAAAGAGTTTGAATGAAGCATAGAAATTCTTTTTAGCAAACTATTTTGTTGGCGGTGTTGATTAGACATTTTTCCCCAAAACTTAATTTCTCTTTTAACTTTAAATAAGTTTATAACTTTTTTTTTTGAAAATTTTTTTTTTGAAATAGCCCAAAGTAAACGTAATCGAATTACGGACCATTTTGTACGTTTTAAATTATAAAACGACAAAAGATGAACATTACTTATATTTTCAACTTGTTTATAATTTTTAAATTTTCGCATGATTTTTAGAAAAAAAAGAATTTAGCAAAGCCACAATAAATATTAAAGTTTTTATATCAAACAAAGATTGATTTACTAAATAAGAACCACTACAATTAAGTTTAAATTTATAATTATTTTTGAAAATAACACTGCAGAATTTATTTTTTAAATTTATAATTTTTTCAGTTTTTTCCTTAATAAAATAAATATTTAAAGTATTTTTATTTATAAAGGAAGATTCACCCAAAACAGAATTTAAAAGTTTAATTTGGACTTTAATTTTTAAATTACATTTATAAATTAATAAACTTAAAAAATCTTTTACTAATAAATCTTCTACGTAAAACACAATAGAAGGGGATAATGTTGCTTTATTATTTTTAAACTTTTGTAAAAAAAGTAAAATCTTAATAATTTGTTTTAATTCTCTATTTTTTTGAAACATACAAAAAAAAGCTTCAAATTTATTTAAGTTTACGGTATTTTTATCAAACAAAAAAAAACAATCTAAAAATATTTTTAGAATAGAATAAGATAATTGTGTTTTCATTATTTTTTTTTAAAGAGTTTTAATTTTCTTTTTTCATATTTTTTCCAAAAACCTTTACCTTTGTACGCATCTGGAAAACGCAAATGCTGTACTTTACTTAAAAAATTACCTAATAAAGATAAATCAAAACTAGAAAGTATAATATAATTTTTTCCTATTTTTACCAGGTCAACTCCTGGAGGTATTTGTATAAAAAGTAGGTGACTATAACCAAGTTTAAAATTTAAACTTTTGGTGCTAATAGAGTAGTTAATTTTTAAACCAAGGCCTTTTAAACTTATTATTTTTTTTTTTAATACACAAGAATTTTTTAAAAGAGTTAAAGTATTTAAAAAATTTAAACTCTCTGTAGTATTACTTCCAAAAAGTGTAAGTTCTTTATTTTTTAAAACCAAATTTTTTATACTAAAGGGTATTATTAAAAAATTGACAAACAAAAATTCTTTTTTAATTAATAAAAAACGTTTATGTTGAAAATAACTAATAAAAATAGAACCTAAAGTATGAACTTTAATTTTTGATATAAATTTCATATTTAAAACAAATATATTTTAACAAGTAAGTAATAAAGTACCGCCAAGACGTTGTTTTTTTAAATAAAAAGTATTGGTAATACCTTTTACATTAGATACAAGTATTGTAGCTTGTTTGTAATTTAAACAATCAATATTTTTAATTTGAACAACAGTATTTTTTGAATTAAAAATTTTTAAATTTTTAAGTAAAGAAAATCCTGCTACAACACGTAAATAGATATCAACAACATTAGATGAATTTAAATCTTTATTTAAAATAGTTATTGATTGTATTAAACCTTCTTTATACAAACATTTTAATAAAGAAAGTGTGAAGGTATTAACTAAAACATTGGAAACAAGAGTGGAACCTTTTAAAGAATGATTTCTAAGTCTATTTATGACTGCTACAGTTGTTAATTTCATATAATATTAAGTTTTTAAATATATCTAAAAGTGGAATTGAACCACTGACACGAGGATTTTCAGTCCACTGCTCTACCACTGAGCTACTTAGATAAAATAATATTTTGTTAGAGAGGGGACTTGAACCCCTAAATTTTATTAAAAACTAGAACCTAAACCTAGCGTGTATACCAATTTCACCACTCCAACAAGAATTTTAGATTACATTTTAAAGGACTCGAACCTTTAACTTTTAGTTTAGAAAACCAATACTCTGCCAATTAAGTTAAAAATGCAACATAAAATCGTAATTTGTCTTATAATTTTTGAACTGAAAGGATTTGAACCTTTTAATGTCCGTATCAAAAACGGATGCCTTAACCTTTTTGGCTACAATTCAAAGAAGATTTTTGAAAGAAGAAGGATTTGAACCTTCGAAAGATTAATAGTCTAGTAGATTTACAGTCTACCGCTTTTGACCACTCAGCCATTCTTTCAACATGCAATTATTTTTTCTAATTTTATAAACAACGGGTTCCTTTTTGATATTTTATAACATTTCTAAAAATAAAAAATTTACGACGAAATTTTCTTGTTTTTATTTTTTGAAAGGAAGAATACTTAGAATCTATAAAATATCTAGAAAAGTACACACTAAATACTCTTTTTAATAAAGAAGTTAATTTAACACGCAATTTCATAGTTTTAGACATTTCTTTTATAAAAAAGTTTAAACAAACAAAGTATAGCAAATAAGAAAATATTAAAACCCAAAAAAGTTGGGTGTGAAAAGATAAATAGTCTAATTGAGGAATAATTTAATTTTTAGTTTTTATTTTTAAGTGTATTGGGATTCGAACCCAAAACTTCCGGATTAAAAGTCCAACACTCTACCATTAAGCTATACACTTTCAATTATATATTTTGTCTAGTACAATTTTAAACTAGATCAAAGAGAGACTTGAACTCTCATTAAAAGATTTGCAATCTCGTACATTGACCAGTTATGTTATTTGATCTTTAAATTAAGTTCTTCGTTCTAGTTTTTATAAATTTTTACTCTGCGCTGTTATAAAAACTAGAATACCTTTTACTTGGATTTAAAACCTCTTTCCTTCACTAATGTTAACTTTTTATCTTTAAAAATTAAAGCTTATTTTGATTTATTAGCTATAAATCTAATGTTATTTAAAAAAGTTTAGATTTATAGTATTTTTTGTTTTTTATAATCTGCTTTGTTTACAATTCAAATTTAAGTTTTAAAATTATTTTAAATTATATTTTCTTTATTTTAATCTAAATAGAATTACAGAAAAAATTAGTTTTTTAGATATTTAAAGTAAGAAGTTAACATAAATGAAATAAATAAAAATAATTTTAAGTTTTATTTTAGAATTTTAATATCGAATTTTATTTGTTATAAAATATTTTAATTTGCATTAAATGGCTGCCTGGATATTAAAAATTTACTTGTTGTGTATTGCATAAAATAAATTTGAAAACTTTTTTGAAATTTATTTACATATAGAAAAAATTCTTTTTTGAAAATTAAAAACTAAGCGAAGTAAAACATTTTAGTAGCTTATAAAAAATTCAACCGAGAGTTTGTTTGTAGTGGCGAGCGAATACAAATATAGGCTTAAATATCTTTTTAAAATAATAAAATACCCAAAGAAAGTTATAGTCTTGTATATTATTTTAAAAAATATTTTTTTATTAACAAAAAATGCAATTTTGTTAGATATATAAAAACGAGAATCTACTCTCGAGCCTTAAAGTTATTTAATAATCGATAGTGAACAAGTACCGTGAGGGAAAGGTGAAAGAGAACTTTTTTAGATTTAAAAAACCCTAAAATTTAATGCAAAAAATTTGTTGGTGCTTTAATTAAAAGTAACAGCGTACCTTTTGCATAATGGGCCAGTAAGTTTATATTTATGGTAAGCTTAATTTAATTTAGTAGGCGCAAGTAATTTAAGTGTAAAATTTGACACTTTTGTAATCATAAATATAAGACCCGAAGCTAAACGATCTAATCATGAGCAGGCTGAAAGTTAGGTGGAAACATTTTCTGGAAGGCCGAACTCGTATCTGTCGAAAAAGGTTGGGATGACTTGTGATTAGGAGTGAAAGGCTAATCAAGTTTAGTTATAGCCGGTTTTCTGCGAAATATATTTAAGTATAGCCTTTAATATGTTTTAATTTAGGGTAGAGCACTTTTAAAACACGGGGGTTCTTCAAGAATTTACTTAGTTTTAAAAACCTTCGAATATAAATTAAAAAATTTAAAGAGTCAGACTTTAGGCGCTAAGGTCTTTAGTCAAAAGGGAAACAGCCCAGATTATTTGTTAAGGACTTAAATTACAAGTTAAGTGATAAGAGTATTTAGAAATTAAGACAATTATAAAGTAGGCTTGGAAGTAGCCACCTTTTAAAGAAAGTGTAACATCTCAGTAATCTAATTTTTAAGTATCAAAGATTTATTGAGGCTAAACTTAGTATCCGAAACAGTAAATATCTTTGGTAGCAGAACGTTTAGTATGTTGTAGTTTATTTTTTGTTAAAAAAATATTAGATATCTAAAGCGAGCATACTGGCATGAGTAGCTTAAAACAATGTATTTAATCATTGTCACTGAAAACCTAAAGTTTTCAATTCACTATTTATCATAATTGAAGTTTTTAAAACTCGGACCCTAAAACAAAAATTACAATCGTATTAGTTGATGGGATTTATTAAATGTGACAAAACAAAAAAAAATCTTATTTTTATTGTTTTCTGGAAATAGCTTTAATATAAATATCCGTACTTTAATCCGACACAGGTAGGTGGGTAGAATATACTAAAGTGTTCAAGTTAATTATACTGAAGGAACTCGGCAAATTTGCTCTGTAACTTAGGGAGAAGGAGTGGCTTTAATATAGCTGTCACTAAAGAAGAAGAACCGACTGTTTAACAAAAAGTGCGACCAGAAAAGTTTTATTTAACAATCATTTAATCCTGTTTTCTATTCATGTCGGAAACAATTCAACTTATACACGCACGAAAAACTATTTTGTTGTGTGTGAAGCTATAAGAACAACGTTTTTTACTTTTAAAGTAAAAAGCTAGAATTTTACTAAAAGGTTAGAAAATCAAATTATGTTATTAGGCATCAACAACAGGTTATTAAAGAACTTTAATAAATATAATAAGAGAACTTTTTAATCTTTTTGTTTAAAAAGAGACATGAAAAACTACTCTGTTGATGTAGAACACAAAACCTAAATAGTTTATAAAAATTTAAATAAAAAACTGGGTAAAACCTAAATTTTTTTTGGTAATAAGATAATGCAAAAAGCTAAAAGTTACAGTGTAATGCTTTAAATAAAACTTGATTGTTTAACTTAAAAAGTGCTGACTTGCATTGTAAACTGGTTAAAAAAAAATTTTTAGTTTATAAATTTTGCTATATTTTTTTTTTAAGTTAAAAGCCGTATGAAAAGAAATTTTCACGTACGGTTTAAATCGGGGGGAAAGTTTTTATACCTATCGAACTCACAGGTCTCTGCTAATTCTAATGAAGATGTATAGAGACTGGACGTTTGTCCGGTGCTGGAAAGTAAAATAAAAGCGCTGAGGCGCTTAAATGAAACCCCAGTAAACGACGGCTGTAACTCTGACGGTCCAAAGGTAGCGAAATTCCTTGTCGGCTAATTACCGACCTGCATGAAAAACGTAACGAGTTCTTCACTGTCTCCAGTATACTCTTGGTGAAATTAAAATTCGCGTGAAGATGCGCGATGTTTGTAGTTAGACGGAAAGACCCCGTGCACCTTTACTATGATTTTAGGTTGTAAAATTTAATGTTTTGTGTAGTAATAAGTGGAAGCTTTAAGCAACAGTGAAATACCACTCTTAGCATTTAATTTTACTTAATTTACAAAAGACAGCCTATGAAAGGTAGTTTGACTGGGGCGGTCGCCTCCTAAAAAGTAACGGAGGCGTACAAAGGCAGTTTCAAATAATTTTATTATTGAAGAGTGTAATGGCAATAACTGCTTGACTGTAAGAATGACAATTCAAACAGGGATATTTTTTGTCGGTCATAGTGATCCGGTGACTTTGGGTGGAAAAGTCATCGCTCAACGAATAAAAGGTACGCCGGGGATAACAGGCTTATGGTTTCTAAGAGTTCATATCGACGAGACCGTTTGGCACCTCGATGTCGGCTCATCACATCCTGGAGCTGAAGTAGGTTCCAAGGGTTCGGCTGTTCGCCGATTAAAGTGGTACGTGAGCTGGGTTCAGAACGTCGTGAGACAGTTCGGTCCCTATCTTCTACAAAAAGAAAACTAATAAGCTTAGACTTTAGTACGAGAGGACCAAGTCAAGTAAACCTCTGGTGTATCGGTTGTTTTATTTAAGCATCGCCGAGTAGCTACGTTTATAAAAAATAACTGCTGAAAGCATATAAGCAGGAAATTTTCTTAAAAAAATGTTTTTTAAACTCGTAAAAGAATATTACGTTGATAGGTTTAAAATATAAAAATTAAAATTTTTTTGTTTATAAAAACTAAATTAAAGTGTTATATATTTATTAAAAAATTTTAAAATATAACTTTTCATTTTTTTAAATAAAAAATATGTTTTAAAAAAGAGTTTGATCCTGGCTCCGAATGAACGCTTGCAATATACTTTACACATGTTAGTTAAATATTTTGAATAAAATATAGCGAACGAGTGAGTAATATATAAGAATTTACCTTAAAGTTTGTACTAAAAATCTTTAGATTTTAATGACAAAAAAAGTAAAATGCTGCTTTAAGATAAGCTTATATCAGAATTAGGTAGTTGGTTGGATAATAGCTAACCAAGCCATTGATTCTTAGTTGGCCTGGGAGGGTGTTCAACCACGTTAGAACTGAGACAAGGTCTAAGCTTTTAGCCAGCAGTGAGGAATTTTGGACAATAAGCGAAAGCTTGATCCAGTAATATTGCGCAAATGAGGAAAGCTAAAAAGATTTAAAAATTAAATTGGTTGTAAAGTTTTTTCGTCGACTATAAATTATGATTATGTTGAAAAAGAAGTTCCGACTAACTTCGTGCCAGCAGTCGCGGTAATACGAAGGGAACTAGCGTTATTCAAAATGATTGGGCGTAAAAAGTTTGTAGGTGGCATTTTATTCTTAAATTTAAATATTAATTTTAATTTTAATACATCAATTTAATTTAAATATTTGCTAGAGTATAACAAGAGATAACAGAATTTTATAAAAAGGAGTAAAATCCGTAGACTTATAAAGGAATGTCAGTGGCGAAAGCGGTTATCTGGGTTTTTACTGACACTGAGAAACGAAGGCATAGGTAGCAAATAGGATTAGATACCCTAGTAGTCTATGCTGTCAAAGATGAGTGCTACTATTAAAAATTTTTTTGGTAGATAGTTAACGCGTTAAGCACTCTGCCTGGGGAGTACGGTCGCAAGATTAGAACTCAAAGGAATTGACGGGGATTTACACAAGTGGTGGAACATGTTGTTTAATGCGATTATACGCGCGAAATCTTACCAGTTTTTGAATATAAAATAAACGCTGTTTAATTTCAGATGTAATTAAAATATTTTAATTAAAAATAATTTAAAGTTTTTTATACAGGTGTTGCATGGCTGTCGTCAGCTCGTGTCGTGAGATGTTTGGTTAAGTCCTTAAACGAGCGCAACTCTTTTCAAATTTTGTTTTGTTATTTTTTATTTAAGTATAAATATTGTAATTAAAATTTAATTTGAGACTGCCTTTTTTATAAATTGGAGGAAGGTAAGAAAGATGTCAAGTCCTTATGGCCTTTATAAACTGGGCAACAAACGTGTTACAATGATAATTACAAAAAGTTATGCAAATAATTAAAAGTAAAGCAAATCTAAAAAAATTATCGTGTTCGGATTGTAAGCTGAAACTCGTTTGCATGAAGGCGGAATCACAAGTAATCGAAAATCAGCACGTTTCGGTGAATTTGTACCTAAATCTTGCACACACCGCCCGTCACATGCTGGGAATAAATCTCGTTTGAAATTTATTTATATATTTAAAATACGCTTTTAAAGAGTAATCCTCTTTTGTAATTATTTTTTTTGATATAAGTAAACTATTATTGATTTATAACCGGGATGAAGTCGTAACAAGGTAATCGTACGGGAACGTGCGGTTGGAATAAAAATATATATATGTTGTGGTTTTAAAACTTAAGTTTATTTAAAAATTTTTTAAATAATATGCAGAGTAAAGCAGTACGGTAGCTTGTCGGGCTCATAATCCGGAAGTCATAGGTTCAAATCCTATTTCTGCAAAAAAATAAAAATATGAATTTCCAAAATTATAATGATCTTTTATTTCAAATTATTTGTTTAATATATTTTATTTACTGTGTATATCTTTTATCAATGTTTTTTTATGAAAAAAACAAAATAGGAACTCAAAAATTTTCTAAATTTGGGTTAAAAAAAAATTTAAAAACTATAATTTTTTCTTTAAATTTAATGTTAATTTTCTTGTTAAATTGTGTATATGATTTATACACTGTTTTAAATGTAGTGAGTATTTGGTGGTTTTGGGGAGGTGTGTTAGCTTTTTTACCTAAAGAAACCTTATTTCGTTTAACATGGGTTTCTTTAATTATAATATTTATACTTTTATTCTTAAAATCCTTTCCTATGAATCCTCTACTTTTATTTTTATTAATATTCTATTTTTATTTTTTAGCTGAAAAGTTTTCTTTTTTTATAACTTTAAAATCTGTATTTAAAGAAACTAAAGAAGAAGACTGTAGTGTACCTTCAAAATTTCTTTTCACTAATTTTTTTATGGCAATAAGAATATTAAGTTTAATTAGTGTATGTTTTTTTATTTTTTTCCCCCCTACTTGGTTTAATATTGAAAATTTAGAGTTTATTACTTGTTTTAAATTATCAGCTTTAACTTTTTTAAGTTTTTCTAATGTTCTAAATTTAATTGATTATTGGGATGATTAAAAATATAATATTTCATTTTTTTTTAATTAAAAAAATTGTTTTAAAAAAGAGTTTGATCCTGGCTCCGAATGAACGCTTGTAATATACTTTACACATGTTAGTTAAATATTTTGAATAAAATATAGCGAACGAGTGAGTAATATATAAGAATTTACCTTAAAGTTTGTACTAAAAATCTTTAGATTTTAATGACAAAAAAAGTAAAATGCTGCTTTAAGATAAGCTTATATCAGAATTAGGTAGTTGGTTGGATAATAGCTAACCAAGCCATTGATTCTTAGTTGGCCTGGGAGGGTGTTCAACCACGTTAGAACTGAGACAAGGTCTAAGCTTTTAGCCAGCAGTGAGGAATTTTGGACAATAAGCGAAAGCTTGATCCAGTAATATTGCGCAAATGAGGAAAGCTAAAAAGATTTAAAAATTAAATTGGTTGTAAAGTTTTTTCGTCGACTATAAATTATGATTATGTTGAAAAAGAAGTTCCGACTAACTTCGTGCCAGCAGTCGCGGTAATACGAAGGGAACTAGCGTTATTCAAAATGATTGGGCGTAAAAAGTTTGTAGGTGGCATTTTATTCTTAAATTTAAATATTAATTTTAATTTTAATACATCAATTTAATTTAAATATTTGCTAGAGTATAACAAGAGATAACAGAATTTTATAAAAAGGAGTAAAATCCGTAGACTTATAAAGGAATGTCAGTGGCGAAAGCGGTTATCTGGGTTTTTACTGACACTGAGAAACGAAGGCATAGGTAGCAAATAGGATTAGATACCCTAGTAGTCTATGCTGTCAAAGATGAGTGCTACTATTAAAAATTTTTTTGGTAGATAGTTAACGCGTTAAGCACTCTGCCTGGGGAGTACGGTCGCAAGATTAGAACTCAAAGGAATTGACGGGGATTTACACAAGTGGTGGAACATGTTGTTTAATGCGATTATACGCGCGAAATCTTACCAGTTTTTGAATATAAAATAAACGCTGTTTAATTTCAGATGTAATTAAAATATTTTAATTAAAAATAATTTAAAGTTTTTTATACAGGTGTTGCATGGCTGTCGTCAGCTCGTGTCGTGAGATGTTTGGTTAAGTCCTTAAACGAGCGCAACTCTTTTCAAATTTTGTTTTGTTATTTTTTATTTAAGTATAAATATTGTAATTAAAATTTAATTTGAGACTGCCTTTTTTATAAATTGGAGGAAGGTAAGAAAGATGTCAAGTCCTTATGGCCTTTATAAACTGGGCAACAAACGTGTTACAATGATAATTACAAAAAGTTATGCAAATAATTAAAAGTAAAGCAAATCTAAAAAAATTATCGTGTTCGGATTGTAAGCTGAAACTCGTTTGCATGAAGGCGGAATCACAAGTAATCGAAAATCAGCACGTTTCGGTGAATTTGTACCTAAATCTTGCACACACCGCCCGTCACATGCTGGGAATAAATCTCGTTTGAAATTTATTTATATATTTAAAATACGCTTTTAAAGAGTAATCCTCTTTTGTAATTATTTTTTTTGATATAAGTAAACTATTATTGATTTATAACCGGGATGAAGTCGTAACAAGGTAATCGTACGGGAACGTGCGGTTGGAATAAAAATATATATTAATTTTATAATTATAAAATTAAGTTTTATTTACTTCAATAATTACAATTATGACTTATTTTTATTTTGAATCATTAAAAATTTCTGGTTTAGTACTTTTTTCAATATTTTTGTCGGCAATAATTTTAACGTTGTCTTATATGTTAAGCAATTCAAACCCGGATATAGAAAAACTGTCATCTTATGAGTGTGGGTTTGATCCATATGAAGACGCTAGAAATGTTTTTGATGTTCGTTTTTATTTGGTAGCTATTTTATTTATTGTTTTTGATTTAGAAGCTGTATTTTTTTATCCTTGGTGTGTTTCTTTAAGTTTTTTAAGCATTGATGCGTTTTGGGGGATGGTTGATTTTATTTTAGAATTATTATTAGGTTTTTTATACGCTTGGAAAGTTGGTGCTTTAGATTGGGAATAAGATTTTTATAAAAGTGAAACATTTAGTTAAAAAAGATATAAAATTTCGAAAAAAACAAAAAAGTTTTGAATTAAAAAAATTGTGTATAAAATTTTTTGTAATTTATGTTTTAAATTTTAAACAAAAAAATATTAATAAATACTACTTTTTCAAATTTATTTTGTTATTAAAACTAAACATGTATTCAAAACTTAAGTACAGTAAATCACTTCTTGTACGTCGTTGTATTTTAACAGGACGAAGTCGAAGTTCTACTCGATCTGTTGGTAACATTTCTAGAAATTCTTTAAAAGATTTATTTTCTATGGGATTAATTCCTGGCTATAAAAAAGCTGTTTGGTAATTTTTAATTTATTTATAAAAGATTTAAATATGATTCAAAAAGGATCTAAACTAAATGTTATTGACAATTCAGGAGCACGTTTTGTTTCCTGTATTCATGTACCTAAAGGATATAGACAACGTTACGCTTTTGTTGGTGATAATATTATAGTTTCTGTTAAAAAACTGCGTAATAAACGAAAACTGTTTTCAAAAGTAAAAAAAGGTGATGTTACAAAAGCTTTAATTATTAGAACAAAAACCAGATTAAAGTCTTATTCTGCTGAAAATTTAAGCTTTAAAGAAAATTCGGTTGTTTTATTTAATAAACAAAATAAACTAATAGGTACACGTCTTTTTGGAATTATTCCTTCAAGATTTAGGTACACTAGATATTTAAAACTTGTATCTTTAGCTGCAGGTTTAGCTTATTAAAAAGTGAATAGTATACAAAAATAACAATGACTATTTTTAATCAACTCTTAAAAAAAAAAAAAAAACCAAAAAAAAAAAAAAAAAAAAAAAAAAAAA
>Ga0208258_1000062_pt1 | contig 34737 bp, 20 predicted proteins | sample CryBogCBH08Jun09_FD_185512 | JGI IMG/M metagenome (GOLD analysis project Ga0208258, IMG submission 185512) | Freshwater microbial communities from Crystal Bog, Wisconsin, USA - CBH08Jun09 (SPAdes) (version 2) | ecosystem: Environmental > Aquatic > Freshwater > Lake | place: Crystal Bog...
ACAGCGGGGCCTCCCTTGCAGGGACGGGCACGATGGGTGCCTTAAAGGTGAGTGGCGGTGCCTCCCTTTCCAGCGGTCTTAACGGCGGTGTGGGTCAACTCTCCGTGACCAGGGGACTCACGCTTGATACTGGCAGCACCCTTAATTGGAAGCTGGCTGATGCCTCCAGCATCACTCCCGGCATCGGTTTCGACTCCTTCTCGGTTGGTGGTGTCCTTAGCCTCAACTCCTCGATTAACTTCAACCTGCTCAATGCTGCGGGAGGCACGGCCAATTTCCTAAACAATCAGAACAGCCAGTGGCTCGTGGCGAGCGCTGGATCGATCCTTGGTTTCTCAACGAATGATTTCACCATTAACCTTTCTGGCTTCACCAACGCTTTGGGAGGTGGGTCTTTCACTTTTGCCACCAATGCTCTGGGCGGAGGTTATGGGCTCTATCTCGATTTCATAGCCCTGGGCGTGAATCCCTGGACGGGGAACATTGCTGCGGGATCGAATGCTATTTCCGGCCAGACTGTCACCGGCACCAACAGCGCCGTCATCGGCGCGAATGCCAGTCGCGCTGGTTCGGTTAATATCTCCAACAACGGCTCATGGATCATTCCGGGCAACCTTACTGTGGGAGGTTCCACCAATGGGAGCGGCAGTCTGACAATTGGCACAGGTGGTTCCCTGCAAGCCAACGCGCTTAGAATCTCTGATCAGGCCGGTTCCAAGGGGCTTGTTCTCATCACCAACGGAGCCTCTCCAACGGCCCTCTCACTTGGTAGTGGCACAATCTCCTTCGGACAAGGTAATGGTCAGCTTCAGTTCGCCCAATCGGGGGCCGAGATTGTGACTAATGCAATCACGGGTAAGGGGATGATTGTTTCCTCGGGAACGGGGACGACGACCTTTAGCGCAAACAACTCTGGCTTTAGCGGAACCAATTATCTTTCTTCTGGAACCGTGGTTGTGGCATCCGGCGCCCAACTCGGTGGATCGGTCAACATTGCTGGTCAGAATGCCGTGCTTGCCCTGAACACCAATGCCACCTTGACCGGTACGGGTCCGGTGGCGGTTGCAGGAACACTTTTGGATAATTCCAAGCTCTCGTTCACCAATGCCATCAAGGGGCAGGTTGTTCTTGCCCCGACCGGAACCCTCCAGAAAACCTATACAAACGGTGCCTCCGTCGCGGGATTCGGAGCCGGCATCGGAGCCGGGAAAACCTTTTCCATCTTAGCCGGAACGGCTGCTTCAAACACCCTGAGCGCCTCCCTGGTAAACGGGGCTCTCAACTTCAAAGGCACTTACACCAATGCCGCCGTTCTCTCACTGACAGACCCGTCATTCAGCGCGATCAAGAACACCATTCAGTGGTACAACACCAATACCTCAACTTGGCAGAACACCATTCAAGGCAATGGTAAGAACGGTGCTGTATCAAATGCCTCCTCCAGTTCCATCATCTCGGGATTGGGATCAAATGCCAGGCTCTGGACGGCGAACGGTTTCCTTGGAAGTTTCAATACCTTCCTCATCGATTACAGGAGTTTGAATCTGACCAACGGACTGGCCTCGCTCAATGCTCTCAGCACATCCCTCATCAACAGTGATCTCAATTCGATCATGGGCACCTACGGTTACGATGCATCCACGCACTCCGCATGGGCGGTCATCGATCACAATAGTATCTTCGACAGTGGTGATGGATCGGCAACTCCGGACCTAGTTGCTGCCGCGCTGGCTGATGCTCCCGTGACTGCAGATCTCTCGGTCTTCAATTCTCCCGTCGTTACCGGAGCAGTACCGGAACCCGGTGAGTGGGGATTGATCTCCGTCGGTGCACTCTTCCTCATCATGGTGGGGTATCATCGGCGTCGTCGCCCTCCGGGCATTGTTTCTTGATGATTGGTCATCCAAGGAAATGATGGCTCTTCTCCACATTCGAGGGTTGGTGCTCCGCGTGATGCGGGGCATGACCTCGCATGGGGAAAAGTCCCCTAAAAATGCTTCGGAGACCGAATCGAGTGCCACCCCAGTATCTATGCGCTTGAGAACCCCTCGGCCCATGGTCCGGTTTCTGGCATTGATTCAAGCGATTTTGTTACTCTTTTCGGGAAGCCCCTCGGTCATGGCTCTCCAGTTTAACGCTGGACTGCGCTCCTCGGGTTCCTCCGGCGGCGGTCAGGGCTCCGCTCCGGCTCTCCAGAGCGCAGGTGCGGCGTCTGCGGAACTGACCGCAACACTGGCAAAGCAGTCACTGCAGAAGTCTCAGGCTGTCATCAAGGGACTCACGACGGCGCAGTCTCAGGCTGCAAATGCTGCAAAAGCCAATCCGGCGAATGGCACAGTGAACGGCAACTCGGTGGTCAACGGCTTGCAGATCACCGCTCCTACGGGACTTAATCAAGCCCCGGGGCTTGTTCCCTACTATAACGCGCAAAACCCGGCTCCCGTAGGAGGTTTAAACATTCCGAATGGGTCCGTTCCTGTCCCGGGCACATGGAGTGGTGTTTCGGGTGTCTCCCAGTCCGTTTCTGGTCCGGCCGCAGCCCCCTCCTCGGCCACGGTCACGATCACGCAGAATCAACAGACGGCTAATCTTTATTGGTCGCACTTCAATGTCGGCCCCCAGACAACCCTGAACTTCAACCAAAGCGCCGGTGGTGCGAATGCCGGTACCTGGATCGCCTTTAACAAGGTGATGACTCCCTCCGATCCCTCTCATATCTTTGGAAATATCAATGCCCAGGGACAGGTCTATATCCAAAACCAGGGTGGAATTCTTTTTCATGCCGGATCCAAGGTGAACGTCCAATCACTGGTCGCCGCCACACTGCCCATTAATCCAAACCTTGCTGGTGATCCGCTTGGCGGAATCAATAAAGGTCAGGGATTAGCAAACAATCCCGACTACCAGTTCCTCTTCTCGGCACTTCCAGTAAGTGCTGGAACAGTAGGCCCAACGGCTGCCTGGACGCCCTCTGTTTCAAGCGCAATAGGGGATGTTGTCGTGGAACCGGGAGCGGTTATTCAAGCCACCGTAAATTCTGCGAATTCCGGTGGTCTCGTGGCTCTTGTCGCTCCCAATGTCAAGAATCAGGGAACAATCAGCACCCCCAATGGTCAGACTGTTCTGGCGGCGGGCCTTCAGGTTGGCATGATCCCCCATCCCACAGCTGATCCCAGCCTTCGAGGACTCGATTTCTATGTCGGCAAAGTAGCCGATCCATCGGTCAGCACCATCTCTTCAAGCGATGGATCCTCTACCACCGGAAATACTGGAACTGCAGAAAATGACGGGTTGATTTCCATTCCGGAGGGGAATGCAACAATGGTTGGAAAGACGGTTCAGATCGGGTCTTTTTCCTGGCTACTTCCCCAACCACTTGCAGACGGAACTACAGTGGCGAGTGGTCACGGTGCCATTGCGGGAACCACATCGGTCTCTTTCAACGGGCGCATTGATCTGCTTGCCGATTACAACACCACGATCAACGGCAACTACAAGCAGCAGGGGCAACCACTTCTGTATCAATCAACCGGGTTGGTCCAGATGGGGCCGGGCAGCGCAATACAGATCCTTCCCGAGTGGGACAGTTCCGCCACAGTGACGGGGACGACTTTGGCCCTGAACTCGTTGGTTTCAATCCAAGGAAGCTCAGTCGATTTCGGATCAGGATCTGTCTTGGTAGCTCCCGGCGCGGGCGTCACACCAGGAGCTTTTTCGGAAACCGGTCTGAAATTATCAAGTGGCATCACCGTCCAGGCTGGCAGTTGGTACGATGACGGAAGTCACAGTCTCCAGTTTATCCAGTCGGGAGGGCAAATTTACTTGGGCTCCTCTTCAGTAATCGATGTCTCTGGATCAACGGATGTTCAGGTAAGCAGTGCACAAAATTTTGTGACGCTCCAACTGCGCGGGGCTCAACTTGCTGGGGAGCCTCTTCAAGACAATGGCCAGAACCCGATCTATGGCCAGAACCTGACGGTTGATATCCGGGATTCCGGAACCTACAACGGGCAGTATTGGATCGGGACTCCGCTCGGCGATGCGACCGGTTACGCGGCGCTGGTCCAGAGGGGAGTGGGACAATTAACGATCAATGGAGGAAGCGTGGCGCTTCAGGCTGGTGATTCCGTTGTCGAGGCTCCCGGTTCGCAGATCAATATTTCTGGAGGATGGGTGCAGTACTCAGGTGGATCTTATGCAGTATCCCAATTGGTCAATTCCCTCGGGCAAGTTGTTCCCATCTACAAGGCGACTCCGAATCTGCCATATGTCTCGATTGTCAAGGACCCTGCCACGGTCTATGAGGCACCCTACGTGAACGGGGGTAACGGGGGTGGCATCACGATTCAGGCAGCCTCCGTGGCACTCGACGGCTCCGTTCAGGGTAATACCGTTGCCGGCGCCCGGCAGTTGCGTCCATGGGCGGCTGGATCTGCCAGTGCTCTCCCTGCTCCCTCCTCCTTCAATCTGGCACTTTTTGAACAGAAAGTGCTGAATGGCGCAGCGGTTCAGTTTTCTCCATATGCACCCGATGTGGTGTTCGCTCCCGGACCAATCCAAGAGAGTATCGCTTCCTTTGCGTTGGATGGGTCAGGCAATCCGCTCCAGCTCCCCGCTTCGCGTCAATCGACCATCTATCTTGATCCGCAATTGGCCTCTCTGGGTGGTTTTGGGCAGATTGCGATCAATGATCATGACGGGTCTGTTTCCATCCCATCTGGCACCACGTTGGAACTCGGTCCGGGGGGATCCCTATCGATCGGAGCTGCTAATATTTCGGTGGGGGGGAATGTTTTCGCCCCAGGGGGGGGCGTCTCCATGACGGCATACCGGGTCTCCTATGAATTGGCCAACGGACTCAAGGTTATCACTTCCCAGACGCAACCTTACTTGGATGTTCTGCAAGACTCTTCTGGTGCTCAGTTTGTTCAGTACGGCGCTGTGGCCAATGATACGGTTCAGGTGATTAATGCGGATGGGGTTATCAGCACCAAAGTCTATTCATCACTCACCCCCGTAACTTCCGGCAGCATATCTGTCTCGGTTGGAGCCCGATTGGATGTTTCCGGATCAGTCGTCAATGACATGCCCGGACAGTCCGGTGGTGGGGCGATACCCATTCTCTCCTCGGGAGGAAGCGTTCAGATCGGTGGTTACAATGTGGCTCTATCCCCAGGAGCCTACCTGAATGTTTCCGGAGGAGGCTATGTTACTGGCAAGGGGGCGATCAGTTACGGGAATGCCGGCTCGATTGCCATTTCCGGAGGTCAGGATATTCAGCAAAATGACATGCACGGGGGAACCCTGCAGCTTGGCTCAACCATGACTGGCTTTGCGGGAACCAGCCTTGCGGGTGGAGGAAATCCCGGAAGCCTCTCGATCTCGGCTCCAGAAATCACGATCGGTGCGAATGGTGCGCAGGGTGTTTCTCTGCCCACCACGTTCTTCAATCAGGGCGGCTTTGGATCCTTTGCCCTGACGGGATTCAGTGGCGTTGGAAACCCCGGGGATCAGGACTACCAACCCGGAATCTTGGTGGCGCCCGGAGCGGTCATCAATCCGCAGATTCAGGGTGAGGCCTTTGTTTTCACGGGTAATCAGACAGTGATGACTCCCTTCAGTTTGCCCGGATCCTTGGGCCACTCGGCGAACTTAAGCCTGAATGCAAAAGGGGTTATGGATTCCACCCTGACTTTTGGACAGCAGCTTCTGGTTCGGGGTGATTTGGTTCAGGAGTCCGGATCGGAGATTATCCTCCAGCCATCGCTTAAGGTCTCCTCAGGGGTTGCGTCCGCTTCGTCCGGATCACTCTCTCTCTCAGGAATGACTGTGGAGGAACTTGGCTCAATCGTGGTGCCCGGCGGTAGTGTCATCATCAAGGGAGGCGGTAGTCTCGCCTCCAACCTGCTGCAGAATAATCCTTACGTGACAGTCGATCTCGGATCCATGGCTTCGGTGTCCGTTGATGGCGTGGCTCTTTACACCCAGGATCCGGGTCATGTCAGATCCTCCTTTGGATCCGTCCTCTCCGGAGGATCCGTTGCGATCAGCGGCAACCTGCTTGCTCACCCGGGTTCGTCGATTGAAGCCAACGGCGCCAGTGGAGTTTTCAGTGATCTTGGAAACGGGGGGAAACTCACTGCATTCAGGGCCGATAGTTCTGGAGGATCCATTAGTCTCTCCGGTGGTCAGGCTTTCTATTCGGATGCGGTGCTGACCGCCGCGTCGGGCGGACCTTCAGCCCAGGGAGGGGCGCTTAGCATCTCTTCCGGTAATTTTCAGTCTGGTAGCGTCTCCGATCCCTCGCTGGTGATCACGGCAAGCGGATCCTCATCTCCGTCAGGTCTTGCCGGGGTGGCGCAAGCGATGCCTGCAACGGACTCCTATGGCGCTCCGGGCGGAGGACACGTGGAGGTTTCTTCTTTCCAGAGCGGTGGATTCAACTCCGTGACTCTTGCGGGCAATCTGCTCTTTGCAGGCTCCTCACCCATCGTTATCGCAAGCAAAGGTACGATCACGGCCGGTACCGGAGGAGTGATTAAATCCGAGGCCGCGGTCACGCTGGATGCCCCGGTTGTCCAGTTGGGCATGGCGTTTGAGAATCCCTTGGCCCCTTCGTCGTCTCAATTAACAACAGTGCTGGGAACGATCACCACCCCCCTCTTTGCTCCCCCCACCTATGGCAGTGGTAATCTGCAAATCAATGCCGGATCTCTCATTAATGTGGGCAATCTGTCACTTCAGGGAATCGGAACCGCAGGCCTCTCTGTCGCTTATGGTGACATACGTGGCGATGGGAATCTTGTGATGGCCGGTGACTTGACCCTTGCCGCATCCCAGATCTATCCGAGCACTGGCGCCGTATTCACCGCGGTTGCCTTCAATCATGACTCCGGCGGCAATGCAACCGGGGCGGCTCCCAATGCTCAATCCGGAGTGATTGCCGGATCCATCGTGGTGCAGGCAGTGGGCCAAGAAGCATCCACGCCTCTCTCGGCGGGTGGAAGCCTGAATCTCTATGCATCACAAATCACTCAGGGTGGTGTGCTCAAGGCTCCTTTCGGTTCCATTGTGCTCGGGGCAACGGGAGGCGCCTCTAATCCCAAGGATCCCATGTCCGGAATCACCGCTCCGGACACAGGAGCACTGACCTTGACCAGTGCGAGTATGACCTCTGTTTCCGGTGCGGGCGTGGTGGTGCCCTATGGTCTCTCGACAGACGGTTCCACATGGATTGATCCCGCAGGTTCGGACATCACGACGATCGGACTGCCAGCAAAGGCAATCACCCTTAAGGCAGGATCCACCGCCCTCTCAAGCGGGGCCTCTCTCGATCTGCAGGGCGGAGGCGAACTGAAGGCACTGGATTGGGTTCCCGGCTTGGGAGGCACGGTAAATATCCTCGGCAGTGCCACGGACTCTTGGAATTCCCACTTCACCTACAATCAGGGTGATTTGGTTTCCTATCAGGGAAAGACATGGTCTGCCCGTCAATCCAGCGCCGGTGTTGCCCCTTCGGTTGGTCCGAATTGGACCTTGGTTCCCCAAGCCTATGCAATCCTTCCCGGGTATCATGCACCCTATGCACCGACCGGTTATGCCGACGGGTCCCTTGCAGTGGGAACTACTGTGGAGTTGAACGGGGGAGCCGGATTATCGTCAGGATCTTACACGCTCCTGCCTGCAAGTTACGCCTCACTGCCGGGAGCTTATCTGCTTTCCGTTTCATCGTTGGTGCGCAATACCGAGGTGCCGATCTCGATCCCGCAACCCGACGGAACGACCCTTGTCTCCGGGACGCTCTTCAATACCTTGGCGCAGGGAGTGACTCCCGTTCCGAACGCTTCCCTGTTCCTCCTCTCCACACCGGCCGAACTTGCCAAACAGGTTCTCTACCAGAACCTCAGCGCCTCCTCCTTCTTTGCCTCAACGGGAACACCTCTTCCGGCTAACGGAGGAAACTTGACCGTCTCCTCAACGGCACTTGTCAATCCGATCACCTTTGGATCCGGAGTGAAGCTGAACGCCGCGGGTACTGGTGCATCTCCGGGAGGACTCGTTGCGGTGACGGCTCCGGGGCAGTTCTCCATCGGAGGGGCTGGCGGCGCCGGTATCGTGCAGATTGACCCTTCGCTTCTGAATCAATGGCAGTACGGAGGTCTTCTTATTGGAGGCGAACTCACCTCCTCGGGAAGCGGGTCTGCTCCGACGCTTGACGTGGCTGCCTCCTCCGTAACCGTGGGGCAGAACGTCTCCCTGACGGGCAATGACATCATCCTTGCGGCCAGCCAATCGATCAATGTCCTCGGTGGTGCCTCCATTGTGTCCCAAGGGTCTTCACTCTCTCCCTACGAACAGATCGCCGTGAATGGCAACGGTGTCCTGCTGCGCGTGAGCGGTGATACCTCTGCCTCGGAAACCCGCGCCGGTGTCTCCTCCGGTTCCTCCTCTGTCGTGTCGCTCGGTCAGGGTGTTGTTCTTGGAGGAAATTCCGTTGTCTTGGATACGAGTGGAAATGCGATCATTGATTCGTCCGTGCAATTTCAGGCCAAATCGCTCTCCCTGGCAGCCGGATCGATGGCCATGGTGCTCGATACCCAGCCTTCCCAGGGGTTGATCAATGATCTCGCCGGAAACGAATCCTCGGGAATGGTGCTTCAGGGTGCGGTTCTGCAAAGCGCGGCCACCGCAAAGGCACTCTCCCTAACAAGTTACTCGACACTCGATTTTTACGGATCCTCTCAGAATCTTGCGAACGGATCCTTCGGTTCGCAGGACATGACACAACTTGCCCTGCACACCGGTGAGATCCGGGGGTTTGACCTGAACGGCGGAACTGCCGCATTCACCGCCCAATCAATCACTCTCGACAATGCATCCGGATCACCCTCATCGGCACCCATCACTTCCTTGTCGGACGGATCCCTGGAGTTGGACGCCGCGAAAATCTCGCTGGGGAAAAACACACTCGCCATCGACCAGTTTGCGAATGTTTCCCTGAACGCAACGGGAGTCATTGCCGGAACTTCATCGGGAGCAATGATCGTCGGCACCACTGCAATCCCGGCGAGTCTCTACATGACCGCCCCCCTGATCACCGCCACCGCGGGCAACACGCTGAAGGTGAGCGCCTCGGGCGATCTTCTCCTTCAGGCGCCAGATGGCGGTGCCGCCACCACTCCTTCGATCCGCCCCGGTGCCGGAATTACCATGAACTTCACGGGGTCTACGGTTGCAGTCGACACGACCCTATCCGCACCTTCGGGTCAGATCACGCTGCATGCGACGAGCGGGGATGTCGTGATCGGGGGGCAGGGTACTGCACTGCTTGATGTCTCCGGCACCTCTAAGAAATTCGACGCCATCATTTCCTCTGCCGATGCGGGGTCGATACGATTGCTCTCGGACACGGGAAATGTGGCTCTTGGTGTCGGGGCCACCCTGAATCTTTCGGGAACCGGTGCCTCCTCCGCCGGCACGCTCTCAGTGATTGCTACACAGGGAGCATTCTCAATCGATCCCGTGGCTTCGCTCAATGCGGTTGCCGGTGCTAATGGGGGTGCAAACGGAAGTTTATCGCTGGATGTGGCGTCGTTGAACCCCTCCGGAACCGGACCATCCCTGATCACCGCCGTGGCCTCCCAACTCAGCGCCGCGAACTTCACCCAGTCCCTGACACTTCGCATCCGCACGGGGGATGTCGATCTCGACACTTATGTGGCGGCGCGCAATTTCTCCCTGATAGTCGATCAGGGATCGATCGACGTGACGCCGAATGGGGTTGTTGATGCCTCGGGAGCGACCGGCGGCTCTATCGCACTCCAGGCTTCCGGCAGTGTGATTCTTGAGCCCAATAGTCTCCTGAACGTTCATGGTGATACTTACGACAGCGCTGGCAAAGGAGGGGTCGTCTTCCTGAGTGCGGGTGCCGAAACTGCTGCCCAGATCAATCCGAATGCGGTGCTCGATCTTCAGACGGCCTCCGCGATCGACCTCGGTGTGACTGCGACTCCGTCAAGCAGCCAGCAACTTGGAGGGGTTCTTCATCTTCGCGCCCCGATCACTCAGGACGGTACCGATATTCAGATGGCGAATCTCGACTCGACGGTTTCCGGGGCTTCGAGTATCGCGGTGGAGGGGTATAGGACCTATGATCTTACGGGCACATCCGGTGAGATCACACAATCGCTTCGACAGCAGGTGAATTCGGATGCGCAGGCTTTCTATGGATCACCCGGAGGCAACTCGGACTCGGCGAACGCGATCATGAACCGCCTTACTGCAAACCAACCAACCTCCGTTTCAAGCGTGATGAACCTTGCCCCGGGAGTGGAGATCATCAATCAGTCAGGCGATCTCACGCTCAACCAGGATTGGGATCTGTCGACTTTTCGGGTTGGAGCCAACAGTGCTCCTGGTTTCCTCACGCTTCGCGCTTCCGGCAATGTCACACTCAACGCCAGCCTGAGCGACGGTTTTACCAGCAGTGCCTATACGGCCTCCTTGCTGACGTTGAATCAAAACCTGCCCGTGAACTTCCAGTCATGGGGCTACACCATCACGGCCGGATCGGATCTTTCCTCGGCATCCATGACCGCTTACCTTCCCGGAAATGCCGGTAATATGAATCTCGGGGTTTCTGCAAACGGTCCCATCCTTGCATCGGGAGGATCCTCGGCACAGACCTCCTCCCCCCTCCAGAATTACTATCAGGTCATCAGGACGGGAACGGGAGACATCGCGATCTCCGCGTCCGGTGATATCCATCTCTGGAACCAGTTTGCTTCGATCTACACCGCAGGCAGTCAGCTTTGGGATCCCACAATGGGAGGGACTTTTGATGTTCCGACTCCCGTCTTCACGGATCAGAACAAAACACCGCTTGGTTCCGTCCAGCAGTTGACTCCTTACCCCGCGCAATTCAGTCAAGCCGGTGGCAATATCGTGTTGCAGGCGGGTGGGAACATCACCCACGTGTCACGGAATTCCAGAAACGTCATGGTGCAGGATTCAACCGCCGAGTTGCCCTCCAATTGGCTTTATCGTCGGGGGGCCGTGGATGCCAATGGAAACTTCCTGCAGGTTTCCTCTCCCACGATGGAAGTCGAGTCGACCAGTTGGTGGGTTGATTTCAGCAATTTCTTCGAGGGGGTGGGAGCGCTCGGAGGCGGTAATGTGAGCATGCTCGCCGGTGGCAACATCAGCAATGTGGACGCGGTCATTCCAACCAATTTTCGGATGCCGGGTCATTTGCAGGGAAGTGGTCTTTCCATCGCGCCCTCGCTCTCCTCGGGGCTCGAACTTGGCGGAGGAAACCTCACTGTCAGTACGGCGGGAAACCTGAATGCCGGCGTTTATTATGTGGAGAGCGGTACCGGATCGCTGCACGCCGGCGGAAGCATCGTCACCGACGCGACGAGGGATCCTCAGCTTTCGCAGTTGATCAACCCCAGCAGCACCCCAAGCACACCTGAGAGTTACCTGCCCACCACCCTGTTCTTGGGCAAGGGATCCTTTTCGGTCACTGCGGGTGGAAGCATCACACTCGGTCCTGTGGGCAATGCTTTCCTCCTGCCTCAGGGAATCAATAACAGCTTCTGGTACAAGACTTACTTCTCCACCTATGATCCCTCAGATTCAGTAAAGGCTGTTTCACTTGGCGGTGATGTGACGCTAAGGACGGCGGCATTCAGTCCCGGAAGTTCCGCGATTCTGCCGATGCTCCAGTTGTGGACGCAGGACATGATCAGCCCACTTCCCGGGCAACCCGGAACAATTGCTGCTTACTACGAGCCTTGGTTGAGATTGGCCGAGTCCAGTGTCTCCAGTTTGGGAGGAATACTCTCCCTCATGCCATCTTCCCTGAGCCTTGAATCATACAGCGGTGACATCAATCTCCAGGGTGGATTGACCCTCTCGCCATCCCCCACCGGCGAGTTGCAGTTGCTCGCCGCGGGATCGATCAACGGACTCACTCCTTCCGGTTTCTTCAGTGGTCCCCAAATCTACAGTGCCTCCACGGTCAACGTCTCCGACGCCAATCCCGCCTCCATACCCGGAGTGGCTTCGCCTCTCTCGTTCAGGTCATCATTGGCTTCTGCCCAGCAGGGGCTTTCGGGTAGCAACGGCAGGTCGGGTCAGGCCACCCTTCAGGTCAGCGCCCTTTTTCAGGAAACAGGATCCACTTTTGGTGGGGCGGCCTCCCTTCAGAGCAAACTGACGCTCCATGATGCGTCATTGCTTCATGCCGGGGACGCCAATCCCTTGGAGCTTTTTGCGGAGGCCGGAAGCATCTCGGGCCTGACCCTCTATTCGCCAAAATACTCCAGGATCATTGCCGGGAGTGATATCACGGACGTCGGTCTGTATATTCAAAACGTTGCCAGCACCGATACTAGCATCGTTTCCGCAGCTGGCAGCATCATCCCCTATGACCCGAGCTCTCCCCTTCAGAAGATTGCTCAGGCGGTTGATTTGGGAAGTGCCACAGTTCCCCTGCAATCAGGTGATATCCAGATCAGCGGTCCCGGGACTCTGGAGGTTCTTGCAGGTGGCAATGTGAATTTGGGTGACAACCCAGGTTCCACGGATCCGACGCTGAATGTCGGCATTACCAGCATTGGCAATGCAAGGAATCCTGCGCTCCCATTCCAAGGTGCGGATCTCATCGTAAGTGCGGGCGTGAAGTTACCCATGGGTCTTTCCTCCCAGGGTGCTCTTGCCCTTGATTCCTTTGCCCAGACGATTGTGAACGGAGCCGATGGTTTCACCTACCTATCCGAACTCGCCTCTCAGATGGCTTACACCGGAGACTCTCTGCTGTCCGGGGTGCATACGGCTGCTGATTTCGGAACTGACTCCACCCTCACACCCGATCAGAAAGCACGGCTCGAACTGCAGCTTTTCTACATTGTTCTTAGGGATACTGGACGTAATTACAGTAACCCGGACTCTACTGATTATCGTTCCTATGACAGGGCACGGACGGCAATCCAGAAAGTGGTCAATAACAATGCCGGAACTGGTAATATCATCACCTGGTCCCAGGATATTGCGACGGCCAATGGTGGCAACATCGACCTCTTCGCTCCCGGTGGCGGAATCACCATGGGAGCCATTAATTACAAGGCTGCCGGATCGAGCGTTGCTCCCGGTATCATCACGGAGGGAGGCGGTGCCATCAATATCCTCACCCAGCAGAATGTCTCGATCGGTATTGGCCGTATCTTCACCCTCAAGGGTGGCGATATCCTGATCTGGTCCGATAAGGGAAACATTGCCGCCGGGGCCTCTTCCAAGACGGTTCAGAGCGCTCCACCCACTCAGGTATTGGTTGACCCCCAGAGTGCACTGGTCGAGGCCGATCTCGCGGGTCTGGCTACCGGTGGTGGTATCGGTACGCTCGAGACGGTGATAGGGATTCCTCCCAGCGCCGTGGATCTCGACGCTCCCTCCGGAGTGATTGATGCGGGTGATGCCGGTATCCGTTCTTCGGGTAACCTCCACCTTGCCGCGACTGCCATCCTCAATGCTGCGAATATCGCGGTGGGAGGACTTTCGGTCGGTGTGCCTGCTGCTGCCGCAAGTTCAGCTCCTGCTGCGGCTGCTCCTGCTGCTCCTGCTGCGGCCTCCGCTCCATCGAGTGCCGCTAGCACTGCTGCCGCCGCTGCGAACAGCAATGCCGACAAGACCGCGGACAAGGGTAATGCGACCCAAGAGGATTCAACTCCCTCCGAATACACCATCACCATTGATGGTTACGGGGGGGGAGATGGCGGCGATGACGACTCCAAAAAGGCTGCGAACGCCTCCGTGGCTCCTATCCAAGCATCGTTATAAAAAGCTGACAAACTGACATTTTGAAAAACTGCAGCCTGAAAGGAAGTCGCGCTGAAAACTAAAAAGCTGACAGGCTGACATTAATCAATGCTGGCAGTTGAGCAGATTGAAAAGGAGTCCTAGTCTTACAGTGTTCGTCGAGTTTTTGAGGTCATGGTGACGAAGATAGCGATTAATTCGGATATCTCTCGATGTGTTTCCAGAGCAATATGGCGTTCAATATTGCAGTCCTCCCTAAGTAGCTCCAACCAGAGCAGCGACTCGTCAGCCTCTTGTAATAGAACATCCAATTTGGAGCAGAATTCCGCATCGGAACGGGATCTTGATGCCTCCCTGGCATGTGCGGCAATGGAAGTACCGGATCTCAGGAGTTGATGACCAATGACTTCAACCTCTCGGCGATTCTTTGGAAGATCGACATAGAGTCTGATCACTTTAGAGGCGACAGCTTTCGTCCTGACCCTTAAATCCTCGGATAAACGACTCATCAATCTCTATCAAACCTGCATTGCACTTTGTCAAGGGAACCACTCTCTTTTTTATCTATCAGAATTTCGTATTGTCCATCGGTTAGTGTTTTTAAGTCTCAGCATGTCAGCTTTTCGTGTTGTCAGTATGTCTTTATCCCCTCCTTAATTGTCACGGAATTGTCACAATTAAGTATTCCAGCTCGTTGTGCGGTTCTGGTAACTTTTTGAGCCATTTGCCCCGCTCCAAAAGAGAAGGCAATCGGTTCCTGTGCCTTTATCCAAAGCTCATTTCGTAAAAAAAATATTCGCTCCCGCTATTCGTCGCGGCGGTGAGGGGATTCTTTGTGCGATGTTCCTTACGATGGCGTGCGTCCGCTTGAGTGCTGCCGTAGATCCAAATCAAGTTACTTACTCCGAGGATGCTCCTCCTCCGGTTCCTCCTGTTGCGGCCACGCCTCCCGGAGTATCGACAAATACCGACAGAAGCCAGTTGCTTTACATCAAAGAGTTTCGAGTGATCGGCTCGCATCAGCTCAGCCGTTCCGAGATCGAGAAAGCAGTCTATCCTTACATGGGGCCGGAGCGTACCACTGATGATGTGGAGAAAGCCCGTGCGGCATTGGAAAAAGCCTTTCAGGACAAGGGATTCCAGACCGTGAGCGTCCAGATTCCGCAGCAGACCGGCAAGCGGGGCATTGTCTTCCTCCAGGTTGCGGAGGCAAAAATCGGCCGACTTAATGTGGAAGGATCCCGCTACTTCTCCATTGATGCGATCAAAAAGAAGGTTCCCTCGCTGCAACCCGGTTCGGTGCCTGATTTCAACAAGGTCTCCAAGGAAATCCTTGCTCTCAACCAGTGGGGAGATCGACAGGTGATTCCAACGCTCACACCTGGTTTCGAACCGGGCACCATCGATGTAAATCTCAAGGTGAACGATACCCTCCCGTGGCATGGATCGATCGAGTACAACAACCGCTACAGCTACGGCACTCCGATGTATCGACTGAATGCCGCCACCAGCTATGATAACCTCTGGCAGCGTGGCGACTCGATTGGCGGTTCCTATCAGACAGCTCCCGAGCAACCTTCGGCCGTGGAGAACTACAATATTTTCTATACGGCTCGCATTCCTGCAATCGACTGGCTGAGATTGAATGTCTCTTACGGATATCAGAACAGCACCTCCACGCTCCCTTCCAGTGGATCCGGTAGCGGAGCCTCCCTCGGTAATGGCGACACCGCGGGATTCCGACTGCTTGCGGCGCTTCCCTCCGAGCAGTATTTCAGCCAGTCGTTCAGCGTTGGAATGGATTTCAAGCACAACAACCAGATTACCCAGGCAAATCAAACAGCGGGCGCCAACATCAATAACGGTCAACCGCTCAGTTATGCTCCGGTCAGGATGAACTATAACGCCGTCCTGGCGCCTTCCAACTCGGTGACCATCTTCGATGCCGGACTCACTTTCGGTATTCGCGGAGCAATTGTTGGCTTCGGTAACAATACCTATGGTAACGAGTCCGAGATCACAAATTCTCAGGCGGGAGCTGATGGAGGCTTTTTTGTTATGAAGGGAGATCTCTCCCACACACATGACCTGCCGGGTGGCTTTCAGGTTTTTGGAAAGATCCAAGGACAGTGGTCTCCGGAGCCCCTCATTTACACCGAGCAATATGCCGCCGGCGGACTCGATACCTGCCGCGGATACCTTGAGGGTGCTGTGGTGGGGGACAGCGGCCTCTTCGGTAGTGCGGAGCTCCGTTCCCCGTCGCTTCTGGCGGGACATGCAGGGATTAATGAATGGCGCGTCTATGGCTTCTTCGACGGCGGTGCGGTCTACAACACCTATCCGAACACCGCCAACCCACCTCCCACCCAGTTCAATCTGGCCTCCTTCGGTTTTGGATCGCGCCTGAAGATGATGAAGTACCTCAACGGCTCCATCGACTATGGCGTTCCGCTTACCACACAACCCTCCAACCAAAACCCTCCATCCGTCGTGGCTTGGTCTCCCCTCATTACATTCCGACTCTTCGGAGAATTTTAACTGCGTTACCCATCCAACATTCATGAAAATAATAGCCACACTTCGAATACTCGCCCTCTTTGTTTTGGCAACCGAAAGTCTCAATGCCCGTACCTGGTGGAATGAGGCTTGGAGCTCCCGGGAAAAGATCACGGTCGACACCACCGACAATGGCGTCGCCGTCTCCGATCCCATCGGGACCACCACCGTGGTTGTCCGCCTTCATGACGGAAACTTCGACTTCTCCAATTCCAAGGAGGATGGGAGCGACCTGCGCTTCGTCGACTCCGATGACAAGACCCTTCTGGCCTCCCAGGTCGAGAAGTTCGACACCGTCATGAACGAGGGATTCGTCTGGGTTAAGATCCCCGATCTCAAGCCCGGAGCCTCCCGTGACATTTACCTCTACTCTGGTCGCAATGAGAAAAAGAAACCCGCCAAGGGGGAGAAGACCGACCTGCCCAAGACTGCCTATGACGGCGATACCGTCACGGTCTATCACTTCAATGAACATGGAACTCCTCCCGGTGATTCCTCCGGCAATGGAGTTCGCGCCGAGAACCCAGGCATCCCGATCGATGGATCGATGATCGGCGGTGGCATCAAACTCGATGGGAAGAAGCCGATCAGTATTCCAGCAAACCCCAACTCCGCGGTGCTGGAGGCTGCTCCCTACACGTGGATGGCCTTTATAAAGCCCACCTCCATGGTGCCTAATGTTGCCATCTATAGCCGCAAGGATGGGGCCAACGGACTTCGGATTGGTCTCGATAACGGCGTCCCTTTCATGGAGATCACGAGTTCTGCCGGGACTCAGCGTGGAGCAGGTACCGCTCCTCTTGCCGCCGGTGCCTGGAAGCACCTCTCCCTTGTCTCAGATGGCAAGCGCACCACGCTTTACGTCGATGGAGCTGCTGTGGCCAATCTTCCGGTTGCTCTTCCTGCCTTGAACAGTCCCGCCTTCATCGGCGGGGATGGCGATGGGAAGCCTGGTTTCGCCGGCGAGATTGATGAAATGGAAATTTCCAAGACCGCCCGTACTCCGGGATTCATCAAGGTCTCTGCGCTGGGACAGGGTCAGCAGAACGCGAAGCTCCTCGTCATGGGGAAGCCCGAGGCCGCCAAGGTCAGCTTCCTCGATAGTCTCGGCCTCTTTGGTTATCTAATCAAATCGGTCACTGTCGATGCCTGGGTCGTGATCGGCATTCTTGGAATCATGTCGGCCATCAGCTGGATCGTGATGATCGCGAAGAACAAGTACATCTCCAGCCTCGCAAAAGGTTCGAAGGAGTTTCTCAACCAGTGGCATCACCTCTCAGGGGATCTCACATCGATCGACACCGATGACGAGGAGAAGATCAAGACCCTCGGAGGACGCGCGGAGGTGCAGCATATCAAGTTCATCCATTCCACGCCGATCTACCGCGTCTACGAGGTTGGATGTCAGGAAATTCGCGCGCGTGTGAACAAGGGCGGCGGGATCTCCCATCGTGCCGTCGAGTCGATCGAGTCGAGCATGGGGGCCCAGGTGACCCGTGAGAATGCTAAGCTGCAGAGCATGATGGTGCTCCTCACTATCTGTATCGCAGGTGGTCCCTATGTCGGTCTGCTTGGCACGATTATCGGCGTCATGATCACCTTCGGTGAGATCGCGATGCTCGGTGAGGTCGATATCAACGCCATCGCTCCCGGTATCGCCGCAGCACTTCTTGCCACGGTCTGCGGTCTTGTTGTCGCGATCCCGGCGCTCTTCGGGTATAACTACCTCAGCGTGCAGGTGAAGGACATCACCACCGATATGCACATCTTCTGCGAAGAATTCCTTACCAAGATGGCTGAGTACTATCCCGAGAAGGGATCGGCCACGAGCGCCCACTAAGAAGTCCTCCAACCCCTTAACCAAAACCGACCATGCAAGCCGACTCAGGAGGAGAAGCCATTGCTGACATCAATGTCACGCCGATGGTCGACCTGTACCTCGTGCTGTTGCTGATCTTCATCATCATGACGACAGCTGGCATCCAGGGCGTGAAGGTCAATCTCCCCAAGGGAAGCTCCGCGCCGAGTCTCGGAGGCCCCAAGACCCAGGCCGTGACCGTCAACAACGAGGGGGCCATCTTTCTGAACACCCTCCCGGTGACGCTTCCCGAATTGGAACAGAAGCTCGGCGAGGCAAAATCAGCAAATGCCGACGTCTCGGTAGTGGTTCGTGGTGATAGCTCAACTCAGTATCAGGGCGTCATGGACGTCCTGGATGTCATCGGTCGCCTCAGCATCGAAAAGGTGGGTCTCGCCACACAGAAGCGCCAGTAACCATCAAAGAGTCAGATCAAGATACACCCTTCATGGCCACCGGTACTTCCACTCCTGAGAAAAAGAAAGCACCCCTTCCGCTTATTATCGGCGGAGTGCTTGTCGTGGGTGGTATTGCCGCTTTCTTCATGTTCCGCAGCGGTGATGATGGCGGGGCACCAGCCCCCAAGAGCAGCGAGATCAAGATGGTCTCTCTTCCTCCACCGCCGCCCCCTCCGCCCCCCCCGCCGCCGAAGCAGGAGCCGCCGCCACCCGATGCTCCCAAGTTTCAGAAAGAAGAGGCTCCCACTGACGAGAAGCCGCCTGACAAGGCACCCGAACCGGCTCCTGTTTCAACCAGTATCCAGGGAAATGACGCATCCGGACTTGCCTCTGGGGGTAGTGGCATGGGTGGTGGTTTCGGTGGGGGAGGCGGCGGGCACGGCAGTAAGTTTGGCTACTACGCCGGGCAGTTGAAGAACCGCATCGTCGATGCTTTGCGCTCTAATAAGAAGACACGCAGTGCCGTGATGGATGTGCAGGTCCGCGTCTGGGTGGATGAAACGGGGCATGTTTCCAAGGTCTCCCTTTCCAAAACCACCGGGGATCCCGTCGTGGATGAGGCAATCAAGTCCGAGGTCCTTTCCGACATCTCCATGAGCGAGCCACCTCCGCAGGGGATGCCGATGCCGATCGTCATGCACTTCAACGCCAAGCGTCCTGGCCAAGGATAGCACGTACTTTCACCGATTTTCACCCATCACGACATCATTCTCATGATCCGAAAAATCCAATCAACTGAGACCAAGCTCCAGCTACTCGGGTTCTTGATCCTACTACTTTTGATCCCCATCTCCGCGCGGGCCGCTGAGTCTCTCTTCGCTCCCGAGCCATCGCAGGTCCCCCAGCCATCGGTGACAGCCACTACCGCCGCCATGGCCGAGGCCGCCGCGGCCGCTTCAAGCGTTCCGCCGATTTCTGCAACACCCGATCAGTCTGCGCTTCTGGCTCAGAACCAGCCGGCGACAACACCGAGTGCTTCCTCGTCTATCTCCTCCCCGATCACTGCCGCTACAACTCCTGCTGCCCCTTCAGCGGCTTCTACTGGCTCCAGTAATTCCGTCAACTCAACAGCGAGTTCCTCTGTTACGACTGGCACCACCAATATTGCGGCAAACTTGTTTGCAGCTCCCCTTCCGGCGGTCCTGAGCACCAATTCAACCAATGCCCCTGTCGCCAAAGGCTCCAAGGAATCGCAGACCGTCGTTACAAAAACCGTTGCGCCCACGATCAAGCCAATGCCTGTGGACCAGCCCCCAAACCTTGAGCAACCACCAGACAAGATGGCTGCCTCCGCGCCTCCAGCCCCCCCTTCAGAGAACGTCACGCTCAATCTCATTAACCGTCTCGTCCAGCGCGGCATTCTGACCAAGGAAGATGCCGGCGACCTCATCCGCCAAGCGCAGGACGATGCCAAGAATGCAGCTCAACAGGCCCAGATGACCCAGCAGGCCACGCAGCAAGCCGCCGCTGCGCAGCAGATGGCTGTCGAGGCTGCGGCTCCACCTTCCTCGGATGAATCGGTCAGCGTCTCCTACGTGCCTGAGATCGTGAAGGCGGAGATGAAGGATGAGATCAAGCGGGACGTTCTGGCGGCCGCCCAGGCGGAGAATTGGACGACTCCCAATTATCCATCGTGGATCAATAAATTCCGCCCCTTCATGGACTGGCGATTCCGTTATCAGGATAACTCCTATCCGAACAACACCTCCTACACCGACGAGACAGTTCCGTTTGACCTGGTCAACTTCAACGCCATCAACACTGGTTCCCCGCTTAACATGGCGGCTATCCCGGGAAGCGGTGGCGCATACGGCCTCACTGGACTCTACCCGAATAGCATCTACGCGATTCCTAACAATTATTATAAGGGTACCGGTAACGGTAACGGACCCACTGGCTACTTCACAGGTCAGACACCCACTCAAAATCCTCCCACTGTCAACAACACCCAGCAGAGAGAGTACGAGCGTATTCGCTTCCGCTTCGGTGCCGACATGGATCTTGGGGAGGGCTTTACCTCCGGTTTTCGTATTGGAACCGGTCAGAACGGCAATCCTGTCTCCGAAAACCAGACCCTCGGTGCCGTCGGAAGCAATGGTCAGGGTGGAAACTTTAGCTCCTATGCGATCTGGGTTGACCGCGCTTTCCTGAAGTATGAGATCGGTGATAATCCAGACAAGATGGCGGCCCTCACCTTCGGTCGCTTTGATAATCCATTCTACACCCCTACCTCGATGATGTGGGCTAATGACATCGGCTTCGACGGTATAGCCGCTCAGGCCCGTTACAAAATTTTCAAGGGATTCACCCCGTTTGCCACTGTTGGTCTCTTCCCGATATTCAATACCGACCTGAACTACTCCTCCACGGAGCAGCCCAAGAACAGCAGCAACGACAAGTACCTCTACGCGGCGCAGGTCGGTTTGGATTGGAAACTAACCAAGGATCTGAATTTCAAAGGTGCTGTCGGATACTACTACTTCCAGAATGCCCAAGGGCAGGTCTCCTCTCCGATGACCACGCCGAATGCCTCCGCGCAGGGTAATACGGATGCTTCCCGCCCCACCTTTGCACAGACGGGAAACACTTACATGGAGCTACGTAACATTGTGGCCGTGAATGCCTACCCGACGAGCAATCCGAATGGAACAACCCAGGGTGCAAACACCGTGCAAAGCGGCAATTATATCCCAACACCCAAGACCAACACGACCACGGCAAACGTGATCTATAATCCGGATTATCAAACCTACGTGAATACCGGCGGCCAGTATGGAGTCGCCCCTCCCGCAAGTGCCTCCACCGGCTATGGTACCAATGCTGGCCTTGGCTACGTCCCTCCACCGCAGATCCAGAACCAGTACCAGTACTTCGGTCTGGCCACACCATTCACCGTCTTCTCGGCAAATGGACGACTCGAGTACCGTCACTTCGAGCCCTTCGTGGTCTCCGTCTCGGGTGAGTTCGACCGTAACCTTGCCTGGAACTCCCAGAACATCAACAACGTCGGCCCTGCACCCGACGCTGCTAACAACTACAACCCCGCTCTCACCCAGGGAGCCGTCAACAACCTGAGTAGCGGTGGCGTCTACCAGGGTGGCAACAACGCCTGGATCCTTCAGACCAAGATCGGCTCAGGAGCCCTGCAGAAGCGCTGGGATTGGGACTTCGGTCTCAGCTATCGTTACGTGCAGTCCGACGCCTTCATCGATGGATTCGCCGACAGTGACTTCGGTGGCCCGCTCGCCGGTACCAACCTCAAGGGCTGGGCCGTCGGTGGCAACCTCGCCCTCTCCAAGAACGTCTTCCTCGGTGCCCGCTTCTTCAACGCCACCACCATTGCCGGACCCACGATCAACGTGAATACCCTGCAACTCGATCTCAACGCCCGCTTCTAACATCCATCACTATGAGAAAAGCCTCGTTCCCATCGCTTCTCGCATTGCTTGCCCTGCTACCGCTCGCGGCGGTCTCGCTCCACGCTGCCGAGAAAGTCGACCCCGCTCAGCAGAAGATGCGCGAGATGATCCGCAACAGCATGATCCAGCTCCGTGACGCCAATGCGAAGCTCGCCGTTGCCCAGGCCGCCCAGGCCGATGCCGAGGAGAAGGTCAAGGACCTGCAGGGACAACTCGATGCCCTCACCAAGAAATCGACCGCCGAGAAGAAGGCCGCCGATCAGGCAATCGACGACCTCAAGACCAAGCTCGCGAATGACGATCTGATGATCGCTCACCTCACCGAATCCCTGACCAAGTGGAAGCAGGGCTACGCCAAGTTGGCAGACTACGCCAAGGCCACGGAGGGGAAGCGCCAGGAACTCGCCTCCAAGATCATCCTCCTCGACCGCCGCATCACTGAGCAGCAGAACAAGAATGCCGAGATGTACCGCCTCGCCAACGAGGTGCTTGATCGATACGCTCAGTTCGGGCTCGGCACCGCCATCTCTGCCCGGGAGCCCTTCGTCGGCATCGCCAAGGTCAAGTTCCAGACCCTTCTTCAGGATTACCAGAACAAGCTGAGCGACCAGACCATCAAGCCCGGCGACACGAACGCCCCCGCCAAGTCCGGCGATGCAGCGGCCTCGCCAAAGAAAGCTGATTAATTTTTTGAACAAATAGCCCACACGCACCCTCCAACTCCACTCCAACACTACATCACATGGACTTCCTCAAATTCATCCCCATCATCGCCTTCAGCCTCCTCGGATACACGACATCGGCCCAAGCCGAAGCCACCATCATCGCCAAGGTCGGCGACAGCGAGGTCAAGGCCGACGACATCAAGCCCCTTATCGAGAAACTCCCCGTCCGTGACCAACTCCTCCTCTCCAAGGACCCCGCCGCGCTGAACAATCTCGTCCGCGAACTCATCGTCCAGCAGCTCGTCTTCAAGGAAGCACTCTCCAAGAAGTGGGAGCAGCAGCCCCAGATCGTTGCCCAGCTTGAGCGTATCCGTCAGCAGGCCATCACCCAGTCCTACCTTCAATCTCTCTCAACTCCTCCTGCCGACTTCCCCTCACAGGCAGACCTTGAGGCCGCCTATGACACCCTGAAGAAAAACAACGCCCTCCAGGTACCCAAGCAATATCGTCTGGCCCAGATCTACATCGCCTGCCCCAAGGGTGCCGACAAGGCAACTGAGGAGAAGGCCCAGACCCGGGTCGATGCCGCCGTGAAGGCTTGGAAGAACGGTGATTTTGCCACCGCAGCCAAGTCCCTTAGTGATGATCGTTCCAGCGCCCAGCGCGGTGGCGAGCTTGGCTCTCTCGGCGAAACCCAGATCCAGCCCGAGATCCGAAGTGGCATTGCCTCCCTCTCCAAGAACGGCACCACCGAGCCAATCCGCATGAATGACGGCTGGCATATCATCCGCGTTCTCGAGATCAAGGAGCCGTACACCGCCACCCTTGACGAGGTGAAGGCCCCTCTCACAAGTGAACTCCGCAACCAGCGTGCCCAGGTGATCGCCAAGGCCTACCTCGCGAAGCTCCTTCAGCAGAATCCCGTCACCCTGAACGAGATCGAGGTCGCCAAGCTCATCGACAACAAGGGCAAATAACAGGCTATTTTCATTATCCCGACCCTGCAGGCCCTGCATTTCAATTTGCGTTTACAGAAAGTTCACCCTATTTTTTCACCTCTATGAAGTACACCTCCATTACCCTCCTCGCAGCTGCCTCCCTTATCCTGGCCGCCTGCTCACCGAAAGGCACCACCGTTGCCGATCAACCCACCTTCCAGTGCATCTCCGCAAAGATCACCATCGCCGACAAGCAGGTTGATTCCGTGGTCCAGTGGAACACCAAGACCGGCGAAGCCCGCCTCTTGAACGCTGCTTCGTTTGCCGACAAGGCCACCGGCCAGAACGGTAACCTGATCGGATGGGTGCCCCTCGTCGACCTCCAGCAGGCCGTCCAGAACCTTGCCCAACAGATCCAGGCCCAGCAGGCTGCCCGCGGAACCAACGCCGTTCCTGCCTCGACCCCGATCAAGCCCAAGGCAAACTAATCCAGTTCCTCAGATCTTCACTGAAAACGGCCGGAGCAATCCGGCCGTTTTTTTGTGCCCAAGTGGAATGACGAGGATATCCACCTCCGCCCATTTCAGTGTTCCGGTTTTTTAGCGCTTCAACGGGAAGGGCATCACGCTATTCTTTAGGTTCTATGGCAACAGCCGGCCTTTTCATTACCTTCGAAGGATCCGAGGGGTGTGGCAAATCCACCCAGATCACGCGCCTGGCCAAGCGTCTGCGCGGGGTTGGGCGCGAGGTGGTGCAGCTACGGGAGCCGGGTGGAACCCCGATCGGCGAAAAGATCCGGGAGTTATTGCAATATGATGCCTCTGCTTCGGCCATGACCCCGGAAGCGGAGCTTTTGCTCTTCGCGGCCAGTCGTGCCCAGTTGGTCAGGGAGGTGATCCGGCCCGCGCTTAAGCGCGGGGCGATCGTCCTCTGTGACCGTTTTCTTGATTCCACGACGGTCTATCAGGGGGTGGCACGCTCTCTGAAAGAGAGTGCCGTTGCGCGCATCAATGACTTTGCGGTTGATGGTACGTTCCCGGATCTGACCCTGCTGCTCGACTTGGATGCCGCCGAGGGACGCCTGCGTGCCTCGGCGCGGAAAGGGCCAGTTGACCGCATGGAACAGGAGAAAGAGGAATTCTACGAATCGGTGCGACATGGATTTCTCATCCTGGCACGGAGCAATCCGGAGCGCATCGCGGTGATCGACGGTTCGGGGGACGAAAAGAGCGTCGAGCATGCGATCACGAAGGTGATCGCCGAGCGGCTTCAGATTCCGGGAGGGACCGATGGCATTCACTAAGGACGAAGCGCTTCACCTTCTCGAAAAGGCATTGGCCGAGGGTCATCTAGGTCATGCCTACCTTGTTTCCGGCACACCAGGATCGGGAGTGCTTGAACTGGGCAATGAACTTGCCGGACTTTTTCTTGGAGCCGGGGAAATCTCGGTGGAAAAGCACCCCGACTTCCACGCGATCGAGCCGGAATCAAAATCACGAAGGCTACTCACCGAGCAGGTGAGGGAACTGGAGCATGCGATCCACCGCATGCCTGAGAGGGGGTCACGGAAGGTAGCCGTCGTGCGCGATGCGGATCGGTTGATGCCACAGGCTGCGAATGCCTTCCTGAAGACCCTGGAGGAACCGCCCGACGGTTCACTCCTGATCCTGACCTCGGAGCTTCCGGAGGCCCTTCTCGAGACGATCCGCTCACGATGCATTTCCGTCGTCCTTCACTCATCGACCCCCCTTCCTAAAGGATCCAGGGAGGAACGCCTGACAAGGAGGCTGCCGGATTTCTTCGGAGCCGATTCGAAAACCGATGCCACCGCCGCCTTCGGGATCACCCGTGTTTTTCGTGACCTGATCGAGGAGGTCCGCGAGGAAGCCGCCGTGCGCATCAAGGAGGAGTTGGCGGCGGAGAAGGCTCATTTTGGAAAAACGACCGAGGGTGATTGGGAAGCCCGGGAAGAGGCCCTCAAGGCCAGCTCTGAAGCCGAAGTCCTCAGGGAGCGCTCCCGGTTGCTGGGCGTGGTTGCCGATCATTTCGGCACCAGTCTCAGGAAAATCAACTCGGGCGAGGTGGAAACCGATGCCGCCGAGTCCCGCAGGTTGATCCGGTGCCTCGATGCGGTGGAAAAGCTCCGCGGAACGCTGGAGCGTGGCATTCAGGAGGGGCTGGCGCTCGAAGCGGGTTTTCTGGAACTGATGATGGCTTCCAAGGCAGAATCATAAGGCATCAAATGAAGAAACGTCCCGTTGTCCTGAAATTCGGAACCGGAATCCTTGCCCGCGAAGGAGGCTGTTCCCTCGACCCCTCTCAGTTCCGCGCGCTCTGCGGTGACATCGCGCGGTTGGTTGCGGATGGGATTCCCGTCGTCATTGTCTCCAGCGCTGCCGTGGCCGCCGGTGTCGATGCGCTCGGGCTTTCGAAGCGCCCCGCCGATCTTGCGGGCAAGCAGGCCTGCGCCGCCGTGGGCCAACCGGCGCTGATGACCGCCTACGCACGTCACCTCGGCAGGCATGGCCTGCGCCCCGCGCAGTTGCTGTTGACCCATGACGATATCTTCGACGCCGGACGCCGCGGCAATGCCCGGGTGACCCTGAGCAAGCTTTTGGAATCGCCGGGAGTGGTTCCGATCATCAACGAGAACGACTCGGTCGCGGTGGAGGAGCTTCGTTTCGGTGACAATGACCGACTCTCCTCGGAGGTCGCGCAACTCGTGAAGGCCCGGCTCCTCATCCTGCTCACCAGTGCGGACGGTCTGTTGGCCCGCTCCAACTCTTCCCCTAAACCGAAACGGATTCCAGTGGTGACGGAGATCCGCGACGCCTTCCGCCATGTGACGCCCGAGAAAGGGGAGCACTCCACCGGCGGGATGCAGGCGAAGCTTCAGGCTGTTCAAACGGCCGTCGACGCGGGCATCGAGACAGTGATCGCCGATGGCCGTAAGAAGAGGCAGATCGTCTCTGCCGTTGAGGGTCGGGATGTCGGGACTCGCTTTCCGGTGAAACGCCGCAAAACGTCATGAGCAGCACGCTTCTTGCACCTGCAAGAATCCTTGCGATCGGCAGGAACACCTTCACGGAGATCGTCCGCCAGAAGGTCTTTTATTTCCTGCTGATCTTCGGGCTGATCGTGATCGGCAACTCGGCTTTTCTTGCCAAGTTCTCGTTTCAGGAGGAGTTCCAGATGCTCAAGGATGTCTCGTTGGGAGCGATGTCTGTCTTTCTGAGCCTGCTCGCGATCCTGGCGACCGCGATGCTTCTTCCCCGGGACTTGGAGGACAGGACGATCTTCACCATCCTCTCCAAGCCCGTCCCTCGCTACGAATACCTGCTCGGCAAGCTCCTCGGGGTCGTGATCCTGTTGACACTTTCCACGCTCATCATGGGCGCTCTCTTTCTCATGGTTCTTTTCTTCCGGGAGCAATCAGCCCTAGCCGAGACACAGCGCACCTGCCCTCCCCAGGAACTGGCACCAGCCCTTGCCGAAATCAGAAAAGCCGCCTTTTCCTGGGATCTCCTTCCGGCCATGGCGATCCTGCTCGTGAAGGGGATCCTGCTCTCCTCGTTGACGCTGCTGGTCTCGACCTTCGCCACTTCGGGGATCTTCGCGATCCTAGTTTCTGCCTCGGCATATTTTATCGGTCACCTCCAAGTGACAGCCCGTGAGTACTGGATGAGCGGCATCGGCATCCATTGGTGGACGCGGATCTTCACGGCTTTCGTGGCGCTGCTGTTTCCCGATCTCCAGGCCTTTAATCTGAGTGACGATATCGTGGCGGGTACCAGCCTGCCGATGGGGCTCTTCTGGCAGACGGTTGCTCTCGGCGCCGTTTATACTAGCGTTTATTACGCCGTCGCCTGTTTCCTCTTCGAGAACAGGGAGCTGTAGGCAATAAGCTTCCGGAGAACCGTCCATGTCCGGCCTTTCGTCGCTCTTTCGAAGCCTTCTGGCGATTCTGATGATCGCCGTCATGGGCGCCCTTCTGCTGCCGTGGCAGGCAACACTTCAGCGTGAGGCGCAGGCGGCTCATTTCCGGAGCATTCCGCTGAACCTTTCGCTCCGTGAACAGATCGGGCAGTCGGGATTCCTTGCAGCGTTGAGCGGCTTCCGGGCGCCTCTTGCCGCCTTCCTCTGGATCGATGCCCATTCCGCCTGGGAAAAGACGGAGTGGGGAAGGATGGCCGGGCTTTTCAACACGGTCACCACTCTCCAACCCCACACACTCCTTTATTGGGACATCGCGGCCTGGCACATGGCCTGGAACGCCAGTATCGCCGCCCTTCATGACACCAAGCAGCAGAGCGAGGTCCTGAGGGAGCGGGCGCGGCGCCAATACATCGATCTGGGACGTGATTTTCTGGAGCGCGGCATCAGGAACAATCCCGACAACTACCTGCTCCACGAGCGTCTTGGCATCCTGCTGCGCGACAAGGTCGAGGATCACAACGCGGCGGCCGATGCCTTTGCCAAGGCCGCGGCCTGCTCCGATGCGCCCGCCTATATCGGTCGTTTTTCGGCCTATGAAATGGCGAAGGTTCCTGGCAGGGAACGGGAGGCCTATGACCGGCTCATGGCTCTTTACAGGCAGGGAAAAAAACAACAACTTCCCTCGCTTCTGGCCAGGATCAGGGAGCTCGAAAACAAGCTGAACATTCCCGCCGACCAGCGCATCCCTGCCACGGTCGTAGGCGGGTCATCACCCTCCCGCTGAATGAGAGTGGCGATCCTCGGCGATATCCATGCCAACCTGCCGGCACTGGAGGCGGTCCTAGCCGATGCCCGTGACTACGGTTGCACCGAGTTCCATTGCCTCGGGGACGTGGTCGGATACAACGCCAATCCCTCCGAGTGTCTGGAAATCGTCAGGAATCTCCCCGGAGCATGCGTGCTCGGTAACCATGACGAGGCGGCCTCGCATGGAAATCCCCTCGAGGGTTTCAGTTCAGCCGCCGCTTTGTCTCTGGAATGGACACGGGGAGTCCTGAGTGCGGAGCAGAAGGCATGGCTCGGCGCACTGCGTCCGCAGCGGCAGATCCGGAAAACGACACTTGTCCATGCCACGCTTGATTCCCCCTGTTCCTGGGGGTACGTCCGCACCTTCAGGGAGGCCGAACTCAGTCTGGCCTGCCAACGCACGCCGCTCTGCTTTATCGGCCACACGCATGTTCCCAAGGTATTCGCACACGGGGTCGGCGAGATGCTTCTCTTTGAGGAAGCCGAAGGAGTCGACCTTTCCAAGTCACCGAAACTTCTGATCAACGCGGGTTCCGTAGGCCAACCCCGTGACGGCGACTGGAGAGCCGCCTATATGATCCACGACGAGGGCAGCGATGGTCTCTGGATGCGTCGAGTCAAATACGATGTGGAATCAGCAAGCCGGGCCGTCCTGGATGCGGGACTTCCCCCGAAACTGGCGGAAAGACTCCATAAAGGGGTATAGGTGACGGAGGGGAACATGAATACGCCGCGACGCATCCTGCTTGTGAAGCCAAGCTCGCTCGGTGATGTCATCCACGCCCTCCCGGTGGTCTCCGCGATTCATCGCCACTGGCCGGAAGCCGAGTTGCGCTGGCTTGTTCAACCCGCCTGGCGTTCTCTGGTCGAGACTCATCCGGGTGTCTCTGGCACGGTTCTTTTCCCCCGGGAAAAATTCCGCGGCCCCGCGGGTTGGATTCGCTCATTGGCCTGGCTAAGGACTCTTGGGGACTGGAAGCCAGATCTGGCGATTGACCTGCAGGGATTGCTCCGGAGTGCTCTTTTCGCACGTTTTTCAGGAGCGCCCCGCATCATTGGCCTTTCGGATGCGCGTGAGGGTGCCAGGTTACTGCACGGGGAGAGGGTCGCCGTTTCCGCTGGTGATCATGCCGTGCAGCGTTACCTCTCCGTGCTGGATGCTCTGGGGATACCCCGACCCGATCGTGCCGAGTTTGAGTTGCCCCAGGGTACGTTGCCCGCCCGCTTTTCCTCCCGTGATCCCTATGTGGTTCTGCATTCCTATGCACGAGGTGCCGGGAAGAGTCTTACGCCGGAAATGATCCGGGCTTTTGCCTTGGGAGTCGCTCCGGGACGTGTCGTGATCGTGGGCAGGGGTAAGGCGGGGGACGGATTGCCCGACAACGTGGAAGACTGGAGTAACCGAACGGATCTCCTGGAACTCACTGCCCTGCTGCGAGGCGCCTCTTTCGTTGTGAGTTCCGACAGCGGGCCGATGCATCTGGCGGCGGCGCTTCATCCAGCGGAGACCCTCTCGATTCACCTCTGGAGCGACCCCTTGAAGGTGGGCCCTTGTTTTCCGGAATCATTGGTCTGGAAGAACGGCCGCATAGGCAGGGTTTCCACCTTGGATGATTCCTGGCGTGCCGAAGGAAGAGCACCAACCGAGGCCGAGATGGAGGAGATCGGAAAGCTGGCTGCCGCCGAAAGAATAGCCTCAGAATGATGAATGATGCAAAGGTGCTGAAGTCGGCCTTGGGTTATCCTTCATACTTCATCATTCATCCCTCATAATTTTCGCCTCATGGGATTTTCCACGCTGATCGATTCCGTCCTTGCCTCGCCTCCTCCTGAACTGAGGGCTTTCAGCCGATTGCTGGAGCCGTGCAGTGACCGGGAGCTCGAGGAACTGGCGCGACGTTCGGCATCAGTGACGCGTCGTCATTTCGGTCGAACGATGAGGATGTTCGCGCCGCTCTATCTCTCCAACGAGTGCATCAACTCCTGCGCCTACTGCGGCTTCTCCCGTGACAATGCCATCCTGCGGGTGACGCTCGAGATCGAGCAGGTTGCCGCGGAGGCCGGTCACCTTGCGGCCGAGGGATTCCGTAACGTGTTGCTCGTGGCGGGTGAGCACCCCAAGTTCGTTTCTGGCGGATACCTGAAGCACTGTCTCGAACGTCTCTCCGGAGAAATTCCCAGCCTCTCGCTCGAGGTGGCGCCGATGGAGACGGAGGAGTACCTGCCGCTGGTGGCGGCGGGAGCCGAGGGGTTGGTCGTTTACCAGGAGACCTATGACCGCTCGGTTTACCCCGAACTTCATACCGCGGGCCCCAAGAAGGATTACGACTGGCGCCTTGATGCACCGGAACGGGCGCATGCTGCAGGCTTTCGCAGGCTCGGGGTCGGCGTGCTCTTCGGACTTTCGGAATGGAGGGGCGAAGCGACGGCGCTTGCTGCCCATCTCCTTCATCTGCAGCGCGTCTGCTGGACCTCGCAGATCACCGTGAGTCTCCCAAGACTTCGGCCGGCGGCGGGCTCCTTTGAACCCAGATTTCCCTTCGAGGACCGCGACCTGACCCAGTTGCTTTGTGCCTTGCGCGTGACCTTTCCTCAGATCGGAATCATTCTCAGCACGCGCGAACCAGCTCCCCTGCGTGATGCACTTGCGCCGCTCGGGGTGACGATGATGAGTGCGGGCAGTCATACCGAACCGGGCGGGTACACCGGACAAGGTGCCGATCAGTTGCACCAGACCGTGAAGGGAAAAAAGGTGGAGGCAACCTGCGGAGGCACCTCGGCCACCGAGCAGTTTGCCATCAGCGACGAGCGGACACCCTCCGAGGTGGCTGCGATGTTGCGGGGCCGCGGGCTCGAACCGGTCTGGAAGGACTGGGATGCGGCGATCTTGGGGAAGGATGAATCCAGAGGCATGAACGATGAAAACCGGAGGCCTTTGGCTGAGGCGTCATTTTCATAATTCATCACTCATCATCCAACATCATGCTCCACCTGATTATTAACGGTGAATCCAAAGAGGTTGCGTCCACGTCCTTGGAGGACTTGTTTGTTGAGCTCTCCCTTCCCGCCCCTCTCATGCTGGTGGAGCATAATGGAAAAGCGCTCCTTCGTTCCCAGTGGGAGTCCGTCGCGCTCTCCGCGGGGGATCGATTGGAACTCATGAAGGTTGCCGCCGGAGGCTGAGCCATGAGTATCCAGGAACACCTCCCTCGTCCCGAACTTCTTGCCCCCGCAGGCGGATGGGAGTGCCTCAAGGCGGCGGTTGCAAACGGTGCCGACGCGGTTTTTTTCGGATTACCAAGGTTCAATGCCAGAATTCGCGCCGACAACTTCACGGAAGGGGAATTGCCTGAGGTGATCGCCTTCTGCCACCGCCACGGCGTGAAGGCGTACGTCACGCTGAACACACTTGTCTTCACCTCCGAACTGGAGGATGCAACCGATTACCTCAGGCTCTTGAACCGCTGCGGTGTCGATGCCCTGATTGTTCAGGATCTGGGGCTTGTGAGGCTTGCGGCGGCCCTCGTCCCCGAGTTGCCGATCCATGCCTCCACCCAGATGACGCTGACTTCCCCCCAGGGGGTCGAGATTGCCATGGAACTCGGGATCACGCGGTCGGTGCTGGCGCGCGAACTCTCACTCAGGGAACTCAAGCGGTTCGATCCGCTCAGGATGCCTTTGGAGGTTTTTGTCCACGGAGCCCTCTGTGTCGCCTATTCGGGGCAATGCCTCACCAGCGAATCCCTCGGCCAGCGCAGCGCGAACAGGGGAGAATGCGCGCAGGCCTGCCGCATGCCGTACGAACTTGTCGTTGATGGAGTGCTCCGCAACCTCGGTGACAAACGCTATCTGCTTTCTCCCCAGGATCTTGCCGCCGTGAACGAAATTCCCGATTTGATCGCCGCGGGCGTCACCAGCTTCAAGATCGAGGGGCGCCTCAAGTCTCCGGAGTATGTGGCTGCCGTCTGTCAGGTCTACCGCAAGGCGATCGATGCCGCTCTGGCCGGACAGGATGCGGATCTTTCCCCCGGAGACCGTTATCAACTCGAGATGGCCTTCTCGCGCGGGCTTTATTCCGGATGGATGCATGGGGTGAATCATCAGGAACTGGTGCATGCTCGTTTTGGAAAGAAACGCGGCGCCTTTGTCGGGACGCTTGCCGCGGTCGGACCTGAATCCGTTTCTTTCGACTCTCAAGTTCCCCTCAAGCCCGGAGACGGAATCGTTTTTGACACGGGCACGGACACCGATCAGGAGCAGGGTGGGAGAATCTATGAGATCCGTGGCGACCGGTATTATTTCCGTCACGGTCATCTCGACATGAAGCGTCTCAAGGTCGGCGACAGGATCTGGAAAACCAACGACCCGGATTTGGACAAGCGCCTGAAGAATTCCTATGCCGGACGCATCGAACCGCGGTATCGCACCCCCTTTGATGTAACGCTCTCGGGGCAAGCCGGTTCCACCCTGGTGATGACCTCCGGTGAAATCTCCGTGGAGTCTGGCCTTCCCCTGGAGTCTGCCCGTAACGCCCCGCTCACGGAGGAGAAACTCCGTGCCCAGTTGGAGAAAACGGGTGACTCCGGTCTCGAGTTGCGACATCTCACGATCGATCTTACCGGTGAGGTGATCTTGCCGATCGGGGAGATCAACCGGATGCGACGGGAATTGCTCGATCGCCTGGTGATTGCTTCCAGCCAACCCCGGAAAGAATTTTCCGGTTCCTGGAGAAAGGTTTTCGAAGAGGGGGACGCCATTCCGTCCGTTGCAGAAGCCTCCTCCCCTGTTTCCCCTTCGCTCAACCTGAAGGTCTTGTGCCGAAGCATGGAACAGATTGAGGCGGCCTTGGACTCCGGGGTCGGGGAAGTCTATGCCGACTTCGAGGATATTCGTCGCTACAAGGATGCGGTCGCCCTGGTCCGTGGTAAAGGCGCGGCGCGGATTCTCCTGGCGACCCCGCGTATCCAGAAGGCGACCGAGGAGGGATTTTTCAAGCTGATCGAGAATGCCGAACCTGACGGAGTGTTGATCCGCAATCTTGGGGCCATCACCCACTTTGCGGGGACGGAATTACTCACGGTGGGTGACTTTTCGCTAAATGTTGCCAATCCCCTGAGTGCTCAGTTCTTCATGGCGCAAGGCCTCAACCGGGTGACGGTCAGCTATGATCTGAACGCGGGTCAGGTCCTCGACCTTCTGAGAGCGGCTCCCGCCGAATGGTTTGAACTGACGATCCACCAGCATATGCCGATGTTCCATATGGAGCACTGTGTCTTCGCCGCTTTCCTCTCCGATGGGAAGGATCACACCGATTGCGGAAGGCCTTGCGAACATCATCGCGTTCATCTGCGTGACCGCGTGGGAATGAGGCATCCGCTCCGTGCCGACGTCGGATGCCGCAACACCCTCTTCAATGCCGTTGCCCAGACCGGCGCGGAATATTTCAACGAGTTCCGAGTTGCCGGAGTCAGGAACTTCCGCGTCGAGTTATTGGAGGAGGATGCCAACCGGACCGGTGAAATCCTGCGTGCCTACAGGGCGCTTCTCGAAGGCGAAACCAACGGAAGCGATCTTTGGCGCTCCCTGCGCGCAAAGTCCCAGCTTGGTGTCACCGCGGGAACGCTTGACGATAGGGATTAGGGGAGTCGAACCATGCGCACCACCACTCTTCTCTGGTCGAACCGACAGCGCTCCGTGAAGGTCGATTTGGCAAAAATCAGCAGGATTCTGGAGGTAGCTTTGCCGCTCTGCCTTTCCAAACCATGCACCAAGGGCAAAGGTCTTCCCCGGGAGGTGGAGATCACGCTTCTGGGCGAGGCCGCGATCTCCAAGGTTCACGCCCAGTTCCTTGATGATCCGACGCCGACGGACGTGATCACCTTCGAGCACGGGGAGATCCTGATCGGCGTGCCGATCGCGGCAGCCAACGCCAGCAAGTTCCGGCATTCCACCGACCATGAGGTTGCCCTGTGCGCTATCCACGGACTGCTGCATCTCCTCGGATACGATGACCTGACGACCCGCGATCGGGTGATCATGCATGCCAGGCAGGAGGAGATTTTAGAGGCTGCCCTCGGGTGCCTGTGATAGTTTGCCGGGAATGAATCACGCCGCAGCCATGTCAGAGGAACCGGCTTCACCGGGCGATTACGCCCTGGTTGCCAGGTCTGCGGAACTCTGCAATCCCTTCCTGGATGCCCTGGATGAGATCACCCTGACGATCCGGGGTCCGGTGAATGTCGCCATCCTTCGATGGAACACCGCTCTTTTTACCCCGCATCT
>Ga0208258_1000066_pt1 | contig 33794 bp, 26 predicted proteins | sample CryBogCBH08Jun09_FD_185512 | JGI IMG/M metagenome (GOLD analysis project Ga0208258, IMG submission 185512) | Freshwater microbial communities from Crystal Bog, Wisconsin, USA - CBH08Jun09 (SPAdes) (version 2) | ecosystem: Environmental > Aquatic > Freshwater > Lake | place: Crystal Bog...
GAGCCAGGAAAGAAACTCCTCACCTTCTCAATTTCTATTGGTCCAAATTTTAATGAGCCATAAATTATGCAAAAAAAATCAAAAAATTTATGCGGCAACCATAGAAACCGAGATAATTCTGTATAAATTATGCAAAAAATAGACAAAATGACCATATATGGGCATGGGGGGCGGTAATGAGGCATAAATTATAAATCCGCCGGAAAAAAAGTGATACTCGTTTTTCTCGAAAGCTGATTGGTCGGGGGAGATAATGAGACATAAATTATAAAACTAAAGACAAAAAAAGCAGTATATAAATGTGCGACACAAATAATTTATTCCCAACATAATATTATAGATATCAAAATTGTAAAAAAGTGGCAAGGCGACATTTAAAAAGACGCGCAGGTGCAATACATCAAGTATACGCAGGCAGACGACGACGCGGCGGTAGTTTTGGCGGCATATTAAAAGGCATAGCGGGCACAGTATTACCATTTCTTGGATCATTACTTGGCAAAGGTAGAAAGCGCAGACACGGAGGTAGAAAACACAGTCGACGACCATGTATCTAGGACAAACGCATAGACCACCTATTGGATTATTAGGAGCGATGCGTAGAATTGGCAATAAAGGTTTTGTCGCTAATAGTAGCATGCCGCACCATCATAGTACTACTGGAGGTAGACGCCGTAAGGGCCATCGTCTAACTGGGGCAGCTAAAGCCGCATTCTTAGCTCGTATGCGAAGTGGTCGCCGTGGCGGGGGCACCCACATGTATGCCGGACGACGCCGTAGACGACATTGTAGATGAAGCGCTATAATAGTCATGCACATAAAACAAGAGACCAGACTCTACAGCCAATTTATTTTGTATACTTATACATGGTGTGGTATAAATATGAGCCTCGAGCTCGAGTGATAACGTTTTTTTAATAAAATCTTCAACCAATAGTTTGCTTATATTTTTTTTATAATTAGATGTGAGAAAGGTGCCTTCGTTGCGGGCCCGCCTAGTCAAACCGCGCGCACATATTTGATAACCACTACGCGACGACGTGTCGTTAGGTTTATTGAACGCACACTCTCGTATAATTTTGTGTAAGATTTCGCGCGTAAATTGTCCCATATATTCGCGGTGAATACCCTTTAGAGTGCGAGACTCGATTTGATCATCGACGAGTAGCACATATGATTTACGAGCCAAAATAATCATATTATTCACACCCAAATGTTTAGCACCCCACGTCAATTCAAAACGACAACGTTCTGGGCACCATACACCCAAATCTTCGGATTCTGTAAAGACATTCAAGTCGATGGCGTCTGCCGGACATTGATCGTCTGTAAAGAATATTGAATCAGTATCGCAATATAACAAAATACATGGGCGATCTATACGTGGAGTATGCATATTGATATAGTAGGATTCCAAATAAAGCATATAAGTGAAAAGAGAGTATCGAGCCTGCCCAGTAATAAATGTCGCTATATAGTGCATACTGCGACCACTTGTTTCTCGATAACTATTAGATTGATTATAAGTAGTTTCCTCATGTTGATATCGAAGTGTATGTTCTGAACGTTGTGCGAATTTACCCGGAATTGAATTCATCAAAAGTTTAAAAAGTTTTTTCCACGCAGTGTTCGAACGATGCGCATTTTTTAAAGTGTTTAATGTGGTGATATAATCGGCAAGTACGGTGCCCACTTCCAAAAATTGTATATTCGAGGCGCATCGCACAATTTCAATGCGAAAGCCCAAAGCAAGTAAACACCGCAAATCATAGGTATTGTACACGGCGCGGCACTTGGGTAAAAAATCGTAGGTGAGTGAATCCGCTCCAGCATAATGATAAGGCAATGGGGCCCAAGAGGTGCACATGTGTGGGTCGGGCGGTGGAAATGTATTGACGCAAAATATGCCCACACACTCGGTATTAAAAGCGCGTAGAAATTCGAGACGCATAATATTTCGTTCTTCATAGTTGCGAAGATACGCCACATGGGCATCATCAAAAATTTTTTGTACTTGTACATAGTTAATTTGATCACCAATTAAAAAAGAATCGGTCGATGTTATCTGTGGTAAGGGTGCCATCATCATAGTCGGGTACATGGCGCGTACGTCTTTAGAGTATATTTTACCTGTGAACGAACCCAAGATGCCGTACTTTACCATACCACCATAATAAGAGGATGTGATGTGTTTAGTAAGGGCAGCGTCCACGGTGTACAATTGTTGCTGTTTAGCACTATGTAATTGTGAATATGTGACCAATGAAGTAAAATAAGCGGGCGAAATGTATCCAAAGATATTAGAGCTCGGAAACGTATACGAGGGAAACTCATCAATAAATTGTAAGAGGACTTTATTCAAGGTTTGATAAAGTTCATGTGTGGCGGCCACGTCGCGCACGCAATAATCACGAACAAAATCAAATAACATCCAACTACTGTATTCTGCGCGGTAATAGCGCTGTTTGAGGTCTCGTTTTTGAGGAAAGGTGCGCGCCCCACTGATGCGATGAAATACAGTCTCGTGTGGAGTAGTCTGTAATATACAAGTAGATTCGGCGCATAATTTATTATATTCAACAATATTACATAGCGATTTAGCCTGTATAATATTATAATCGAGACACGCTGATTCGAGGGTGGCATCTGGTAACCATTTAATCAAATCTTTAATATAGATAGAACACTTGTATCTGCTGCTGCGCATGCTAGATTCAGAAACAACACCATTTCGTGCCCACTGCTTAACCGTATATCCGGCACGTTTAAATGCCTCAATTATAAAATGATTGTCAAATTTATTGTTATTAAATCCATAGAGAGTTATTGCGCGTTTACCGGCGGTACGATCCTCCTCGCTATCAAAAATAAAAGTATTAATCCAGTTGACAAACTGATCGCCAACTGTAGACTCGTGACTCGTATAGTCCAAATGTTCGAAACTCTGTTCATACACATGGTTTTCCATATACATACTATTTAAATCAAATTTGGCATGTAATAGATAGGCTTGATGGTGCGCATCGGGTTCATTAAATGGCATAGTCTCACAATCAAAACAGATTACTGGTAAATTATCTGGCCGTATTTTGGGTTCGTGGCCGGCGCTAGTAGGCTTCACCAGCGTTTTAAAACTTGTTAGATAATACGAATTGCAGCGGGGCGCAGTGGAGGTAGCTATATCAAATATAGTATCGTCCACATATCGAAGCACCCTATAATATTCATTATTTATATATAGATACGAGTGCCGTTGGGCGCAGATGCTATGCATTTTGCGTTTACGCATTTCGCGCACTTGTTCGCGAGTGTCAAGAGCGGCACGCAAAAGGTGAAACGTGCGATGAAATATAGTCCCAATAGTTACGAGTAAGGTTGCGTGATTTGGTCGAGGTAAAAACCCAGTGCGCGTACCAGTAAATTTACACAAATTTGTGCTCAGAGTATATGTAATAGGTACGGTTTCCTCTGGGTGTGGTGACACTGTATCATTGTTAATAATGGAGCATGTATTAAAGAGTGGGGGCTCAGCACGCAGTTCAATACTAGTGTGCACCTTTTTTGGCCAAGGTACTCGTAATAGAATTGATGGAGTACTTTGTAAATATACGATACCATGTGAAAATTCGGGATGTGGCTTTAAAAAGAATGAGTGTCGTTCACAGTCACAGTCTGAAATAAAAAAAGGAAACAACACACGTGTAGACGTTTAAAATATTTATTTAAGAAAAAAAAAGAGCATGTGTAAAACGCGCGCGCGCGCAAATATAATAGTTAGTATTTTTCTCGGCGAGTTTTGGCGGACAATTTCACAGGTAGGCTATGCGCATTCAAATAATCATGTTCACTACTTGGTATATGGGATGGTGCATAATACTCGCATAACGTAAACCAATTTGTAAGTATAGTCTCACCGCAACCACCATCTATAGCATGATTTTCATAGTGGTAAGCGCGCGGCCATGTTGGTATATATCCCAGCCATCGTGACCCCAACTCAATATCACTAGTACTCGGATTGATAAGGGTAAACACCGCATATTCATTGGTGGCTTGCGGGTCTTGGTGTAAAGCTAGACCATAGCGTGCAAACCGCGAACGTATAATCCACGTATGAGGGCGAGACGCCAACATTTTATTTGGAAAGTAAAATCCAAAACGCAGGGTGCCCGCGGCTGCGATGCACATGGGATCGTCAAATTTGATATCGAAACTAGACGCTGCACGACTAGCAGTAAATAAACCCCGTATAACACAATGATGTATGCCGTGTAACTTGGGCGAGAACCGATAATCAAACGCCCAGCATCTATACTGCGTATAATTTGCCACTGGGGTGTCATCCAAAACATACATGTATAGTGTTACGAGGTACCGTGCTTTACACGTACGGTTAGACGGGGTTGGCATACGTATGGTCATACTAGGTGCATCATGATCCAGTAGATAGGTGATGGTGGGCACAGCGCCAGGCCATAGGCTTGTTACGGTCACTATTGCATAGTTGAACTGTGCCGGTTTATCAAGATTTTGACACGCAAAGGTGTTCATCAGCCAATACTCGCCACACTCACTATAGTATTCGATTGGCGCTACACATGTCCAGTCATATATTATAACATTATTACCTCTAGAACGTATAATCGCACTGGTAGAGACCGGCAATATATTTGGCTTGGGCGATGATGGCCCCACCGCGTCGACGGTAGACTCTATAGAGGTCGTGGTCTGCATTGGGGTGACGTGAATAGTCTTCAGCTGCGCGTACAAAGGGATGGGTGTCTAACGTCGAGTTAACAAGTGTGCGAAATAAATCTTCGTCCAAATCGTTCTCTGCTAAAAATTGTTTATATGTTGCACGCTGTCTCGTATCTGCATTATTTATAGTGTTGATAGCGATACGCTCATTATAATCTACATTACGAAGATCATTATGAAGACTTGTTTCTACTGCCAGCACGTCGCTTATCGTTAAAATATCGGCCACGTCGTCATCTCGCATATTATCTAAGGCATGTGATATTAAATTATCTAATTGATAATTACCATGTTCTAAATGCGCAGTAATTGTAATAAACTGTATGCGTTTGTTGGCGATTGACGCCTCACCAGTATTATTATACCAATGATCAGTGAATTCATTCAAGTCTTCTATTAATTGCTCATAATTGCCGCGTGTAGTGTCATATCTAATGTCGTGATAAGCTAATCTATAAAATTGTGTCAAAAAATATAATAGCTCAGCAATTTGTAATTGTTTTATATGCATTACACCACGTGCATAACCAACAGTCATATCATAAGATGTGATACGACGACCATGATAATCGTCGTTTTGATTGTTTGCAATCAATGTCAACATGCGAGTTAAACGTTGTCGCGTGATCAAATTAAATTGTAGATATATTTTTTTTTGTTTAGATCCATTATCTACAATAGAATAATAATCGTGTTGTGCGGGCATCAGTAGTGTGAGTAAAGCATCGATCGGATTATTATCATAAATTATATTAATTTCACCGTCCTCCTCCTCCATAATGAGTAGTAGTGTGGACGACGATAATACTGAAGCGACGGCGTCGGAATCTAAAGAACAAACATCACATCAAATTACAAAAAATTTTAAAGATAAAGACCTGAATGAGTGGGCGCAAGAGTGGTTAAAATCACATAATATTCCACAGCGGCCAAATCAACGGCCCCCTCCGTCGTCGACAACAAGCGCGACGGCAAAATTACCAGGCAACATTAATCCAGATGCGGTTCGCAATTTATTTGGTCGTCCCAGATCACCCTCGACTAGTAGAGGATTAAACTATAGCGGTAGCAGCCCCCCGACTCCACCTTACAGACATAGTCATGGTAACCCACCACCCAATGATGGCTTCTCTGGAGGCCAGCCTCCACCGTCACCAGCGCAACCAAATATATTACCACCACCAGTATCACAACAGGACTTGGTACCACCACCATTGTTTTGGGCGCAACCACAGCCGACAGGTATGACGCATACTGTCATTCCAACATATCAGGATTCGGAATTTGAGTGGCCAGCAGACCCCTGGTCTCCAGAATCAACATGGCCAGCAGCACCCCCTTGGTCTCCAACCTCGTCGGGTGATCAACGCTATTCACAGTTAATTTACGATGAAGGCACGCACGCCGACCAGACCAACATCAGAATTCAGAATCGAATAAACGAGTTTATTAAGGAATTGGGGCCCGCCGCCGTCGCACAAATTGTGGACCCGAATAAAATCGATCCGGCCACCACCGACAAGATTAATAAGATAGCGCAACAGATAGGCATCCCTCCACCCCCCACTGGAAGAGTGAACGATCTATTGGCCGAGTTAGACCGTCTTGCGAGGGAGCTGCGAGTACCAAGGGTACATGTATCGCCGTTTCAAGAAAATTATCGGGCCCCACCTGGCGGCGGCGACGACGGTGATAATTCGTTGATGACTGAGGATATTTCTTCACTAAATAATAGTGTAGTAACGGTAAAGAAGCACCCAGTATTCCCATTCTCAGCAGTTAGAACAACTAATCAGTATGGTCTGGATAGTTCTAGTAGTTCGAATTCTACTAATCACTCGAATTCTACTGCTGATCACTCGTTTGCCGAGTCGGAGCCAAATACATCTCCCCGCCGTATATATCCAGAACTGGATGTGATGCGGACAAATTATGAAGCACGGCAGAGGGAAGTAATAGCAGCAATGACAAAGACCAACTTGAATAGTGAAGAAGATGCTACTCGGCGTCTACAAATTACAGATCCAAATACTATATTACCACCAAATCCACATTTAGCAAATAGTGGGGGTACATTGGGAATTGAGCGGGTGATAGCGTCGGATAGCAGTGCCACATCCCAAACTGTGGCCAATCCGCCGCCAGACCCTACCAATACTGAGACGACAGGTGTAATGAATCCGCAAATCGCGACGGCGGAAACGTTGCGGGAGAAACACGACAGGGCCACATATATTGATTTTGTTAGATCTGCGAATGTTTTTGTCAGTCAATATCGAGCTTCGGAACTGCCCGAAGTTGTGGTGAGACAGTTTATTGGCAACCTCTATGCATGGCATCCCTCAACACCTGATCTGGAATATGGAAAAGCAAAGTTGCTGCATCAATTGCACAGGTGGGAAGAGAGTGGTAATGTTTGGTTAGATGGAATACGGGAAGAAGAGTTAAGAGACGAGCAGGAAAACACGACCACTGTCGAGCCAGAGTCTGAGGGCGGGGAAACTGCCCTAACCTTTCCTTTGACACAGGAAGCATTAGTTGCGCGGGCAGCCAATCAAGCCGCCGCAATGTTCACCGCCCTCAGTCATCGAGTACAAGACGACAATCGAAGTGTTTATGCGGGCCACTATATAATGGATCAAGCGCTAGTGAGTGATATTAATTCGTTTATAGTGCAAATAGGTAATCTACCAAACTTGGCGCCACTCGTTAAAGAACAATATATGCATGCGGGCCAAGAATTATTGGGTCTCGTATACACCAGGTTTGGCCACAAGAAGGAAGATATTCCGCCAAATGCGCCAGTAGGCTTCAATCAGGCACCACAAAACCCATATGTGATACCCGACAACGAATTGGCACAAATCCTAAGTCCACGTAAAGAGCCCATAGAAGCAATGCGTAGTGCACTCAATTCAACCGAGTCATCGGTAGAGCCTGTGATGCAGCGCCGACGAGACGAGCAGCAAAATAATGAACGCCTTCTTAACCAAGTGGTGGGGTCGACCCGTAGTAATACAATGTTTGATTACAAGGCATTACTACCATCAGGCTATGCGCAGAGATATGAAGAATGTGCCGCAGATATACAGTCTGGTCAGGATTTACTTACACCCACATTAACTATGATCAGGGACCAATTAATTCAAGATGCGCCCGCCTACGAAAGTCCACCAATAAACTACTTGATACAGATGAGAAGAGCACTATTGGACGATGGGACCAATGACCATACAATTTTATCTGAAGTGGTCACAATAGCTATACGCATTCTGCAGGAAATAGGGGCTAGAGGTATATCTCCAAATTTAAGAATACCAATAGGTACCGAGGGTGTTAGTCTTGGAACTGTGACTGGAGCGCAGGTAGCGTCAATTTCTCCAATGTTGGCGGATATTTTACGGACCATAACTTGGCGCGATAGAGCAGAACTTGACGTCACAAGGTTAAGTGTGGCGGCGGACATGTTCGCTGACGCGATTATTAAGGTGGCCACAAACATAGACCGACACAGTGTGACGCCAAAACCAAACGCACAAACACAAACAACAATATACCAGGCTGTTGCGGACGCGTTCGGGGAACTGTATGCTGTACATCCACAATGGAAAAGGCGGCCAACCGACCGATTGTTGGTTGTGCCAATGGCGGAGGTAACGCAAGCTATATGGGCGGCGCTAGGTAATATTGTACAAAATCCACAAACCACCGTAGACGTGACACGCCGACGTGATGCGCTTGACGCCATAGCGATAGGGGCATTACAGTTAACAGATCAACCCACAGATTCATTGCCTAGTACCACAATTAGTAGCAGTCTCGCGGCGGCAGGCAGCTTAATTAATATGGTTATTTTAGAAAAATTGTCGGGGGTGGCATTCAAAGGTGCCGCCCAATTAACAGATATACAAAATCCCTTGTGGCAAATACCGATAGGCGGTTTAGCACACTATGCTTATAATAAAGTAATAGGACCATATATGCCTTTACATCCAGGGATAGAAAATACTATAAAAAATGTGAAAATTATCAAGGATATGCAAACAATTGCAACCGCACCTACGATATCGCCCGCGTGGTGGGCGACCATGTTGAAATACGTGGCCAACGATATATTAGGGCGTGATCGGGCGACGATTCAACCACCCAGACCAGACAGTAGTCCGACACAACCGCTAGACCACTATTTAAATTATATGTTATCATATATCAATGCCAACCCACCATTAATAGAGGACCCAAGTGAGTATATACATTATTTACCGATGGGACACGGGGGAGAGTGTGTATAATATTGTCTGTATTTTAAGTTGTTGCGTCCTCACCACCACCACCACCACCACCACCACCGCCCCATTTTAATCCGACAATCACGGAACCTCTTTTACAAGATGCGGCGCGTGCAGTAGCCGATCTTGATAATTTTGTAAACTTTAGGCCCGAGCGGCGATCCTCGAGTATTCGTAGTATTACCGATGATGAATCTACCATAACAGACCCAGCAGGCCCAGCAGCAGACATAAGTGAAATAAATCAATCTTCAATGGTAGCGCGAATGAAAGCGGCCCTAAACGCACAGTCGCCGCACCTAGAGACTTCTAAACGGCAGCATATTACTATCACAAAATCTAAAAAATTGAAAGACATGGCGGCAAAGTTGCAAGGCGCATTGGCTGGTGGTCCACAAACATCTCTTGAAAATCTGATCAATGTGGCAAAGAGTAAGACGGCAGCAGAGAAGGAACCTAAACGATCGACTAGTGCGTTTGCAGCTATGCAAGCAAAATTATCCGCAGCATTGCATGGAGGGTCACCCGAAATTGAATTAAACCCGAGTGACGATGTGGCGTCGGCCGCCGCTTCCCTAAGTGAGAGAATACAGGGGGCCGCCGCAAATATTATGGGTGCGGCCACGGGGGCTCTCCAATTTATCGGATTTATACCACCACCACCACCACCACCACCACCACCAAATCTACAGACCGGCATGTATAAAGTGACAAAGGGTGACGTGAGTGGCGCTCTCAATGAGATTGAACAAAACCAATCACAGGATATTAGTAGTGTAGTGTCTAAAAATACACGCAAAAAATTGAATACGGGCGATACCGAGGCGGCATTAGCAGAGCTACAACGCGAACGGCAGAAAACAGCCATGATGGGCTCGCTAATGGACGAAATCGCACGTAAAAAATTACGCAAGGTGGAAATTGCGCCGTCGAAATCATTGAGCACGTCAACAATAGCGTCATCAATGAATAACGTCTTGAATAATATACGACGTTTGAAACCAAATTCCCCACAAATAACGGACGACGAGGGCGGCGACGACGACGACGAGGACGAGTTTGAACGGGACGTGCGACCCCCATCAACCGAAAAAATTATTGTAGGATTGTCACAGGGTGAATCAGTCGAGACTATCAGAGTAAACACTGCAAAAATTAGTGCAAGTGTTGCCAACTTAAAGTCAGCCGAACAAATGTTAAAGGCTGCTGCTGCAGCAGCCGCGAAGACACAGCAAGAGACCAAACAGCCTACTAATGAAGTTCCTCATTGGAAACGTGTACCACCAAACATGGTATCTTATATGATATATGACCCAAGAACTAGACAATCGTCAGAACGGTGGATATCTATTAATGAAAGCAGACTGCCAAAAGGTGCTATAGCCACAGAGGAATGGGTAAAAGAACATGGTCCGGTACCAGAGGCTCGGCAGGACCATAGTAGCCTAGAACAAATAATGCAAACTCAGATGAGGATGCGAAGGCAGTATCTGGAAGATGATGACGAGGAGGAGGACGAGGCGGTAGGTGAGCGTAGTGGTCATGGTCGTAGTCCCCCTAGTATCGTCGAAGACAATTCGGCAGAAAGTACAATTAGCGCCATATTAAATAAATTTTGCACACATATTGGACGTGGAATAGCCGCACTTACGGCATATATAAGTATATACACACACACCCCCCTCCCCATCCATCTCCCACACACCATATATATAATATGTATACATTTTGATAGGTTTGGCAGAAACGGCAATGTACGGGGCCGCAGTAGATGAGACGGGCATGTCCCAACAAGAAAATGGAGAATGGCAAGAGCTGTCCATGAGAGGTCCCACCGGTGTACTACGGACAGACTTGGTACCTAAACGGATGTGGCTACGTGGACATCGCACACCACCAACAAGTGGCACGCCCCTGACTAATCCACTAAGTTCATTGTGGACACGCGTGAGTTCGGAAACTACAGCACCCAATACATATTCCAGCCGAGTGAATTTGAATGATTTAAATGGTCAATTGGGTACTGAGGCCGAAGCAGCGCTTGGTGCAATTAACGTGGGGGTATTATATGAACAAGCACAAATACGCACTACTAATGCGATTATTAATCCACAAGGATATGCCGCATATAATACACCCGTAAAGTTGAAAAATGTCTATGATAGTATTGTAACTGGTGGCGCATTAATTGCGAATCCAGCCACTAACGCACCATTACCCTTTGCGGTGCCAACAGTGACCACAAGTGTAGAGACCGTTGCAGCGCCTAGCGTAAATTCTTTAGATGTATCATCTACTCCGGCACCCCCAACCAAATGGGCTGATTATACGCAAAACCGGGATGACAGTCTTGACACGTCAGCGATAAGGATGGATATATCGTCAACGACCACACCCTTTGCATTAAATGTCGGCCCGACTAGCGTATTGTATACACACGAGCCACAGAAAGGTGAGGTGCCGGTAACACCAGTGGTTGAAGTGGGAGGGTCACACGGGCGCATAGTCATAGAATCTGCAGGGGTGCAAATACGCCAACAAGCCGATGCAGTTGGTAGTTTAATGGCATATATTAGATATAATACATATCAAGGTAGTAGTAGTGGTGGTGCGCCATCGGAAAATGAATGGGTCAAAGCTAAACTGGCAACCTTCTTGGAGGAGCTAGATAACGCTACTACACAAGAGCCCCGCGACCGCAACGAGGCCGAAACACGACAACATGCAGAGTGGATGCAACGTACGGCCCCATACCATCAAGCATTGTTTATACGTACATTAGAACAATATTTTATGGCGCATCCCGACGAGCATGCCCCTGCTGGCGGCCAAGTAAATCAGTTGTTGGCTAATTGGCGCGCATATATGAAAACTCATCCCGAATTAATGGCACCAGGCACTATAGTACCCGATTTGGCAGATATAATACGGTATCGCGATCCTTATACTGGATCCGGCATTGTGGGACGTCATGTTAAATACATACACAATCATCATGTGCATCCGGCACATCGCGGTCTATATGCGCTTAATCGTATAATACCTGAACGCGAAAAACCACAGACACTAACCGCGCCACGACCCTTTACATTAGGTTGTGGTTGGTGTAATTCCCCACATAATTTACGCATGTTTAGTCACGATCAATCATTGACATGTGAGCGATGTAAACAAACAAAAGGCATGACACGTAGTCGATTAACAGAGCCGCGCAATGGTAAGTTTATACCCATTGAAAATAGTAATATTGATTCACACAAGGCACACGTACGTTTAATTGCGGCACATCAAAATTTTGGGTTGGCGCGTCGATTCGCACCTCTATTGGAAGATTATATAGAATCAAAGTTACCCTTCGATGCAAAAAAGATCGAATCGCGGTATGGGGCCGGCTATGTGATGAACAAAGCAACCAATCTACCAGAGGAGGACGACCACATGGTACATTTATTATATAAATATGAACACACCCCCCATTTGTTAAATATGTATCACAAGGCCAATCTCAACGGACTGATGACCAATTATTTACAAGCGCGTGAAACAAGAAGCGGCGGTGGGGGTATAAAGGCAGAGAATATAAACCTAAAAGCATACAAAAGCTTCCCGAGTTTACGAGCCGAAATACAAGCAAGACCAGGCGTATTATTACGTATATTAACACATGAGTAGTACAGCAACACTGTGCCCCTCCATCGTATGCACATTAAATGAAGGTAATAATTATAGTGCGCAAGTACGTGTTAACGACCCCAATATTATTGGGGCAAAATATTGTCGTTTTTTAGCTAGCGTGTGCTGTCTATGTGAAACGGATTTGGTGCCATATTCATTTACACTACATTCAGACAATACAAAGAGCTTGCATCAACATATATACGCGGGTTTGAATGCGAGTTGGTATCCACTGCAAGCGACAGGCACAATAAACAATTTTTGGTTGCGTCTATCGCCCGCATATGTGCCCACAGATGCCACTATAAATATATCGATATGTGTGCAATTTACAAAAACAATGCCACGAGATTTCATACAAACATTCGTCTGACAGAACTTGCGCGCGCACACACCACTCACAATGACATTTATATTTTTACTAGTTGAAAGGCCCAACGGCGATGCCTCACTAGCACTCACACCGACTTCATACACAAAACTATTTTATTCAATAAATACATTTTATTCCACACAATTGTATTTTTATTTTTTTTATAAACGACAGCGCATTTACTTGCACAATTTGGGTTATGAATGGCTCTCTTCGTTTTTAAACTGGTCTAGTATAACTACAGAACCATATCTGGTAGTGTACGCAGACAAAGCACTTGACACCCGCAATAATTTGCAATATTATGAACAAAATTTGGAGTATAGAAGGCCAGTACTATATCTGCCATTTAATTTGTTTACAAGTGATCCAATATTTTCGGAGCAGGTGGTGCACACGAATATTTATCAACCTAGTGGGAATACAGTTACGTTATTTTGTTTAAGTGGTACTACTGTCGCATTCACTCAGGACAATATACCACCCAGTAGTTATAGTGCGCCATTAGCACCTTGGTTGGCGGTACGCGATGCCGTTGGCGCGCCACTTTATAATGTACCACCCAAAAACACCATTGATACCAAGTCTATTCTACCCTATACCGCACAATTCTTTATTCAAGATTTTTGGAGTTTTGATCAAATTATATTTGTGAATTTGATTGACCCGTTACTACTACGTGGTGACCCTTCTACGTATAACGTACAATTAACATCCGACTCTGGTGGGGGTGGGCCAACTACAGATCTATGGAAAGTGCGCATGATGAATGTTTCATTACCACTTAATTCATCGTCCACAGTCATAATAAATCTACCATATACGCGACAAACCCAAATATGGCCTACGCACAATCCCGCCCCACAACTAGGTACCCTAAAAGTGAACACTCAAACAAAGGGGGCTGCGCCGTGGGTATGTACTAATATATTTACTGCGCGTAATCCGATATGTGGTAATCGGTCATTATTGTGGCGTTATAATAATTCGGTGCCAAACGATATGTTCACGTGGCCAGACTATTTCTTACGCCCTGCCTACTATTCGGATTTTGTCCAAGCCAAGGGCTGCGTAACAATGCCAGAATTTCAGTACTGGTTACCAAATATGATAACAGACGATACCACCATGATATATTATGATTTGGGTGCGCGCGACACCATCAATATAGTACGGTATTGGTGGCGCACCGATTCCGCCGCCACACCTATATTAGACGGAGAAGCCCAATTGCTGGCTATCTGTTGGGATCCAGTACACAGTCGGTATGATGCGTTCACTCCTGACGATATGGATGGTAGCGCACTGGCTGGTCTTTATCGCCTGGCGTTGATGAATGGTACTGGTTATGCAATTGTGTATAATCCACCCAAAGTGGCAGGACCGAGTTTTTGGCGAGATAGAGGTGCCATATGGATTACCGATATGAGTAGTAACGTGTACACGATATATAATCGACTACCAAATATCCCACATGTAGAGCAAAATATATATGATATGTGTGCGCCCACCGAAGTTAACATGAATATTGGTGGTGCCTATGGTGCATGTTCAGGTCTCTACAAACATACGCAAACACGCACAATAAAAAAACAAGAAGTATACCAAGTGTGGGGAGTTGAAGGACCATTCGGTAGTGCCAACCCATGGGGCCAAAATTTTTTACGGACAAATGACGGGCCACAGTGGTCCCACACAATACAGGGTGCAACACAAGTACAAGATACTATCGTGGATATTGGAGCCCCAGTTGTAAACACACTAGATACCAACGAATCGTTAACGGTGGGCATGAGTAGTGGAAACATTATAGTCAAATCAGTCATGATACCCCCCCAACTTCAGCTACTACAAGTGAGCAACTATATGACTAAACTTAAAATGACAGATGGTACACTAATACACTGTGTAGACGATACACCAATGTTGATGGGTGCGAGATTAGATATTAAAGCGATTGATTGGGCCAATTATTATGAAATGAACGATCGGCCGATAAACAAGATACTTGTTAAAGAGTACGCAAATCCACAGTGTACATGGGATGCGCAGTATGGATGTTGGCATTTACCTGGCGTGTTTGATCTGCCAGCAGAATATACGCATTATAGTTCAGTGGCTGGATTTATACTACGGGATTGGCAGGTATCTCCCCTAGAGTGTGTGGCGACCGATTTTATTGGGATAGTCTATTCTAACATGTGTTTACCCTGGAATAAATGTTTGCAGCCTATTGGTATAAATACGTTAAGTATACCCACACCTATATTTCAATACATTAAAGAAACACGCAATATATTTTTGGCAACAGAACGCAATTTGAGTAAAATAGCTCGCCGCGTCACTTGTGTATTACTTTTTTCATAAATGAACCAAAACCAGCCACGTCTAATTCGCGAATACATTAAAAGAACGCAACGCAACCTACACAATCCATATCGACATTCGAGTCTTGCCGCGGTCGATACGCGAAAGTACACGCTAAATCCGCGACGACGCGGCGCCGGCTTCTTCGGCAGTATATTTAAATCGGTAGCAAAAAACGTATTGGGCGGCGCCGGCTCCACATTTCTGGGCAGTCTACTTACGCCTGTAGGTGAAAAATTGGGAAATAAGATTATTGGTAAACGAGAGGCACCACCCGAGACCCAATATATTGCAGAGGGGCGTGGACGCACAAAACGTATTAAAGGAGGCAGTATACCGCTAGATATTAGTACAGGCACACTTGCATAATGTTGCATAATTATCGTAATGGCGCGTGGGTCACCGATGCGCCACGCATGTTACCGTACACTATACCTAAACCATCTCAGCGCTTTGCTGGAATTCCTCGCACTGTTCCCGATATATTACGAGGTAACGAGTATTCACTGGCGCTAACAGCACACAAGTATTCAGAAGCACACACCATCTATCCCGGCGAATTGTGTCTTACACCTCCACAAGTACTTAATGACTATTGGGCACCAAATCCACCATATTGTTCTTCAGAATGGAATTTTAAACTTACAACACATACGCCGTGTCGTAATATCTATATGGTAATGCCGTATATAATTGACGACATGAGGAATATGCCACCTACTAATAATAGAGGTCCAGTACCTTCGTTCGGGTTCATTAACATATCAACTGATAATGGTGCCGAACCCGCACTAACAGTATATCTAGGAGAAAACCAAACAAAGGTGTCAATAGGCGGCAATGTGACTGATGACACGCAAATAACGGGTTTAAAAACCGACCTCTTGCTACAATATCGTCAATACACGCCCTCGGAACGGCTATTGTCAGAAAGTATAGGATATGGAGGTAATTCTGCATTAAACGCTCAAGACTATCATCGATATCTTTCATATGATTCAGACTATGGGGCGTTATACAATTGTTGGGCGCAACAGCCTACTATGGCGGGACTTGTACGCTGGATCACCATACCTCTATGGATGTTGTGTCCGTTCTTCGACACAGACCGAATACTACCACCAGGACTACCAATTCGTGCCATACAATCAGGACTAAAGTGGAATCCTACCATTAATAGTTATGGGTCAATGATAACTAGATATATAATTGCGCACGATGCTAATATAGTCGGCAGTGGGCGACCCCCAATACTCTGCATGATGGAAGTATTTGGCCGTAAATATGACCCCACGGTATGGATACGTGCCGAGCAAATACTTTCGCAGAGTGGATTAATTATTGACGCATATACGATACGTCTATTAGACTATGACTGTACATATGATCCAACTTCAGCTCAACCATCTATCTGGAATGAGTTTAATCAACGTATTAACTTGGCCACACTCGGCATAAGCTCGCTCCCTAACATTTTGGAATTCGGATTTGTCAAACAGGCTGGCGCCGCATGGATTAATACTAGTGAGGTAGTACAGTGTCCACGCGAGATTGCTACTCAATTGTTTATAATCTATGACATGGAAATAACTTATGGTGCGAATCGTCTCACACTGGCACAGGACAAATTTACTCAGCCTTTCAGTCCCCGACCGACTACTGTCACCAATTTCCCATACGCATTACCAACGGCGTATGACTTTCGCGCCTCGTCCAAATCATTGGTGACAAATAAACTTCGTAAATTGGATGCACCACTACCAATATGGATCAATTCACAATCATCTTATGGTACTAAGGGGCTGGGATATATGGTTGATTTGACATCTATTGCAGCTACAAATAGAGTGCGAGATACACAATCAACACAACAACCAGTTGATTTGATCATAAAATTACGATATATGCCGCGGTATACTGGCATCATCACCGATTTACCGTATGGGGCACAAATTTGTCTCGGATTGCACACTCCAACACAATTTAAAATCACCCGCGGGCTAGATGTGTATAAAAGCGAAGCAAATAGCTCAGTCATATACTAAACATTAAATTTACCCCTCTCGCACGCGCCACACACAAAATGAACACGTACAATATCAATGGATTTCCTACGGGCGTATCGCAAATCGGCGATTTATACGCGCACACCAATGGCATAATTACTGAACCAGACGCATCACTACCTACCGCTTATCCGATCAACAGTGACTATCAAATAACGCCAACACAAAAAATAATGCCTATTCATAGCGCCGATGCCCTACTTAATCCGCGAGATAGTCTAATACTTTCTACGGGCACCTTTGCCGAATCGACACAACAAGTGTTCCCCACAAATTCGGCATACAGCGCAAAATTTCAGCGCCTAAAATTCGACTGGAAGCTCGCCGGCAATGTACACATGCGTGAAATATTTGTCACTATACCGTGCACATTTACCTGGAACAATGTCCGTTTCCCCTCTATTCAAAACATGTTTCCGCCGTATGCGCTACTGCAAATGTTTCAAAAAACGCGTCTATATGTGGGTAATGGTACGCGTGTACCACTATTATTGGGTGATAATCATGATATCCTTAAGCGTGCCATCTACCTGTGTAATCGTAAATGCACGTTAATCGAGCGTATGCAAATGCAGGTGGCTGGCCTGCCATGGGGTTCAATGTGGTATGCTAATGCGGCCGCACCTGTGTTGCCAGTGCCACCGAGCGCTTATAAATTCTATCAATTGTATTATGGTGCAGAAAAATATGGAACGACATATACTCGCGTTCGAAATGTCACACTACCCCTATGGATGTTACTGCCCGCTTTCGATCAAGATGCCATACTACCACAAGAATTACACCTAAAGTTGGAACTCGATTTGTGGCAAGGCGAAACATTTGTGTACGGTGGTAGGGGGGTTGACGGTGGAAATCTTAATGACTCGTTGACAGTGGTGCCAATCGTAGCAAAAACTCAACCGAGTTACCTCGAATATAACGCACGCGTATTGGATGATGTGAGCTTGGCGGCGCAGCGTCTATTACGCAAATCTACCCCTTTGATGTATAATACATGGGATTATGAAGAATGGAAATCCACCTTCGATAGTGCGAAACAACACGTGCGGTATAATATTGTGCAAGGCCAATCGTATCCACAAGAAATCACCTTTGGTATAGTACACACCCAACAACGAGAAGGTTATAACCCGCCGGAGAGAGTCGCCCCAGGTGCCGGATATGGGGCGCTCATACATAACATGTTTCTACCATTAGTTTGGTATTGGCGTATTGGTATCGAAACCAATAATGACACACCGCGGTTTTATTCGACCACACTAGATTACGATACCGATGTATTGGCTCGGTCACCAACCGCACAGATCATACAATTGTCACCATCAGATTGGCACACCATGCTAGCAGCTGAACGTAATGATGCAGATATGCGGGGCGTTATGGCGCTACCCTACCCTAATTTAATGACACCCTTTGTCACAGCATCTCGGGGTTATACCTTGAGCATTGATACTGAAGCATATGGTAAAGCATATCGAGGCATGGACCGAGGCCCTGGCTATTTGTATATTGATTTGGAAGTACGACCCATGACCCAAATTACGGCCTGGAATGAGGCATATCCGCCTACAGCACAATTAGAGTGGCTTTTTATGCTGCGACGTCCAACACAATGGATTCTAACACCACAAGATGAATTAATACAAACGACATGGCCGGCCGTGTATGATGGTGAAAAAGTTGCGGTAAATGTGGCCGGTCTGACGACTACTTGGAATGCCAATCTAGGCATACCGCCCAATGGCGAATAGACTATAAATATGTACACTATTCATACACATGCACATTAATTATTTAAAACTATTTTTTGTTCAATAAAACGCTTTACTTTTACTCAATATGGCCTCTGCGGCTTCTAATTCAATCGTTGTTAATAATAATGCGGCCGCAAATACACAGGCGGCCACAATTGTACCCTCTATTCCAGAATCGCATGAGTTTGTGTCCGTCACTAGCAACCAAACTCTATTTGACGGACTCCGCGAAAGTATGGTATACGATAGTACTACCCTAGACCAAAAAATGAACACTTATTGGTCATTGAGTAGAGGTACGGATAACGTATACAATGGCCTATTTCAGATACAGCCCACCTTTGGTAGTGCTTGGCATCCAAAAACGATGGGTATTGAATTTACAGTGAAGTATACCTTTACGATACAAACCAAAAATTCCGAGTGCGTATTTTTTCCAGAACCAAATACGTTTGTAAATGTGGGCCCTGGTTACGACGGTGTGCCGGTCGTGGGCGGTACAGCATACGATTATGGATACTGGGATCAGACCTCTTTTTCACTGCTAAATTGCTTTTCAAAGTTTCAGCTAAAAGTGGGTAAAAATTCGAGCGTCTTGGGTGAATCTAGCGCGAGTGAAATTGCAAATTGGCGCCGAACACTCGAGCAGATGTACACAGAGCCGGATAGTGCATTCGAATCCTCAGTGCTAAATTTGGGTCTACCATTCGCATCTGCAGGATATAGTACCGCAAATGCTGACAATAATGTTAGGTATTTTTATACGCTAGAGAGTGATACTCATGAAACATCTCCGCGTGTAGTGGCTCTTCGAAACACAGTCAGCAAAAAAATGGGTGAATTGTGGGCAAAAGCGTTTTATGAAAATCAAACGACGTATGATTGGGCAATTGATCACGACCAAACAAAAGCAATATCGACCACGGCCACCGTCTGGATACCATATTGGTGCTTTGGGCAAATTTTTCAAACGGATTCGTTTTACATGCCTTCATATCCGCAACATAAATTTGAAATGACTGTCAAAACACAAATGGCCACACTAATGTCAATGAGTGAAGCCCGCTATGCAATGAACGTGGCTGCGCAAATAATGGATATGCAAGTTAAAGGCGTCGAATATACGTTCAATCCCCAGCTAATGAATCTGGCGGCCACAGCCTGGATTAATGCGCCCTACTGCACCGTGACAGAATTTTTGACTTCGGTATTGGTAAAACGCGATGTAATGACAGCCACCCGCTTCAACGTGACAGTTACTACCAACACGCTAAGACCGCCAGTCATATATATTGATCCCTTCTGGGATGCTGATGGTGCTTCCATAAACCTACCAATGAAGTTACCGCCCAGCGCTGCGGGCCGTGGACTCGAGCGCGTGGCATACATGTCGCCCGGCCAATCAGTGCCCTGTATACTGAGCGATGTAATCATTAAAATGGGTACGATCACTACTGATTTAGATTTACGTAATGAAGATTCGCAAAATAATCAAATGATCAACACGGCCGATGGAATCTTAGATGGGATGGGTGCCATGCAACGGTATCGTATAGACGAAAATTATCGCAAATTCGGCAAACTGCCGCTCACACCTCGCAACACGAAATCCAATTACTATACGTGTTCTCCATTTATGATACCTATAACGCCTGGGGACAATGTCGAAATTGGCAACTACTCGACATATTTGGCGGGAACGTCGAATATTTCAATGGCATTCACGCTTACAGATCAAATTGGTAAGGCGCTACCCCCCTCGGTTAATATCCGTATATTATATAATATACCGAGCCAACTGGTAAGCTATTCAGATGGTACTATTATGCGAGTTACATGGCCACAATTATATGTGGGTAATAATAAAGTCCAGACACTTAGCACGACAAACATGGCACCAAACTCCCAAATGGGTGCTTCTATGGTATAAATAAAGTGATCACAATCTATAAAGTGATCACAATCTACACACACATTACGACTCACAATTATGCCGAAAAATAGTAAATTATATGCAGACGCAAACGCGCTCACAGATATTGATTTGAAAGAATTTTGTAAAACAAATGGTCTAGCCTTTCATTTGTGTGATTTATCAAAGTTGGAAGAATTTACAGAGCGGTATGGTTTTGTCTTTACAGGAGATACGAATGACGAGTATAATAAGGGGCACCCACATCATTGGTTATTTTTAGATGGAAATGACCTATTTGATTCATATGGTAAAACAAGTGATGAATATAAATTACCCAAGCACATTACCGTGCTAGCAAATCACCCGAATAGGCTGCAGGCGTATAATACGGTGGTGTGTGGACAATATTGTTGTGCTTTTTATAAATTTAGTCATTCGTGGACACCGCCCGCCGACGACGATATAAATAACACAACACGTCGTATAAGTGAATACTTTAGTATTGAACACAATTTTAATAACAATCATGAACAAAACGACCAAAAAGTATGGGATTGGTATCGACAAAATGGTGGGCAGCTCCCTCAGTCCGCCACCACAACACCTACCGATAACGCGCCGACAGAAACGCCTGCAGAAACAGACGTGTGACAGAAAGTTGTTAGAATACAACCTAAAAAAAGAGCTTACCAAGGTAGAACGTCTAGTCGATGTGTTTATAAATCAGCCACCACCGCGTATACTCAGCAGTTATAATGATGCTATTCGAAATAATTATTATGCAAAGATTATTAATCTAAATAATGACATTAAAACATTTTTTTTATAATTTTTTATTCAATAAAATATATTATGTTAACATAATTTTGGTAGTTTGTATTTTTTTTAGTCTTTTTCGCCAATACTCATGGCCCGTTGGCCACGAGACCCCTCAGTGTCGCGCGCAAGCGACGCCAAAAAAGCCTCACCCATATTAATAATAGGTAGGGTAACATAGGTGCCGACATTTGGTGCCGAAATTTTTACAATGCCCGTAAAACTGCCTGCGTGTTGTGCTGCCAGAAAAAACGTCGAGATTGCCATATTAGAGGCGGTGAAGGACTCTGCTGGCGGGATACTAAAAATAGCCTCGGAGCCTGGAGCCGGTGAAATACTAAGTACGAGTTCGCCAGGTGCCACAATGTTGCCTTGGGCCAGTAGAGTTAGGCGGTCTGCTACCACAGGGTAATTGACAAATTCGTAGATTAGCTCATCGTATTCGCTCGTAGATATCAGTACATTGGGTGCCGTAAGTAAGTTCGTGAGGTTGGATACATAGGTGCTCATTGTTACCATTGGGGCTGTGCGCGCGGTTAGATTAAAAAACGTGAGTGCTTGCGAATTGGGCGATACAGGTAGACGCGATGGTGTGTATTGCACGAATAGTATATAAGTACTACCCGGTTTTACCACACCCAAATTCACGTCCATAAGTGTCGTATCTGCCGGAATAGTCGCGGGCACTGTGTCTAGAATCGCCGGAGTCTCGGGGTTACCTTGTTCGATAAACTTGATTTGTACATCCGATCCGACAAGAGCGCTAACCCATTGTAGATAAAGTGCGATCGTGGCCGAAGTTCGAAAAACAAATGCTTGTATAATTGAAGTGGTAGTCGTGCGATCTAGTCCTCTAAATGCTGTCGCCAGCACACGTTGCGCCGGCGTGCCTTCAGTGTCAATGTTTACGATTTGGAATTTGCCATCGTTACTTTGACTTGTGAATGAGACAAAGGTTTGCGCATCGGCCAAATATTTGTGTAGGCGCGGCGTTGTTTTTTGAAGTGATACTCGTTGAGAATTCATAATGTTGACGAAATTTATTGACGCGAATTAATTATGTTAATTTGTGAGGTGGCGATTTGTTCTACGTATTTATAGCCGGCGCGCGCGCGCCGCAGTCAACAATTACACACAATTACGGGTTGGCCATCGGCATTTTTTTTCGGCGGGCACGTACATTGTCCGGTTTGGTCAAACACGGCTTTATGTGCCGCCAAATCCGCAATACTACCACCCCGTAAACGTATATTTGTTTGCGTCGCATTAAAGTGACGTGTACGGCGCTCTACATGTGCCAATCCTCGATAATCGTGATGAGTATAATTTTTGTACTGAGGGGTGGTCGGGGGTACGATTACGTTTACCGCTTTATGGATATGATCATAATACGGGTCAATATAATCTTGGGGTAATGCTGCGGTAATAGCCGCTCTGGTTTTTATGCCAGAACGCGAATGCTGGATATGTGGATAATACAAAAATTTATTTAACGAACTAGTCATATTTATTGTGTGTTTATTTTAAAAAAAGTGTGTGTATATATGTTTTGTAAGTTTAATAGCAAATAAATTAGTGTTTTTATAGTGCGCGCACAATAATTAATATTTCATTCAAATAGTGTCATGTCGATTTCGGCTGGCGGCTTTGCAGTTTTTTCGCCGGCCTTGACAATCTGCGATGGATGCAATGTTTCATGTAGCCATGCAACGCTAGGCTGGGGTGTTCGAGCTAAGTCGGTGGTTACTTGATACATGAGACCATTAGATGTACACATACATCGCTGGTACAGTGTGCCATGCCATTTGCTGCCCGGATTTGCGCAATACGCCAAACAATAAGACATTGACAAGTGTTTCGCATCGGCATTCTTTGCCTTTACGACGCACCCTTTGTGCACTAGGCCAAAACAATTCACTTGTGGCAATTGCAGGGTATGACCATTTAGCTGTCTAGGCACGGTGCCTTTAACAATGCCCGGTGTCAGTAGGTAGCCAAGTACCGCCATGTCGACACGATAATTATGCGTAGTACACAAATAATAGGTTTTCATTTTTGGCATTGGCAGCGCCTTGTGCTCGGGGTGTTTAATAGTGCACATGGGGCATGCAGGCATAATGGCTTGCGTTTCTCCTCGTGCATACACGTCGAATAAAGGTTCGGCCATTAAACGCTCACTAAACGGGAGGGTATCTTTCCACATATCATCGACTTCCATCGGTTCCATGAAGCGCGCCGGATCGGTGGCGGCAATTTCCGTGGCCTGAGCCACTAAATCGTCCAAGGTTACAGGTGTATTTTGTGCTGATGCCATATTGTTATTCTAAAATAGATCTAAAACAGATAAAAAGATTTGAAAAAAATAAAGAGAGCAGAGCAGCAGCAAAAAGCAATAGTCCGAATATCGCGTATACAAAGAGTGTCACGTCTTTGTCGTGTGCGTGTGTGTGCGCGAGTAAAAAAAAGTCAAACAAAAATGGGTGGTGTGTGTGAATTTTATTTAAGTTCTAGTCAAATGTGTGTGTGTGTGTGTGTGTGTATTGTTTTATTCATCACTAGCGGCGGGGGGAGCTAGTGTGGTCGTCGTCGTCGGCCATAACATATTTCCACGGATTTAATAGGGTCCCAACATCGACGGTGTCGCGTGCATCGTCTGTCTGATGGAGATATACTATCTGACGTACTACGTCGTTAAATAACTTGGCCTCTTCCAGATTTTCGGCACTGTGTGTAATATTGCGAGTATACATATAACCCGATTGTTGACGCGCCAATTGGGTACATTGACGAATCATATTTATCAAGTCAATATGCGCCATATTGTGACTGTCAGGGACTCTAATTTCCAACATACCACACAGCCCAGAGGTTAAGTAAATGTGCCAATCGTTACCATACGGGCGCTTTAAACAGTTTGGATAGAGCGCATTAAACGTATGATGCGCCATACTAAAAGTTTTTAGGTTAATTGTCGCACCGGGTACAAACGTGGGCAAATAATGTGCGAGTTGTTTTAGAACGCATTCGAGGCCATTTCTATATTCGAGACCGTGAGGCTTTAACATGATATACACGGATTGTGTCTCCAAACGCGAGTGTCGAAATGTGGGCACTTGTGCGGCGGGATATGGGAATGCCTTGAAGTCCATATAATCGGCGTGCGCAATATACTGCGTAGAATCATAATCGCACAAAAAGGACGGAGTACATTTACCTATATATCGTATTGGTAGGTACGTGGAACCGAGGCGGTTAGAAGTTTCTCGTATAGAGGACGGCGCGCGTATCGCCCGAAAAGCCCGATGAAATTCATCGCGGGCATTGAGCGTACTAAATAAAAATGTTAAGCACTTGTCCGCTTTTACGCGTGGTGCAGACCACTTGGCTAAAAACTCATCGTGACACGCCGCTAAACGTGCACGAATAGTTTTGTGTAAAAAAGAATATTGCGATACGGTGGCGGCGGCATGTTCGTCGTCTAGACGGGAGATAACGTGTTGATAATTCATTTCTGAACGGGCACCTCCAAGTATAGCTGCAAATCGCGTGCTTGTTGCCGATTTTTCGTCAGCAGTAGCCGCATCGTCATTAATATAGGCCAAATAATATGTCGCAAGTACTGATGTGGGCACTTCTATACCCTTATAGTACTCGGCCACGGCTTTGACTAATTGCTCAGTATTATCGCGAAGCGGGTAAACACTGTTTTTATAATTATCCAACACGACATAGGTATGATAGAGTAATACCGACTTTGTTGACAGTACACTGCGGGGACTCATTATAGCAATAGTGGTATGAGCTGCAATATAGGCATCTTGTGCGCCAACACATGTCATTGTCAAAGTATATTTCTCCAAATGTAAACGACAATTCGCTATTTCTATATCGATAGGTGTCTCGATATACGCATTGAGCGTACAAGTCATAGGCGCATGTGGTGATATAAATGTAGTAAGTATGCCGAATTTTAATACAGGTACGGTGTGTGGTACCGCTGTAGTGTGTAAGACCACGTGATCAAAGTCCAGCCGTATATTGGGCCGTATAAATCCAGAAATATCGCAAGCGGTCGGTCCATCGACCAAATAATGCAGCCCACATATATTAATATCATTGTCACGGCATATAACATAACTGTATTTGTCAGACAAGGCACCACCGTGTTCCACGCTAAAAGACTCTTCTGATTTATTCATTTAGATTTTGAAAAAAATGGATGATACACTCGATAATAGTGCGTTTATTGTAGATTATCTAAGAGAAACAACACAAGAATTTTTAGATGGTGATAATACAGTAGTGCAAGCATGGCTGTATGACCTTGTGCCAGAAGGCAGTCGTGCTTATGCAGAGGAACGTGCGGGTGAACCGGTGTGGCGTAGGGAGTTTTATAATACCCTTATCGCCCCACATATTAACTCGCCAAATTATGATTGGGCTAACATCCCTACCCATATTGGGACAATCTTGGATTTACAAAGAGCTGCCGAGTTGCCGGCGTATGGTCCAAATGGTAAACGTAAAGCGGAGGATACCAATACGCGCCAAACAGCGACAATTCCTACGACAAAAGGCGTCGAGCGAATAGATACTTCAGTATTCCCCGGTTTTGCCCCTGAACGTAGTTTAATACTTATGGGCACCACCGACAATGGTAAAACTGACTCTGTCGTGAGTTGGCTTATCATGGGACTATTCAAAACACAATACTGCATCTATGTGGCCGAAAAAACCCCCAATGGAGATGCCACGCTAGAAAACTTATACAAGGGTCTAAAGTATCATTTACATAATCCAACATCACCGCCCTGTGTATTTGAATATTATCTACTGGATCAATTAGAAACGGCGTGGGCTCGGGCATGTCAATTGGGTAGCCAAGGAGCTAATCCTCTACTATTTGTAGACGATTTTCAAGGCAGTACTTCCAATGTGAACAAAGTGGCCACCGGACTTAGATCAAAAATGGTCAACGCCAAAAATATGCGTGTACAATTATTGGTAGTGGTACATAATGCGACAGATGCCGATACCCATGCGAAAGCATTACGGAGCAATGCCACTTATCAAATTGGGTTTAATTTGCCAGAGCCGACTTTTAAATTGATTTTTGGTCCGACCCTATGGCCCATTTACAATACGGCAGCTTCCCGCTATAATCGCGTTATTATTTTGGACACAAAATCACATGTTGCGTATTGGGGTTCGGGGAAAATGCTCGAAATGATCCCTATAAAACCCAATACCTTAGTCGACGAATAATAGTTTTTACGCATAACGATAACGCGAACGCGACACAAATATGGACGATTCAAATTTAATACAATTACGCGGGGTGCGGGCACATATGACCCGTAAACGTGGTGGGCGACGCGGGCGTGGTCTTACCGATTATATTCCTGGCCCTAAAGACGCATTGGCCGCATACGGCGCATATCATACCGCAAAAAATATCAAAAACGCAGCCAATTATATTATGGGAGATAAACCACCACCACCCAAGTGGTCAGACAACTTGAACCCTCAGGCGACAACACTAAAGGACACTTCGGCTAATTTCCTTAAAGGCTCGCTCAATTCACTGCTTGGCACAAGAATGCCACTCAAACCACATACAACACAGGGTGCCTATTCTAACAATGGTGCGTTAGATGTTACCAATCCTGAACCTACAATAAAAAAAAATCACAAAGGGTTTAATTCGACGTCTGATCCGACACATTTGGGTTTACTCGATAAGAAGGTTGTCCACAAGGTTAGCGATATACCCGGGGTAAATCTAGCGCACAAGGTCAACGATACTATGAATGGCTTAACAGGTCAGGACGCCATAAATTCAGGATTATCATTAGGCTCTATGAACAAAAAGGACCGTGCCAAATTTATCGACACGTATACTACTGCGGCGGCCACCACAAAAGACTTGCATGATTTATCACACCGCTCACCCGAAGGTAAAAAAGTATTGGATAAACTTGGCGCAGCAAGTGTGCGTAAAGCAACTGCGGAAAATTTGAAAAAACAAGCCAAAGATAAGGTAAAGCGCGTCGGCAAGGTGATTAAAGATAAAACCCGTAGTGTGGCGAGCAAGATAAAAAATAAAGCATCATCGACTATTGGTAAGATAAAATCCTTGTTCAAGAAAGGTAAAGGTCGCAGTCGAAGGTCGCCATGTGGCCAGTGCTTCAAAACAGCTAATCAAGCGGCATGTGTTCGCTGCTTCAAACGTAAACGAACTAAACGACTATAAATACGCGTGCGAATTTAAATGAAACACACTAAATAACATAACCATATACGTAACTATATCGACCATGGCAGCAGACACAAATAGCTTTCAACAAGAGACCGATTCGTTCAAATTTATAGATGCCGAGTTCGAAGCCATTAACATCTTATCTTCAAATATTATAAACAATAATACTGTTTGGTTTAGTCAGCCACCCTCTGTAGTGCGCAGTTTAGTTGGCACGCGCTTTGCATCTTGGAACAATTATGAGTGTCTTATCTTAGCACTGATAAACGCATCAAATTTTGCCGCGTTAACAGAACCGATAAAAACTGCCATCATCAGCGATATTGTGACTGCACGTGCAAGCAAGCCGACTCAATGTGAGATAAGACGACTATTAAATTGTTATCTCGCTTACCCACGTCATTCTATTCGACCTGATACGCAATGTTGCGAGCAATGCGCAACGCTGTCGCGATCTGAGATAATTGGCTATAAGTCATTGTATGCACGAGTCGAGCAAATTATGCGTACAGAATATCCAAATGATTCGTCGCTACCTCGCTTACCTTCGCCAATCCACAATACTGAAACTGTGTAATTACCGTCCATATCACGCACTATCATAAGACACTATTTATTTTTATTACACATGACATTATTTTTTAATAAACAAGTTAAACACACACACACACATTATGCATATTTTTTTGTCTATAAATTTGTGCGAGCTTTTACTCTTTACCATAATTATTATAACCCTGAGAGCATCACTATATCTGAGTATTTACTAAAAAATGGATAAACTTTGGACCTTTAATAGCACTCCCTGCACTACGACCCCTCCAAAAGGTGAACGATATGCGGCGCTAAACTCCTCCCTTAGCGTGGACCAGGCATGTGCACACTTAGCCGATGTAGCCAAGTACATTGTTCAAAAAACCCTTGGTAAATCTGCCAAGTATCCAGTCATTTTGGATCCATTACACCACTGCGCACAACTAGGCAGTAAATGGTCTCCAAGCCATGTACCAGACACGCATATCGACGTACATACCTTTAAATATGGCTATGCTAAAAATCCGGCGGCTAGTAACTTTAACGGTAAGGTGCGCGCTCAAAAAGTAGCATCCAAGATGGCCTGGGGACTTGTCAGCTCGCTTCAAAAGTATCGCAAATTAGTCATTGACAATTTACACTTGCTATTTGACGACACGGTGCTCACTCAATTGTATGAACAATATCCATATCTAGAGGTGGCCGAGCATATTCCGCCCGATGCACGAGACGCAAGCCGTCAGGGCACCTATAAACTGAAACGACATTTGGAAGCCCTCGTGTCCCGCACGATACTCCCCAGCAATTCCTCGGCGCCGTTTATCATTATTGATGGCTTTATCGCAGAGGGTAAAAGTGCCCTACTCGCCGCGCACAAGTTGGTAGATTCCGAATGTGATGCCTTCTGGCGACTACCTACCTTGACTGGTAAGCCCCTACCGCCCAAGTATATTTGCATCTTTCAATTGTTCGGCATTGCGGAGGCAGTATGCCAGGCAATAGCGAATCAGTCGGGTTTAGTATTGGACCGGGGTGCCTTGTCACATATCTACTTTGGCGGTATGAGTGATAGTGCTGATTGGACCATTACTCTTACCACCTATCCACAAGAAGACAATGCCGTATGGATACCAATGAGTTTTTATTTGCACGTGGCCGTGGCCTTGAATCAAGTTTATTCGTTATCTAATATTGCGGCGACACAAACTGTGGAGGAGCTGTGTGCCGCCAGCATGGATGAGTTTAGTCTACCTATTTGTCATTTTTATATCGCAGAGTATAGTGTACCTTACTTTACGGTCATGGCAAGCCTGGACTCACTGTATACTGCGGCACAGACGGGTCTATACGACGTCCGCTCACATCATCGTGATAATGAGGCTGCTAGCCTGAGTTTTCAGCGCGACAATGCGGTTGGCCGCTTACGTATTTTATTACGCAAAGCACTCGAAAAAAATCCGCGCCCGCGTTGGTCGTCTGGTCGCGCACTAGAACGAGAATTATATGATGAACCAGCGAAATGCAATTATTCCGAACAGCAAATGTTGATGTATTTTTGGCAGTATTTTGGATATTATTGGCTTACCGAGCGCGTACACATACTACGCTTATATCGCATTATCACTACTATATACAACTATGATGGGCCGCCAATATCGATCGGCGCCCTTACGACCCAACTGTTCAGTCCAGTAATGTTGGGTGGGGCATCTAGCGAGCCCATAAAAATCAAGAATGGTCTTCCAGTTACCCTGCCTGCACACGAGCCGACGGAAAAGTCTGCGCGCACAACCTTGCGTCCGACAACGCGTAAGCCTGCCAATAACACTCACCACCACCCCAACTAAATAACTTGACTATACGACTCGTGTGTGTGTTTTTTTAGCCATCTCTCTTCGTTCATTTTATATTGCGGGCAGTTTAAAACAGCTGGACGCCATTCGCCATTTGGCATCGACTCTTCGTGGTTTAGGTCATTGCGTTTTTGATGATTGGACAGCGATCGCCCTCGATGCAGATGCACGCATGCTGGCCTATGGTAAAGAGCGTGGCTGGACGCGTCTTCGCACACTTGCATCACCGATACCGGTTGCGCAAGCTAAAGTCGATGGTGATCATATTCGTGCGTCCACTGACTTTATTTTAGTTTTGCCCGCAGGTCGTAGTGCTCATATTGAATTTGGTTATGCTCTCGGCCGTGGTCTACGTGTATGGCTCCTTGATTTGGAAGAAAATAGTAGCCCGAAGCATCACTTTGACATTATGCATGGACTTATGGACCTTGCGAAATATGCATATAATGAAGAAGAGTTGTGTGCTCTTATTATGCACCGAGTCGTCTAAAAAAAAACACTATTTTTATTAGTTAGTTTGTGTATACCGAGATAGCCTAGTGGTGCGCTCCTACGTGTCGTCCATACCCCGGTACTTGCCGTCGGCGCGACATCTGGGCACCATACCCCTTGGCTATTTCAGTGTACCTCTTTTTTTTTAATAAAAAATTTTTTTCACAATGTGTCTTGTGTAGTTATATTTATTACGACGCGCGCGCCCCCCCCCCGGGGTATTGCTCTTTTATCGTATGTGAGTGTGTTTATCGCGAGAACAACGAGTATCACTTTTTTTCCATCAATATTTCCCCAAATACCAAAAAATCGAGTTTTTGACATTTTTTTCTTACATTTTTGAAAATTAACAAGAATAAAAAGACAAAACTTGTGTGTGTGTGTGTGTATAATTCGTTTTATTGAAAATATAAATTTTGAAAAAATTAACAAGAATAAAAAGACAAAACTTGTTTTATTGAAAATAAGATTAAATTTTGAAAATTAACAAGCAAATGCTTCCCCCGTTATTTCCCAAAGTTTTTTGTAGCAGCCAATAACCGACGATAATTGTTCCGGACGTAACACTCGCGTAATTCTTCCTCCATCTGATAATGCATTGTAATCATAGATACGCTCGATAGCTAGTTTTGTAATCTTGTATTTCTTCATGAATGCCATCACGCACTCTTGGTCGTCGTGCCGATCATTCGATATAGCGTAAAGTCCCAAAAATAATGCGCACAGCGCTGTGGCAAATTGTCGTTTGATTTTATAAAATATGGTTGGTGCATCGATCTCACCTGGAAACTGGCCTAATGCCAACTGAGCGAATCTAACAAATCGATTAAGTTCGTCGATTGTTCTAGGCGGTGGATAGTCCGGAAACGCAAAACAGTAAGAACCTAGTAGCGTATAGACCGCATCGCGGCGTTGTTCCGAGGTACTTGTCTGGGCCATAATTACTGACCGAACAGATACTATCAAAGATAATAACTCTTTATAATATTCAGCGATAACAGTATAGTTAAATGGATGTGGGGCAGCGATGCTAAACTCGAGTACGCTCATCCACTCATCTCTCATTGCTGCACGTTGTGCAGCGTCTGGATTTCCAAGACTAATCTGATGACGACTCGCCAATATTTGCATAAAGGTAGGTGGTGCTTGCATTTTTGTCTTTTGTGTTAATCTAATTTCTAAAATAAAAAAATTAAAGTTTTGAGAGACAAAATATAATACACCATAATAAAAAATTAATTTTGAAGACAAAATATAATACACTATATTTTTTTAACAAAAAAATTTAAAGTTTTGAAGACAAAATATAATACACTATTCAAAAATTAAAAAGACAAAATATCATGCGCTATTCGGTTTTACGCAAATAGTAATAAGACAAAATATAATACACTATTAATTAAAATAAGACAAAAAATATGCCACGATAACTTTATTGAAAATTATAATAATTAAATTTAATGTTTTTTTGTTTTTTTTATTATTTAAAATTATAATAATTTATGTTAATGTTTATTATTTTAATCAGAAAGAAGGGGTATGCAACAGCCTGTCGTAGCTAGTTGTTGACAAACACAACTCTTCACATATCCAGCCTCATATGGTCTGAACGGATCAGCCTCATACATAAAGAGTCGCGGCATGCTATTCGCATTAAAAAACTCCATAATACTATCTTGAAGCGCACCTGTCATTTTTGCATCACTATACCGTTGCGGTTGTCGATGTACTTCGCCCCGCACAAATTTACGATCACAATTTGCAGCACAAAAATAATAAAATTGATGGGCCAAAAACTCTTGCGAGTAGCGCGGAGTATGTCCCGTATAATAAACTTCTGGCAGCTTATGATAGCGTGCGCTCGAGTCATTTGGTGAATAAATACTTACCGTATCATCCTCCTCTTCGTCTTCGTCATCGTCTTCACGTACTCCATACTCGAAACGCCATAATTGCACCATGCAGGCGAGTGCGCTTTTCGCGTGCGGCGTTAATTTCCAATAGCTCTTTTTTATAATGTGCCATACTTGCTCACCATGTAATTTTAACAAGTCTATATTCAACACATGTTTTCTGAACTCCGTGTCTCTTAGATATAGCTGTAGAGATGGGCGTGCATATTGTATGCTTAAGAACCGCGTTTCATCTCTTCTTGTTCTTGTTGTTGTTGTTGTGGTGACATCAGCGCTAGTTGTTGTTGCTTCTTGCGTACTATCCATTATGTTTCACTTAATATTCTTAATATAATATTATTCTTCAAATTGTTTAATACTTTTAAAATGATATTCATTTTCTTAGAATCTTTACTTTATATAGTTCTATACCAATGTGAAGTTATGCCTTATCATACCTTTCTTATCATTTCACCATGTGGTGGCCTTATCACTTACTTCTTATCATGTAATTACCTTATCATACTGTTGTGAAGTTTACTCTTATCTATTGAGATAACTTTATCATTCACATAAATTATGACGTCATTTTAATCTACATAAATTATGTTAATTATGTTAATTATGTTAATTTATTATAATTAAATGATAATTTTTTGCATAATTTATGCCTAATTATCGGCTCATTAACATAAAATTTGGACCAATAGAAATTGAGAAGGTGAGGAGTTTCTTTCCTGGCTCTTAT
>Ga0208258_1000074_pt1 | contig 30084 bp, 36 predicted proteins | sample CryBogCBH08Jun09_FD_185512 | JGI IMG/M metagenome (GOLD analysis project Ga0208258, IMG submission 185512) | Freshwater microbial communities from Crystal Bog, Wisconsin, USA - CBH08Jun09 (SPAdes) (version 2) | ecosystem: Environmental > Aquatic > Freshwater > Lake | place: Crystal Bog...
CCCCGCAGGACCTTGGCGAACCGGACTGGGCGCGCGTGGCGCAGGAACTCAAGCGCAAGGGCGTGACGCTGACACTGCTGTGGCAGGAATACCGGACGGCGCATCCCGAAGGTTACGGTTACACCTGGTTCTGCGAGAGGTTTGCCGCCTGGCAGCGCCGTGCGAATCCGACCTTCCGCCACCGCCATGCTGCCGGTGCTGTGCTGCAGACCGATTATGCCGGCCCGACGGTGGAGGTGATCGACCCGCAAACCGGCGAGGTCCGACAGGCCCAGATTTTTGTCGCGGTGCTTGGGGCTTCGTCGCTGACCTTCGCAATGGCGAGCTTCGGTCAGCGACTTCCGGACTGGATCGAAGGCCAGGCCCGGGCGCTGGCGTATGTCGGCGGCGTTCCCAGGGCGATTGTCTGCGACAATCTGAAGGCCGCGGTGGCCAAGGCGTTGTGGTTCGAGCCGACGCTCAATCAAACCTTCGCCGCCATGGCGGAGCATTACGACACGACGATCCTGCCGACCCGCAGCCGCAAGCCGCGCGACAAGGGCAAGGTCGAAGGTGCGGTGCTGATCGTCGAGCGCTGGATACTGGCGCGGCTGCGTCATCGACGGTTCTTCAATCTGACCGATCTCAATGCCGCGATCGCCGATCTGCTCGAGGAGCTGAACAAGCGGCCGATGCGCCATATCGGCAAATCCCGCCGACAGCTGTTCGAGGAGATCGAGCGCCAGGCGCTGGCGCCGCTGCCCGGCGCGCCGTTTGAATACGCCGAGTGGAAGACGGCCCGGGTGCACCCCGACTACCACGTCGAGGTCGACAAGACGTTCTACTCGGTGCCGCACCGGTTGATCGGTCGGCGGGTCGATATCCGCTTGACTTATCGGGCGGTCGAGATCTTCCAGGACCATGCACGGGTTGCCTGCCATGTCCGTCGTTCCCAGCGCGGCGGCCACGTCACGGTGAACGAGCACATGCCCAAGGCGCATCAGCGTTACGCCAACATGACGCCGGCGACCTTGACCGCGAGGGCGGCGCGGATCGGCGCCAGCGTCGCCATGCTGGTCGAGCGGATGATGCGCGAGCGCCCGCATCCGGAACAGGGTTATCGCTCGGCGATGGGAATCCTTGCTCTGGCGCGGCGTTATGAACGCGAGCGGCTGGAAGCGGCCTGCGAGCGAGCGCTTGCCATCAACGCGATCAGCTACTCCTCCGTGAGCGCCATCCTCAAATCCGGGCTCGATCGCACCGGCCCTGCCAGCGAGCCCGTCAAAGCCACACCCCGACACGCCAACATCCGTGGCGGGGCTTATTACCAGTGAAGGAAAGGACCACATGATGCTGACCCACCCGACGCTCGACCAGATGCAGGCCCTGGGCCTGGCTGGAATGGCGGCCGCCTATCGACAGTTGGCCGAACAGGACAATGCCGGCGATCTCGGTCGCGATGAATGGCTCGGCCTGATGCTCGATCGCGAAGCCGCCATGCGCGCCGACCGACGGCTGACCAATCGGCTGGCCGCAGCGAAGCTGCGCTTCGTCGATGCCTGCATCGAAGATATCGACTTCGCCTCCCGTCGCGGCCTTGACCGGCGCAACACCCTGCAACTGGCGCAAGGCGCCTGGCTGAAAGCTCACGAGAACCTCATCCTCACCGGCCAGACCGGAACCGGCAAAACCTGGCTGGCCTGTGCCTTCGGGCGTCAGGCCGCCAGGCTCGATCATTCCGTCCTCTATCTGCGGGTCCCGCGCCTGTTTGAGGAGCTTGCCATGGCGCGTCTCGACGGTCGCTTCCCGCGCCTCATCGACAAACTCGCCCGCGTGCAACTGCTGGTGCTTGACGACTGGGGCACTCACACCCTCAATGATCAGCAGCGCCTCGATCTCCTGGAAATCTTCGAAGAACGCTACCGGCGCAAATCGACGCTGATCACCGCCCAGCTCCCCGTCGCCCAATGGCACGACATGATCGGTGAACCGACCATCGCCGATGCCATCCTCGATCGCATCATCCACAATGCCCATCGCATCGCGCTCGAAGGCGAAAGCATGCGAAGGAAAAAAGCCGCTCACCCCTTGACCGGAAGCGAAAACACCGAAACCAATACTGACTGACTTCAACAATCAGGCAACCGGAAACCAGCACCGCCAAGCTGTCCGCGATTTAGCGAAGCCGCTGTCCTTCAATTGGCGAAACCACCGTCCCGTTTTTGCGAAATACGCACTCTGTGTCGATGAGACCCCGGCACCGGTGTTGGATCCGGGACGCGGCAGGACGAAAACCGGCTACTTCTGGGCGTTATCGCGCGATGACAGACCCTGGGCCGGACCTGAACCGCCTGGGGTGGTTTATGCCTATGCACCGGGACGCGGGGCTGTTCATGGCTTGCGCTTGCTCGAGGGCTATCGCGGCATCATCCATTGCGACGGCTATCAGGCCTACAAGACCATGACCCGAGAGACGCGTGCGGACGCCCTGTCCGGGACGCTCGCCTTCTGCTGGTCGCATCTGCGGCGCCAGTTTGTGAAAATCGAGCGCGAGGCGGCGCCTGCGCCAGCACCGGTTGCCCGCGAGGCTCTCGAGCGCATCGCCCAGCTTTACGTGATCGAGAAGGCACTCCGCGGCCGATCTGCTGCCGAGCGTCGGGCGGGGCGACAAGCGCATGCCCGACCTTTGGCTGCAGCCTTGAAACAGTGGTTTGAGGCCAAGCTTGATCACCTTACACAGAAGAGCGACACGGCGAAGGCCTTGCGTTATGCGCTGCGTCATTGGGACGGCCTGACGCTCTATCTTGATGACGGGCGCATCGAGATGGATACCAATGCGGTCGAGCGCGCGATGCGGCCGATCAAGCTCAACGCCAAGAACTCTCTTTTTGCCGGTTGCGACGAAGGTGCCGAGAATTGGGCATTGCTGGCCTCGTTAATCGAGACCTGCAAGCTCAATGGCGTCAGTGCCGAGCACTGGCTCGCTGACGTTCTCGCCAAGCTCGTCAATGGTTGGCCTGCGGCGCGACTGGACAAACTGCTTCCCTGGGCGTCGATCTATACGATGCATACACACGATCCGAGGCTGGCGGCATGAGCCTGAACACGACCGCAGTCCGGATCAAGGTAACCCTCAAGGATGTGAAGCCGGAGGTGATGCGTCGCCTTGTCGTACCCGTCACCCTGCGCCTTGATCGGTTGCATCTGACGCTTCAGGAGGCATTCGGCTGGACGAACAGCCACCTCTTCGAGTTCTTCGCCGGTGAGGTCCGTTGGGGGATTCCCGACCCCGACAATGATTACGGACACCAGCCCCTGGATGCCAGCAAAGCGCGGCTCTCCGATATCGTTCGCGAGACCGGCGCCAAGACAATCCACTATCTCTATGACTTCGGCGATAGTTGGGACCATGTGATCAAACTCGAAAAATGGTTTGACGACACGACGATGGAGGGACTTCCCTTCTTGCTCGAGGCAGCCGGTCGTTGTCCTCCGGAAGACGTCGGCGGTGCGCCGGGCTATGCCGAATACCTCGAAGCCATCGGCGACCCCGCCCATCCAGAGCACGAACATATGCGCCTCTGGGGTCCGGAGCGGTTCGATCCCAACGTCGTCGACCGGAAGGCGCTCGAAGCCGCCGTCAACGCGTTGTCCGACACATGGAAACCGCGGCGGCGCGTCACGCGAACAAAATAGGCGTCAAGCGCCATTCAAAAGGGCCGCAGAGCTCCGCTTACCTTCTATCTAACGCCTATGGACATCGCTGATCCATTGCAAAAAAGAGCCATCCCAGACCAGGATGGCTCCGATAGTCGAGGCGAGATGCCCCGCATGTGTACTGCCGTTACCTTATTTGCAGCCATACCGCCTTACGATGATCCGCTCATCGCGATTCGGCTGTGATCCAGATAACACAGCAGCCAATTTGGCGTTCGACAGATGCCATCAGGTCAACCGCGGGTGTCCAGCGAAACTCCCAACGCTGACGCGCGCATCTTTATTGCGGCCGGAGCGCGCTTAAGTTTCTTAGCGATCGTGTCGGCGCCGACCTTCTGCTTCGCAAGCATCTTCATTTGGCGAACATCGTCTTTCGTCCACTCGCGACGAACTATCTTTTCTTCTTGGCCAAACCGGCGCCCCTTCAAATGTTGAGGATGCGGTTTAACACAGGAAGGACGAGGCGCAACTCAACATCATGCGAAGGCAAGTATGAAAGCTTTCGTTAAGTGTTGTTCGGAAGTGATTTGCGCGATTCCGATTCGTTCTTTCAGAACGAAATAGAGTCAGATCGAGAACGTATCGCTACGGGTCTGTCGTAACTCATCACAGGACTGATAGATCGCTCGGCACATCGCCAAACGCCTTGAGCAAAACTGCGTCCCCAAATTCACCCGCGCCCGGATCGCCAGTTCGACTAAACGCCACAGCGCCGATATGGCCCTCAGTGCGCGCCAGTCTTTCAGCGCGCATGATCGCAGCGTTCGCGCTTGTGCATTCGACCGCTTCGCGCGGCTCCGGTCCGTCTTCGCCTGCGCCAAATGGGAGCGCTACGTAATAGGCGACATCGGCCATTTTGACCTTACTTCATCGGCTCCCATGATCCATTGCGGACCGCCTGCATCACGCGGGCAATATCGCCGCTCTGGCTTGCCGATTTGCTCGCCTCCTCGACGCGCACCGATCGATACTTACGACACCGTCTCGTCGATTTCATACATGGGCTTTTGGACTGTTGGCACAATTCGTTCCGTCTTGATCCGGGCGGGGCCGTTCTGAGCCATGACCGGAGTGGCGACTGCTATCAGCGCGGCAACGCCCAGAAGTTTGTTCATACCCATCGACCCGAAAAGGTATCGAAGCGACCGTGCTTCACGCCGCGCATATACCCCGCTGAGACTTTCGTCTGTAATTCGTGAAACTCGTTCGCCAAGATCAGCGCGCGGATAGCTGATCTCATATCGCCGCCGCATGCCGCGATAGCATCGTCCGCCACGGCATCAAGCCTGTCGCTTTCGGATTGTGAATTCTCTTCGGACTGAGCGAGCATCGCGGGTGTTCCAGCCTGACGGGCAGGGTCCTGTTTTGTTCTTGTGGGGTCAACCGGGCCTGCATACTCCGCCACTCTGGAAACCAGATGAGCGAGGTTTCGGCCGCGTTTATGAGACTTGAGATCGCTGAGCTATTGTTGTTGCACCTGGCCTGTTTGTGGGCCGTGTATGCACGCTGGTTTATCTGGTTCAGATCTGCTTCTCATCGGTTGTCCTAGGCTCGTCGCCACCGGGGATTTTGATTTATGCTACCGACCTCCTCCAACTCAATTTCATCTATCGGGGGCTGGCGGGACATCATGGGAAACATCAACGATAAGGCGGTCGAGGCGCTCGGACCTTACTACCCGATCGCTCAGGCAACGGCCTTTGCTCTCCTGATCATGTCGATTGTCCCACTGTTGGTCCGGCGGGCATCTCGACGAAGCGCCGGCCCCGCGAGCTTGTCTCGCAATGCCAAATGATGGGACCGCTGGAATACGAACGAGGCCATCCGCAACGAACGCCGGATGCTCCGATAGTGGATCTAGTTCTGCTTTCCTTTCATGCAGTTCACAACAAAGTCACGCCGAGCGCGGTTAGCGTTATAACCTCCACCCATAACGCCGCGCTGATTGGCGAGTTGCTTGCAGGATTCCAGGGTAGGTTTTGATGCCCTACCGGCGGCATCGGCAACTGACTCAAAACAGCAAACAATCGATACCGCGACAATCATCAATGCAATCGTTTTCATAAAAACCTCCCAAGGCAATCTTGGGACCTTAGTCCTTCAAGCTTCCGCTGGCATCACCCATTTGGAGTAGATTTTATGATCCGTTTCCTTCTGGGGGCGCCTGCCTGGCAGCCCCAAATGAATGGCATGGCTTACCGGAATCCAGAGGCTTAGTCGGTCGAATGGCCACTCGGCCTCGGCACACCAATGCCGATGACGGCTACGCGCGATAACCCAGAGACCAGGCGCGCTGGACGGCGAGGGCGTTCCTCGATCGGCGCCCGCTTGCGGCATACAGATCGTAGCTCTAATCCTGGCGCGAACTGCCAGGCGACGAGATCGAGTTCACGATGAAGTGCGAATTAGTTACAAAGAAAATCCCTGCTCGGCTGGGATAGGAATGGGGTTGGGCAAACCCTGAAAGTAGAGATGATAGTGATCAGCTTGGCATACCGGCGGACCACCTCACACCATTCGGTGATTTTCCGGCCTCGCGGTCTGAGCTCGGGCGGTTCGTTCAAAAGTGAACCGACGATGCCAGCCCACCTGGTCGACACTCGCATCGTGCCTGGCGGCCCGAACTTTTTGCTCATTACCGGCTGGGTACCGGCATTCGCCGGTAGACCAAAGTACTGATTGGTGTCGCTGAACCTTCATCGGACGACGTCAGACTGTACATAGCTGGAGTTTTCGCCGGCCAAGTACCCGTCAAATGCCGGTAGCGGCGGTTGGTCGGGAATCGACGGTCGAGTTTATTTTGATGTTGTATTGAGTGGGGCCCATTATGAGTGAACTTCAGGCGCAAATCCGAATGCTTGAGTTGTCGCTCCTTCAGGTCGTTACCTCGCACGTCCGCTTGCGGGTTGAAGTGGAGCAAATCCGGAAATTGAGAGGTCGGCTGACGCCTCGCCGCGCTAGTCGCAAGCGCCGGTGGCGGTATCACTAGCGCAATTTGCACCAAAGAGAACCCGCCTCGCGGCGAGTTAGCAGGGTCGGAGATCCAGGGCAGGGACTGCTGGGCTGACCGCTGAACTTTTAGCTGTTTGGTTGGCTTCGCCATGGAACGGAAAAGGCGGCCGAAAATAAATCGGCGCGCCAAATAAGGCTCAATCGATTTCAGGATCGATCATCAATCGGGAAAATCGGGGGCGATCAATCGATAAGTCGTACAAAACGAGCCATCCTCACATGGGGATGGCTCTCGCAGTCATAGGGACAAAAGCCCGCTGATGTGTACTGCCGTTAGCTTATTTGCAGCCATACCGCCAAAAATGGTTTGCTCCGAGCGATCCGGTTGTGACCTAGGTAACACAGCACCCAATTAAGCGCTCGACAGGAAGTTGATCCTCGCTGTCGTCAGACCGTCAACCGCGGGTATCCAGCGAAACTCCCAGTACTGATGCGCGCATTTTGACTGCGGCTAGGGTACGCTTCAGTTTCTTCGCAATCGTGGCAGCGCCGACTCGCTGCTTCGCAAGCATTTTCATTTGGCGAACATCGTCTTTCGTCCACTCGCGGCGAATTGCTTTTTTCTTCTTGGCCAAGCCGGACTCCATCAATTGTTGAGGGTACGGTTTAGCACAACATGAGTGAGACACAACTCAACATCGTGCGCCCCTGATCGTGATGCGTGCAGAGCACGATCTATTGCACATGCGCGGAATTCAGCGCCGGCAGAAATGGATGAGGGACATTCTGCGTCGGCGGCTTGGCCGCCCTAATGGCCTCACGCGCTGGAGGGTGAGGAGGGCGAGCCGATTAGGCCGCGAGCGATTGACTGAGAGAAGTGGCGTCCAGGGCGCCGGGCCGCTGGTCTGTCGCGGCTAAATTGGGAGCGGATACTGAAAGAGATGAGGAAGAAGGCGGCGTAGCATTGCCTGTCGCCGCTGCGGTTGCCTTATATCCAACCAGCGCTTCGTTCAGAATAAAATCACGCCAGAAGAAGACGACTCGATTCCAGGTTTCGAATGCGGATCCGGCGATGGCGAACGCAGTGATGACTAACATTAATGGCCTCCCGTTTTTGCGTTTTTGACACCGGTAGTGTGGTTTATCGATCATGGCAAAACGTTGCGGAAGCTCAAATAGCGCCCAAAATTGCCTCTAAGGCTGGGCAACCGGTGCGACCTTAGGGACCACGGCGTAATATCTGGTTCACGCTGCCGTTGAGCGCGATCCAAGCTTGCCGGACGTTTGACGCAGAGCCCCGCAAAAACGCATGGGACTTCGGTCTCTCTGACGAGAATCAGGAGAACTTCCAAGCGCCCAACTTGGTCGCGATACGGCCGGAAGCCGAAAACCGAGCATGTCCAGATATTTAAAGTCAAAGAGGAAGAAAGCCCCCGAGATCCTGCACGAACCCGGAATTCAATCTGGTCTTTTGTTATCGGGGCAGTAGATCGCGCGAGATCGCACGCAGCAATCACACCTTGATCCTTTCAACGTGGTCCCGCATCAATAACTCCGCGCGACCACCGTCGCGGCAGAGAATAGCTTCGTAGATGCGGCGCTGAACACGTGGAGACCTATCCCGAAGCTCGGTCAAAGAATCCAGACGCGGCCGCGGCGCTCAAGGAGGGCGTAACAGGCAATCAGGTGCGGCCCGGCATGGAATTCGCCCAAGATCGGCGACAAGCACGGAACGATGGTCGACGCCGACTGGAGCCGTTTGATCAAGTTTTTTGTCGATCAGAAAGTTTTCCCGTCCGGTGCGCGGTCGTGCACTCGGACCAGGGCAGTGAATACGGCAGCGGTGACTTCCGTCGCTTCTGTCAGCCAGTAACCTCGAGCCAAGCATGAGCAGGCGAGGCAATTGACGGGACAAGCGGTAGCGGAATCCTTCTTGAGCAGTTTAAAAAAGAAACGTATCCGCAAACGCATCTACAAAACCCGAAATCTGGCCCGGGCCAACGTCTTCGGCTGCATTGAAGTCTTCTACGAACCCGTCGTTCACAACCATCTGGGTGGCGTCAGCCTCGAGGCGTTCGAATGCGCCGCAGCGTGAGGCTCGTATTTGTCCACCAAACCTGCCGACCCAACGCGGTGGCCGGGCGATCCGTTGACAGCGCTAAACGCACGAGCTCACCCCGCGCGGTTATGACGGGCTAGGCACATTTCGGGAAACGGATCGATCGGGAAGGTTGATCAAGTGCTTGGCGATCTGCCTAGCAAGGTCTAAATCCATCGCAAAAGCGGGTGTAACATTTTGGTTTTTTACGCTCAGTATCAACATGGTCACACCGGTGCTGCAATTATAAGTCGTCGCAAATCCTTCAATTTCCTGTACCAGCAATGTCATTTTACGCCCTCCTGGCCGAAATGTGCCGATCCTAGGGTCGGACGCCCAACAGGCGTTCTGCCGCCGAGCTAATCTTAATATATTAAAGCACAAATAAGTGGATCTTCGCCACTAAAAGTTAAGCCCTGCGGACGCGGGCATGTTGTACGTGGCAACCAAACTCACCGAAGTGCCCAATTCGGTTAGGCCATATTTTTCAAGTAAAACTCGCCAAGTTGCGGACCGCTGTAGGACAAATCTCGTTGTTCAACGAGGCTGTCGGCCCACCACGGCGTGTCCTTAGATGTAACAGGCACGGGAGATGTAGCAGGCACGGGGGGTCCTAACCGTGGTCCTACCTCCGGTAATGTGCATCTCGGGCTTTAACCGACCTCCTTTTCGTTTGTTTAGTTTTGGCGGGTCAGACGAACTTAAGCCGAGCGACGAAGGTGAACGCCCAGATTGATCCGAGCATCTTGCGGGCGATTGCGGTGTTGACCGCGACTTTCCGCTTGTCGGCTGCGGCGAGACGCAGATGTCACGCATACAACCTCGTCAACAGCCGCGCTAATCCCTGTCTTGTGCACTCCAATCCAACATTGGTGATATTGTTCATCCGGGTCGTCGTCCACGCTTGAGGCTCTATACGGGCGATCCAGCACAGCCCTCGACATGTATGCCGAGGAGCCCGCAATCACTCAGCGAGTATCGGGTCTAGGGCGATGAAGGGTAGGGGTCCGTCGAGAGGGTCGCTAACAAGAGCGATGTGAACCGACACGGAGATTGGATCGCTGCAGCACCGACAATAACGCAACAACGGCAATCGAAAAAGCGCTCCGAGTAAGTTACAAGCGCCGACGATCGTGACTCCGACACAGAATTTTCTGGCTCGTCACGGTAAGTGTCCTTCGAAGGACTCTATTCACCGCCAGCGTACATTTAAGGACCAGGACCCCAAGAATGCAGATTTCCGACTTCAGATGGTGAGGAACGTCCTGGGTTAAGCCTTCATCCTTAAACCAAGTTCAACTAAGCGTTGAATGGCTTCGGCGCGACTGATTTCGTGCTCCCCGGCCCACGCGTCGATTTCGGCGGTTAGGACAATGGACAAACGAACCGCACTCACCACTTCGTGTTGGCTTAGCGGTCCAATCGCTTCTGGTTGATGGGTTGGAATGACAATCTGTTGGGTCATTTTACAAAACCTGAGTGGTCTCGTCTTACCCGATTGAGTACGTCCCGTTGCCGCATGAAATAGTTGGCAACAAGCAAAACAGCAGCTACGGCGGCAAGGGCCACGGCAATAATTTCTATAATCATTTTTTGGCCTCGAAAGGCTCGATTAGCTCACGAGATCACTACGTCGTCAAGCATCGCTGCGGTGCGCTCCGAAATTAACGTTACACCACCGCGACAGCAGAAGTACTGGCGTTTAGATGCTCTTCACGTGAAGTCTGCGCGCGCGAGGCTGCCTGACGTGCCACTGAACTTTCATCCAGCGGCGATTAGAGTCTCGGGCTTTTTGCGCTGGGGCCGAAGTTTGGACCACCGGACGTTAGATTTTTCCGCGCCGATATCCCGGCTGGGAGGAGCGCAGAGCGATGAAGGCCTCAAAATTTTCGGACGCCCAGAAAGCATTCATTTTGAAGCAAGGCACGGACGGCATGCCTGTCGCGGACATCTGCCGCAAGGCCGGGATCAGCCCGGCGACCTATTTCAATTGGAAGAAGAAGTATGACGGGCTGCTGCCGACCGAGATGCGGCGGCTGAAGCAGCTCGAGGACGAGAACGCCAAGCTGCGCAAGGTGGTGGCCGATCTCAGCCTGGACAAGGAGATGTTGCAGGACGCCATTCGCCGAAAAATTTGAAGCCTGGCTGGAAGCGCAAGCTGGTCGATACGATGCGCGGCGAATGGGATGTTTCGATCCGGCGCACCTGCCGGGTGTTCGAGGTCGACACCTCGACCTATCACTACAAATCCCGTCCGCCCTCGAGGAACGGATCAAGGAGATCTGCCGGACGCGGATCCGCTACGGCTATCGGCGGATTCATGTCCTGCTACGCCGTGAAGGCTGGCGTCACGGTCAAAACAAGACGCGACGCATCTACCGCGAGTTAGGCCTGCAATTGCGCAACAAAACGCCGAAGCGTCGGGTCAAGGCCAAGCTGCGGGAGGATCGCCGCCCGGCGATGCGATCGAACGAGACGTGGGCGATGGACTTCGTGCATGATCAGCTTGCAACGGGGCGCAAGCTTCGCGTGCTCACCATCGTCGACACGTTCTCACGCTTCTCGCCGGCCCTGGAGCCGCGGTTCACCTTCCGCGGCGCCGACGTCGTGGAAGTCCTGGAAAGGACTTGCAAGGAGATGGGATTCCCGGCGGCAATTCGTGTCGATCAAGGCACCGAGTTCGTGTCGCGCGATTTGGATCTGTGGGCGTACCAACGCGGTGTCACCCTCGACTTCTCCCGGCCCGGAACGCCAACGGACAATGCCTACATCGAAGCGTTCAACGGCCGCTTCCGGGCCGAATGTCTCAACGCCCACTGGTTCCTCAGCCTTGCGGATGCCAGGGAAAAGGTGGAGGATTGGCGCAACTACTACAACGTGGAACGGCCCCATGGGGCGATCGGTAATCAACCGCCGATTTTACTGCACAAGCACGATGGCGCAGCCAGCCCGCCATCGTGACAGGGTCGAAAAAATCTAACTTCCGGTGGTCCAAACTTCGGCCCCAGCGCATGGATGGTCAGAATACAGGAGTATTTGGCTCAGCGAGGACTGCCGTCCAGCAGTTAAACGTTTGACGATCACGTATATCGGTCCAACCGATAAAGGATCGCGTGTTGGGCCTGCCTCGCTGCCTTCCGATCGATCGATTTCGGCAGATATTCAGCGATGTTTGTTCGCAACGCGTTTACCGAGCTTGATTCGATAGCCGTAAGACGGCGAGGTTTTAAATATTATGTCATCTTGGTCGGTAATGAGGAATTGCCTAGCTTCGGGGGCTGGCGAGTGCGCTAAATACCTAATTATAATCAGAAAAACCTTCCTATTCACTCATGTGCTGGTGGAATTGCTGACCGCGCAAGGTTGCAGTTTTAAGGATCGAATATTATGTTATTATTTGAGTCTGTTAAATGTCCGCTGGGAGAGGGAACTCTATGGGGAAGCTCGATCTCGAAGCAATGTCTATGGACGATCTTTGGACGCTCCATGAAGAATTAAGCAAGCTGTTATCAGTTCGCATTGCTGCAGAGAAACTTGAACTGGAAAAGCGTTTGGCCGTCTTGAAAAGGCGCTCGGTTGATGCCGGGAGCACGGGAAGCCTTGGAGCGGGCGATAAGGTCATCAAGGCCCGCCGCAAATACCCGCGCGTTCTTCCGAAATATCGAAATCCCAAAATTCCTTCTGAAACGTGGTCTGGTCGCGGCAAGCAGCCGCGCTGGTTGGCGGCGGCTTTGAAGACCGGTCGAAAAATCAACGATTTTAAAATTTCTGACTCTGCATCCTCGAAGGATCGTCGGGGTTAGCGGGCTTGGCGGCCATCCCGATTTCCCGTGAGAAATGATATTTTTGCTGTTCTGGCCGGCCGATGAACCTAGCCGGGAGGTGCGCCCGCGGGCAGGTCAGCCTCCTATGCTTTCCAACGGGCTATCTGTGGTTGGGGAGGGTGAGAGCTTGCCCGGCGGTTTGTCCTTTTTCGCCGCATGATCCATGCATTCCAACAGGTACTGGATTCTAAATTCGTTCTGGCGAAATGATTGTGTTGGTCGCTCATAGAAAGTGTTGTTATTTTTGACGACTTTGATTATTATATCTCTATAAATAATAAGTGTACTATTCAAAGTTATTTATTTTAGCTTGAGGTTAGGGATGGCTGCGCTCGTTGTTGGCCCAGATCCCATTGGTGGATCGTTGAAACGTATTCGTATTGCCCATCGGGGAATTGTTGCTTTTTCGACTGAACCGGCAACCCTTCAAACGATCAGCGAACAAATTGCGTTGCGTGGGACCATACTCAGGGAAATTGAGATGGTGCGGCTCTGTCTTCGTCGATCAGGGGCGGCCGATGGCGTTTACGCCACCAAATCGCGCTGTCGGCGGACGTTGCGGAGCAAGCGTCGATCTCCATATCGAGCGGTGTGATATGTCAAGATGATGCGGGTCACGGCTGTACGATGCGGGTCGACACTTCGTTACGTTAGGTGCAGCCAAGAGTGATTGCCGTGAAAGTATCTCTATCTAAAATGATTTGAAAGCAAGTGATCACCAAGCACTGAGGTCCATGCGGTGTTCAAAGCGCTAAGGTCACATGCTGAAAAGCGCTTCAATGCGCGATCGTCGGGGCGCGATGCTGAAACCGACGTTTTGAGGCTCGGAGCCATCGAGACGGCGATCGAACAGGCGCTACAAGCCGCGACCGCAGAAAAGGAAGGGCTTAATCGCCGCATCGAGGATGTTTTAGCGCGTGTCGCTGTTACGTTGGGCAACGACAGCGATGAGTATCTTGAGCGTGATCCGGTCGATAGCGAGCGGCAGAATATGTTCAGCCATCAGATTGCAGAGGGCCAACGAAGACTAGAAAAATTGTCGAAGGATATCGAAGGATTCAAGATACTAAAGAACGCATTTAAGCGGGAGTTTTCAAACGACGAGGGCGTTTCGGAAGTAGTTTAATTTTCGATGTTGTCGATATGGAGGCACCGCGTCGGAATTTGCGTTGGTTATTTCGGCTGCCGGCGTTCTCCGATGTTAAAGCCGGCGCATTCTTGGCGATGTTCTAAACCTTTCCTACGTGTCGACGTCTTGCAAGCTCGATCAGAAAACGTATATTTTTTTTCTTCGGAAGGATATAGCGCCGACTGTCATCGTTGCCGTTTGCGTGGTGCCATTCACCGAGACCCGCCCGGTAATTTCTGTAATCCAGCAGTGCGAGAGGCAGGAGTGCCATCCGCAGAATCGGAAATCTCGTCTGGGCCAGTCGACGCTTAAACTGTACGCGAGAAGTAAAATGGCGACGTAGCCTCTGTGGTACATCGGCTTGAAATAGCACGGACAGGCCGTGAAGTTGGGTTTCAAGTGCATTTCTCGCCAACCTGTCGGGAGCAAGCGATATCAGCGCGTCCCAGTCGATGCCCTCTGACGACGACGAAAGATATCGCAGGTTCAACAGATGCCGGAGATCTATGGCACCAAGCCAGTAGTCGTAATCCTGAAATTGATCATGGATGATCATGATCAAGGCGTGGAAGGTTGTTGAAGGAAGATAGGCTTCGGCTCGTCCTATCCGAGTCAATTTGAAATGTTTCTGCAAGTCCTCGGCTTCCGGATAAAAGAAAGCCGGTCCTGGTAGTGATCGATGCAGATCGAGCATACCGACGTCCATCGGTCGTCCAAGATCAGCGTACCACTTGTTGCTTTTAGGGTTTGCTTCGAAACGAGTCTTGTAGCCGATACTGGCGAGAGCCGCCATTGCCTCGGCTACGTTATCGGCTGGAATCATGATATCGAGATCCGACATCATCCAGCTGCCGATGTCCGCTCGTGTGGATGTTGCCAATATGGCTGCGCCCTTCAACAGCGTCGGCGTGATACCGCGTTCGTTGATTGTCAATACAGCTTCTTCGAGCTGCGTCGCTAACCGATCATTGCGTGCCAAATTGCGACTGAAAACCTCGCTGACGTAATGACGGACGTCCGTTGGGATCCGATCTCGGTGCCGCTGGACGAATGGCATTGAGTGCGTGGTCGTCAGCGTTTGATTTGACAAGCCCAGCAGCAATGTCCAGTCCGGATTGCGGGGAAAAGATCCTCCGAAGCATTGGCATAATGGAATGAGCGCGCGACTATAGTTGGTCATTGCATAACGCAACAATCGTTTCTCTGGCCTCAACTGCATTCTCGTAGAATAACTTGAATGACTTCGCCCTACCCAGAGTTTGCTTGAGGGATTGAAATGCCCGGTTGCTCAGCCGTCCATCCACTGCATACGTCGCGCTGATCCATCGTTCCATCGTTTCTATCTGGTCGAGTGGCTCAAGCCGAGCGGTGTTGCCTGGACCTCGCTCAATGAAAAGAATCCAACCGACGGGAAAGCGTCCATGATGCACCGGTTGCGAAGGCTTGATGTATCGGACCCGTTTGCCGTCGCCGCGCCTGTACACTTGCGTTTGATAGAGACTTGGGCATGCCTTTTCGACGATCGGCCATGCACCCGATTTCAGTGTCATTGCGAGAGGGATACCCGATGCGGTTCCATCTGGCGCGATTAGCGTTACGTCGTCGGATGCATAAACCAGGCCTGCCTCCAGCAAGTAAAGTGTCAAGATCGATTTGCCAGCGCCCGGAGGCCCGCTGATGAGTAACCCACGACCCCGCCAGAACAGGCACGCTGCATGAAAGGCAACGTTCGGCGAATTGCGCTGAATGATTTGCGCCGTGAGCTGAGCCTTGAATGCCGGAATCAATTCATCAACGGGAATCCGAAGTACGCATTTGTTGTTTTGGAAGACGTAGGCCAGATTTTCATTTTTGACGACATCATAGGTATCCGCCGCCTCGTCGCGGGACCGACTATCTTCGAATATCGATAGCAGTTGCTGTAACAATCGCCGGTCCGATGCCCGGATGGATAAATCCCAATCACCGGCGCGAACCGTCGCGCGGTGTTTGGTCTCAAGTGGCCGGCTTACCTCGATCAAGCCAAGCTTGAGCCAATTTCGGAAAGCATCGCGTACGAAAGTCTTTGCTGTTTCCGGAGACAGTCCGAGATGCTGGAGGTTTGGGACAATGTCATTGACCTGTTTGCCATCGAGCAGGCTGCACCAAATATATGCGGCAATCTGGTTCAGCTCGTACAGTTTTTGCGCTGCCTCGCTGAACAATATCGGCCGGTTATCCAATAACGAGAAAGAAACGTCGCTGGCGGGCTTGAACGTCGGGGTCGTGCCATCGCCTGCTGTAGGGGCAGAAATCTGAACGCGTCCTTCGATAGAAGTCGATTGCAAAGATGAGCTCCAGCCAGTGTAATGACGGCCATGCCAATAAAAGCAAATATACACAATATTTTAAATCAACGCAGCTTGACATTCCATATTAAGTGAAAATAAATTAAATGATAAATCGGTTCGCGTTCAAAGGCGGGGCTTTTAAATATTGAGGACTTAGAAATGTCCGATCAAACAAATAATGTTCAGTATGATGAGGCTACGTCGCTCGACGAGGATCGGCGTAAATTCCTAGCCGCCTGTGGGAAATTTGCTGTCGTTACGCCGCCCGCGTTGACGGTTCTGCTATCGACGTCACTTCACTCCGAGGCAATTGCGAGCTCGGGCGGCGGCGCCGGCGATGACGGAGATGGCGGACATCACCATGGTGACTTTTTCTGGTGGAAGTGGTTGGAGAATTGGGTAGATAGGTGGTTCTGATCCATTTAGCCCGTTAGCCGGATTGCTTTACGCAACGGAGGGGGACTCTCCTGGATGCAATTTTTAGGTCCCTCCAGAAGTTGAATTGTTATTGCTTCTGATGGTTTGGGCGCGACCGGTCTTTCAAACGGGATGCGCCTGCTGTCTATCCAGAATTCCAAAGTCTTGGATCGAGGGCTATCGAGAGCTAGGTTTATGGAGCGTTGTCACGCTGCCGTACTGGCGACGTTATTCATTCTTCGATTCGCTCGGCTCGGTGATTCTAAATTCATCTAACTTATGACCCAGTTTTAACGCGGCCACGAGCCACCTCGGTTGTTTGCCGCGCCCGGACCACGTCTCCGACGGCAGTTGGGGATTAAAATACTTCGGTAGCACCTTTGGGTACTTGCGGCGGGGGGGTGAATCATCTGCGTTAGAGGTTGCCTCAGTTTCTCCCGAGACATCCACTTGATTGAGCTTTGCCAGCCGGCTTTCGAGTTCTCGCTTCTCTGCGACGATCCTATCCGCCAGTATCTTAGTGATCTGTTCGTGCATGAGCCAAAGCTCATCGAAATCCAACATGTTCAAATCTGATAAATGAGATTTGTCGATCCTCTTCTCGCGATCGTCCTTAACATGAATTCGATCGCCCCCAGAGGCAGTAGAATCGTTCATTGCCATCGCCCCATCTCTCGGAGTCGATTTATTTCGACTTCCCGATACTTCTGCAGAATTGGATTCCGCCTTGATGCAACGAATAAGTACCGGTCTGTGCCAGGCACGCACCGTGCTCCTTAACCAAAAAATAAAGTCCGGCGATCTTTCCATCAGAGACGCGATAATAAGTCGGAAGGAAAGGGTTTCGCCGGAGAGAGTTCATGAGCAATCGGGATTGGCAGCTGATCAAGGCTGAGCTCCAAGCCACCATTTCCATGTCATCAACTAAACCGGCGGTTAAGAATGATATTCCACGGCAGAAGGTTTCCCCTAAATTGAGAGATGACACCGACGTTGCACTTGATCAGATCGCAAAGGCGCTGCGACAATCTAGAGATTGATCCATTGAAACGACGGATCGACCATTTGCTAGTATGCATTGCGGCCACGTAAAACTTCGATGGGTGTTTGAAGCAAGATCGCTAGATCAAGCAGCAAACTCCAATTGTCGATGTACCAAAGGTCGTAGCCGACACGCTTCTCGATCGATTCGAGAGTGGGCGTAGGACCCCTACAGCCCTTGATTTGAGCCCATCCCGTGAGACCGGGCTTCACGCGGCGACGAAATGCATAATTCTGCACGATCTTATGGAATTGATTATCGTGCGCGACGGCGTGGGGTCTCGGACCGACAAGGGACATGGTGCCGTCGAGCACGTTGATCAATTGAGGCAACTCATCAATGCTAGTACGCCGTAACCATGCACCCAGACGCGTGAATCGCTTGTCAGCCAATTGTGCTTGGTGAATTGATGGTCCGTCTTCGAGGACGAACATGGTTCGGAATTTTCTGATTTTGAAATATCTGCCGTTGAACCCACAGCGCTGTTGATTGAATAGAATTGGCCCCGGCGAGTCGAGCTTTATTGCGATTGCCACTATGATGAATAGCGGCATCAATGCCAATAGTGCGGTACCAGCGACAACAACATCGATGCAACGCTTCAAGGCCTGCTCTGCAGTAGTCAACGGACCGCGTTGCAGTTCGATACAAACGGCGTCGCCAAGCTCCCGGGTCGGATGCCTAAAAATGTCCGAAGTTGTCCCTATCGGAATAAGGCAGACTGGAATTGGAAGGACGCGGAGTGCGGCGATCGCGGGTCTGAGATCTGACCAACAACTCGGATCAGCTTCGACGATAATTTCCTCGACATCGGATCCGCGTACGTAGTCGATGACGTTTGATATCACCTTTTCACAATGATGAGGTCTCCAGCCGGACAACGTGAAGTGCCGTTGCACCGTGAACCCAAGCTCGCTGAGCCTTTCCGTGAGAGCAGTATTGTCCCTCCGCTGCAATTGACAAGTCAGGAGGACGACATTGCGTTCGGCGAAACGTTGTTCGATTAGCCCTCTTTTGACGAGATCGGTGATGAGGCCTCGTTGGATGGTCAGCGCGCCAAAACCAATAACGATAAATGCGGCTGCTGCATCACGTGAAATCGGGTCGCTTAACGCAAGGTTGGGAATGGTGATGAACAGGAGTAAAATGACGGAGATCCAGGCGGCGCAGGCGGTACGGATCTGTTTGCGCAAGGCCAGAAGCTCATCCGGCTTGTACATGCCACGCATTTTCATGATCAAGATGAATAGTGCAGATACGAGAACGGCAGGACCGGCATATCCGGAGAGATCGACGTTGGTCGCGGCTATCTTGAGGCTATACAGCCAACCGGAAAAAAGCGCGGCCAGAACAATGGTGATGAGGTCGGCAATAGCCGCCAAGGGTTCGACAGAGTCGAACCTGATAGGCCAGCGCCGGCCGTACAAGATTTTGGCTGGAACTTGATCGGCCAACTCAAACGCTATGTGTCGCTCTGCTGGTATCATTTGATTTATTTAATTAAAATGTAAATTCGATAATTAAATTTTAAATAATGTATTATAAAGCAAAATAAATCGCAAGCTAATTTTAATGATGGCTTAATTTCTCATATAACGGTTGTTAACTGACTCGAGCTAACCTCGCAGAGCTTCATGCGAGACCAATTGCATTGATTACCGCACTTTATCACTTGGCTGCAGGAGCGGTTGCGGGAGGTGTTTTCCCGGTTCAGTTCCTATTGCTGCTGATTGCCGGGACGTTGCTTGAGTGCGGCGTGGCGGTGAGCGTGTATGGCTTTGTTTTTATGGGTACGGCTCTGGAACTGTTGTTTGCCGTCCAGGTTGGCTATCTTGCCGGGATTTATTTTCGCAGCCGTATAGAGGCCGGATTAGTCAATGCGTTCAGGCGTGGTTATTTGCGGCGCAATTGACTCGTGACTGTGTGAACTATCGGTATTAGTTCAACGGTGCACGCATGGCGCTGATGGCGTTGGGATTAATTTCCATGACCACGCGCTCAAGAAATGCTCGCCCCTCGGTTGAGGCGGACCTGTATGCATTGGTCAAGGCGGGCTTCAGCATAGTGCTGTGCGTCAGAATGATCTGAATGTCGCGCCTCATAAGGTCTCGCAGTTCGTCATCGACAACACTTCCGCTGACTTTGAGAGCCAGATTGAGCCTCAATGGAAACAGGCTAGTTTCGTTGGGTGCCGTATAATAAGACATCTTCAGGAGGGCGTCCGGTTGATAGCCGGGCCACTGATATCGCTCAACCATGGCCGCGAACAGGAGCCAGATGTCACCGCGGTGCGGTGAAAACCGTAACGCCCGCATGATTGCCATCCGGATCCGCTCACTTGATTTTCCGCCGTCCGCCGCCAGCGAACTTTCCTTCCAGTTACGGCCGACATCGGCAAAAGCGGCTTCCGCCCACAGGTCGCCGCGCAATGCCTCGATCGCTGCGACTTTGTAGGCGCGCTCTCGATCTGTATGCGTCAAGGATACGTTCGTCTGGCTGCCTGGAATTAGATACCGGTCTGGTCGGTGATACTCTGGGATCAGTGTCCACACCGCCTGGGCCGCAAGGATGACTCCGAGCAGTGCCAAGATCGGACGCAGCCATAGTCGCGTTGTCGCGCCTGAACTTGTAAGCAGGACGTTGGTTACATGTGTCATGGTGGTTCGGTCTGTTTTGCGTTCCGGCGACTGGCCGTGCTCCTACTCTGCGCAATGGCCAGACCGGACACCACGCTCAGCAGCACTGGCGATGATGCCCCAAGGGTTCCGTAGGTCCCAAATGAGGAAATAAGGAACGCGAGGATACATCCAGCCCCGGCACTCGCGTAAAAGCAGTCTTGCCTGCGTAGCATGGCACATCTGAATAGGATCGCCGCACCGGCCATCAGTGCGATGCAGCAAACCCAGAGGAATGGCCAGCCCATTTCGATTGCGACAATTGCCGCCGTTGTGGAGTTGGCGCGGACGTCCGCTTCGTCGAGGTCCCGATAGATCGGCGCCAGTGCATCGAATGTCCCGGCACCCGACCCATTCCAGCGGGCGTCCGACAACATCCGCTCGATTGCCCCGGAACGCTGATCGGCAAGGCCAATCGTGAGGTTGCTACCATTTCCCGGCGATGCTGCGATAAAGGCAACAATAGTCACCACGGCGGTCGCTGCCAGGCCGAACTGTCCCCATCGTCCGAGGCGCCATTTGCGGATGGCAAAAACGCTGGCGACGGTCGCCGTGCCGATGAGGCCCGCGAACTGGGCCGCGTGCGAGGTCATCAGCGTCGCTATCGAGCACACCATGAGGGATGCCAACGAAGCGATCATCGTCAGCAATGAAATCAGACGTCGTGAGGACTCGTATCCTGGAGATTTGGTTTTTTCGTAGCTCCGAACCGTGACGGCGGCTGATAAGACGATGCCAATTAGGACAATGGCGGTGATATCCGCACGGTTTGTCAGATGATCCAACGCTGTGTTCGGCCCCCAATCCAACTGTATGGCGATAAAGCCGGCTGACATCCCGACGGTGACAAGTGTCGATAGCACAAGCAACGCAACGGCACGCTGCCTGTCCAGGGCGACGACCACGCTGAGCAGGACGACGGAAATGGCCGTGATGTAGCGGGCAAGCGCCAAAATCGTCTCGCTGGTATCGATAGTGATCGTGCCAGCGAGTGGATGTCCCAGGGCGCTGGATGCGCTCACCCAAATGGAGTTTGTCAAAGGACGTCCGCCCAGCGGCAAGATTTGGATGAGCATCCAGATGCAGGGAGCAAGCAGACTTGCGACGACGACGGGCTTTAGGGTTTGAGAGAACTGCCTGATTTCGCGTGAGGGAAGGGCAAGTGATGCCCCGATTATTCCGATGGCGGCGATCGCAGAAGCAATGCCGCACGCCAATTGGCTTCCGGCAACCGCAAGTGCCGGAATTAGGACAATCAGAGCGACGAGTGCACTGAACGCAACGGTCATAACTCCACCCACCGGGTCCTGTCCGCGTTCACCGTCGCTCGAAGCCGGCTGCGTCGGCGCGGGATTTAAGCCGCCCGATGCGGTCAGAATAATGAAGCTTTTTCGAGAAGTCAGTGTTCGCTATTTAATATTGAATAAATTAATGACGATCGCAACCACACAAAATTTAAACACCGACGCGGGGCCGATCTGGACGGATTCCGGGCCTGTATCAGCGCGTACTTCCGCCGATACAGGCGATGCCCACGATCGCGACCAGATTAATGAGCCGCACTGCCGATTGGGGTTGGCGTCGTGATGATCGTCGATGTGCCGCCATTGATCGCCGCCTTCAGCGCGTAGCCGTTGGTCGCATAGAGTATTGGATCGTTCGCGGTCGCCATGATGGTTCGTAGGAAGTTTAGGAACTTCGTGGTTTCGACCGCGGCCGCGTTCGAGATGTAGATCACATCCTTGTTCCGTATCTCAAAGCTTTGTGCCAGGAAATAACCGGACGGATCGCGCAAATTAACAAGATAGACGACGGGAATGATGGGGCCCTCGAAGCGCGAGCAGTCGACGCCGAGCTTTTGCGCGACCTCGCGAGTTTCGCCTCGATAAAGGAATATGGAGCCCGGATCCGCCTGCCCGTCGGCTAGACCGCCGTGCTTCGCGACGGCTTCGGCAAGTGATATCCGCCAGGCATCAAACTTGTACTGACCCTGGTTGCCTGCACTGGCGCCGAACGCGACGAATGTCTGTGGCTGGCTGAAGACGTAAATAACGTCGTTGGGAAGCACGTAGATATTGTTCGCTGGCTCGTACAATAGGGCTCCGAACGGCACGCTGGCCCGATGTCCTTGGCGTTCAAGAGTTACCCAAATGTCGTAACCTTGGCTTATTGGACCACCGGCTCGGGCAATTGCGTCCAGAATCCGCTCGCCGGCGGGACTGGCCGGAAAACGACCGGCCGTACGGACATCGCCGAGGACGCTTATGAGTGAGGTTTTCTGATCTACCAGTGACACGACTACTTGAGGTTCGATCGCGCGAGCCTTCAGGCTATCGACGATGGAACGTTGGATCTCGGCAGGTGTGCGTCCCTTGGCCGGGATCGCCCCGGCGTAGGGCACCGTGATGTTGCCGTGGTTGTCGACCGCCTGGTTTGGGATCGTCACGAAGTTGCCCGGACGGACACCAGCCTCGGCCGGAATGAACAAGCCCCCCGCGGCGGCCTCGAAAATGGTGACGCTGACGGTATCACCGATACCGAAACGAAATGCTTTGGGAGGCGTCTTGTCGGAAAACGCGGTCGAGATTCGGGGAGTATAACGACTGAGAACCCGAACGACCTCCGGTGACAACTTGACCAGCCCGTAGGGCAGGCTTTCCGGCTGGGCCGTCGTTTCGGGGTTGCGAACGTCGGTACCTTGGGGCCCGCTGGCGGGCATGATGGTGCAACCGGCGCTGGCCAGCGCCGCTACAAAAACCGCTGCCCTCACTGCGTTATAATCAAACCTGAACAGTGGATGCCCCTAAACCCATGCCTTTGTTCGCCATCGGCATGTTTGCATTACTGATCGATTCAAACCAGCGAATCACGAACCACTTTTAAATAGAGATAGTTATTGTTGCCAGAAAGCCACATCCGTTCTCAGGGAAGGCTTGGGTGTCGGAGCCTATGAAGGCCTGGTTGTCAGGACTAGCTGCCGGGGGTGGGGGTGGCTCACACCTTGGTCGCGCGGTCGATTGGCCCTTAATCTAGGTAACCGTAGCGAGTATAATGCTCGTTATTGTAATAATCGTTGTGATAGCCGTTATATCGCTTCAGGGCCTTCATATCGGTCTTGTTGAGAACGGTGCCGATCAGCGTTTCATAAACATTTGGGGCAGTGTGCAAAGCGTGTTGCACGACGTCGATTTTTGTGCGGCCCCATTCAACCACCAGGATGAAACAATCGACCAACTGAGTGGTGGCACGAACGTCGACCACGGGTGCAAGCGGAGGTAGGTCGACGATGATATAGTCATAGATGGCCCGCAGTTGGTCAAACAGCTTGCGCGTCTGTTCTGCCGACAATATCTCGCTGGTGTGGAACAGTGGCGTCCGCTTCACCACCGGCAAAAATTCGAGGCCCGTCTTTGGGTCGCGCCAGATAGTTTCTTCCAGCGTCTTGGCACCAGAGATGACTTCGATAATGCCTGCCGACGCATTCGGCGCGAGCTCAGCGGACAACGATGGATTTTTCAAGTCGCAGTCGACCATGATGACTCGCTTGCCTGCGTGGCCAATGAGCTGCGCAAGGGATACGGAGACCGTAGACTTTCCTTCGTTGGGAAGCGCCGACGTGATGCCGACGATCTTGTTCGAGGTCTTCGTCGGATTGAGGTCGATCGCCAGCTTGATGGAGCGTATCGACTCTGCGAAACGGGAGAGCGGCATCCCCGTCGCTGCCCAGAGGATTCCGTTCTCGCGGGTGATCGTTCTTGGGTCGAAACCCTGGTCGTGTGGTGTCGCCCGTACCGGTGCCCTCTTTTTGCCCTCGGCATCTTTGATGTGCGGCACCAACGAAAGACACGGCAGATGCAGGATGGATTCGACCTGAGCGGTCGTCCGAAAAACGCGGTCCATCACGTCTCTGAGCAACCCGCATCCTGTGCCTAGGGCGATGCCGCCGAGGAGGCCGAGTACCAATATCGCCAGGCTCTTCGGCTTGGTTTTGCGCAGCGGGGGAGCGGCAGGAGAGATGATCCGCGCTTCGGAGATTGGAAACGACTCCTGCTGTATCGATCCCATGTAGCGCTGCAGGAAACTGTCATAGAGGCTACGATAACTTTTGGCCCTGGTCTCCAATTCCCGCAAGGTGACCTCAGCTGAGCTGGTCGTCCGCGATTGCGATACCGCAGCGGCGAGTTGCTTTTCGACCGCCTGCTGCCGCTGTAGGGCGATTTCGTAGTCACCCTTGCTGGTTTCAGCGAGACGGCGCACCTCGTCGAGGATCGAGGTGCGGATGTCGCGCATCCGCGTTCGCAGGTTGACCACGGCCAAATGGTCGCGCCCGTACCGGTTGGACCACTCCGCCTCGCGTCGGGCGTATTCCAGGTATTGTTGCCGAAGGTTGTTGATGATCGGATTGTTCAGCGCTTCGGAGCCCGACGCGTCGAGGTTGCCGATCGAGCTGGAATCCGGTGCGTTCGACTTGAGAATCGATTCGAACCGGTTGAGTCGTGCCAATGTCTCGGCGCTGTGCGTTTTTGCCGCAATCAGGCGGCCGTTCAAATCGGTGACTTGTTGATCGTCGATCGGCTTGCCGTCGCTGACGATGATGTTGTGTTCGCTCTTATAAACATTGACTGCTCGTTCTGCGGTTTCGGCCTGCTTGCCAAGTTCACGCAAACGATCCTGCAGCCACGATGTAGCGCTGCGGTTGGCTTCAAATTTTGAACTGAGCTGATCGGCAATGTAGGCGTTGGCAATTGCATTGGCGATTTCCGCGGCGCGTGTCGCGCTGCTTGCATTGAAGCTGATCTCGATCACATTGCTCACACCAACGCGAGAAGCCGATAACCGGTCCTCGAACGAGGAGATGATCGCCGCTTCGACTTTGGTCGGGTCGGCCTGGGGCTCTTCTCCCGAAGATGCAGGTTCTCCGCGGACCCGCTGCCAAATTGAGCGGAGCGGCCGACCCCGGGCCCCGAAATCTGGATCCTTGGCAAGCTCAAGTTGGTCAATTACCGCTCTAGCGATCGCCTTCGATCTGAGTACCTCAAGCTGGGTTTCTATCTGAGTAATATCGATCGGTGCCTCTGCAACCACAGACTGCTGCTGAACGAATTGGGTTTTGGGATTGCCGAAAAGCACCTTCACCTTCCCGGTGAAGGTCGGTGGCGTGGTCTTGAGGTAGATGACACTGGTCGCCAGCGCGAGCGCGGTTGTGACAAGAATCACTGCATATTGGCGCTTCAGGAAGCCGAACAGAAAGCCAATCAGTTCGCTTATCCCGCCCGAATCAATCGCTTCCTGCGATACACCCCCATCCAGCAGTCGCGCTCTGTCACTTGGGAATAAATTGCCTTGAAGCATCAGCTAGTCCCAACTGTTTTTGCGAGCGCGGGCATTCTGTCTTGTTAACAGGGCGCATTGCACAACACACTGGCGTCAGACTCGATCAACGACACCGAGTATTTAATACCAGAGTTAAGAATAAAGAAAGCAACATATTAAAATTAAATAACGTAAATCGAAATTAATGTAAACACGGATGATTTTTTTTCTTGGTTGAATAGCCTTAACCGTGTGAATTGACTGCAGTATTTGTCTTCTACAGAATGGTTTCGGCGGACCGTTTGTTGTTCAAGTTATATTTTAGCCGGTTGCCGCATAGGGTAGCCGCGACGGTTCCGAAAAATATCGCCTGATGGGACGTGTAGGGGGCCAGAAGGCTTTCCTCGCGGGCAACATCGAGTTCTTACAGACAGACATGGTTTAACAAGTCCCCATCGAATATAATTCATCCAAACCAGGTGGACGAGCGGATTTATTGGTAACGAGTTCGCACTTTTGATCTCCATCGTGGAGAAACATCGTGGCGGTTCGCTAGTTCTTTTCCTTAAACCGTTGCTGCGTGAACCCACGCGGCGATACCTGCCCATAGGATAGAAACTGAGGCGGTCCAAACGTTGCTTGGTTGCGGAGGCCACACGTATTGAGCAACTTGTCGAGACGAGGGATTCGCATTGGCGATTTGGGCCCCGTTGAAAGATGTTGTTTTTGATCACGATGTCGGTGGGCTCTTTGCCATATGGTTTGGTCGGGTTATGGCTGGCATGCAGACAGAAACCACCAGGACCAGCAACGAACAGATTGTTGTCATATGTGATATTACGAAGAGGCGCGAAGTCGCCAAGGGACGCGCCCGGTCAGGTGCAACCGCCGCCGTTGGAATTATCCTGGCATGCGATGGTGTTGTGCCTCACCACAACGTTCGATCTACCATTACTGACGTAACCGTTGATGTGCCAGTCGGATCCTGGAGCGAGATATTACCCGTGCAGCCAGAAATCTTCGATGAGGCAATTCGACCCGCATAACACCGAAACTCGCGATCTATGAATATTTACGCGCCCAAGAGTAATGTTGGCGTAACCGATGGTCGGCTCTGAGCTTCGACCGCCATCTACTTCGCTATCAATGATCGTAACATCAGCCCCCACCCGGTCGGAATCGATGTTTCCCACGAGCTTAGATCGGATGAGGGTGACGTTGTTCGCCGCGATTACGAGCTTGCCGCGGACGATTTTGAATCGATCGTAATATCCGCCTTGGTGATAGTCAGCGGGCCCTTATACGGGCTAAGCAATGTGCCGGCTGGCACGCCCGAATTCGATGCATCGGGAAAATTCATTATCTTAGGTGCCGATGGATCTGGATGCTCGTAGGGAAGGGAGTGCCTTGCTGGGGACGATTGCTCAGGAGCGGCAGTTGCAAGCAACGGAAGACCGACAAGCAACGCAGTCGTTCTTAGAAACGATTGCATTTGAAATACCTGTTCTACGATGCTGTAATTCGCTCGCGACATGCCATCCACGCAAGCGAGATCTTGGAAGTCGGTTCAACGAAATTTTTGCAGCGCATGCATTTCGCTCACGAATGCCAGAACTGAAGTTTTCTTTTTACGGCTGACGCGAAAGGTAGCCATCCATAAGCGCCATTGTATTTCAGATAAAATTCCAGCCGACTGTCGAATGGATCGGCCTTTGTCCGTCCCCTCAAGAAACTAAATTCTGGCGTGTTGACTCCGCGAGGTATCGTGCTGAAAGCGCAATCGTAACCGGCCGCCCTGCATTGTTCGACGACCGATGAGTTATAATCGCCGTATGGAAATGCGATCGACCGGATTTCTCGCGCAGTCAATTTTTCAAGAGCAGCTCGAGAACCCGCGATCTCCTCCAGGGCTTTGATTGGATCGATTCGAGAAAGGCGCGGGTGTGTACAGGTATGCGATCCGAGCGACACCAGGGAAGAGGACAGGGACGCAATCCGTTCGGCTGACATGACGACCTCCTCCGAGTCGGGACTTCCATCCTCCATGGTCCAGTCAGGTCGCTTTCCCAATACAGCGGTCGGCACGAAGATTGTCGCGTGAAACCCCCGATCCGCGAGTTCCGGAAGAGCATTTTTGGCGACGCTCTGATACGCATCGTCGAATGTGATCGCGATACTTGGTCGATCGTCCGGCAGCCGGCCGTGATAAGACGCTGGAAGTACCCGGGCTTTACTCTGGAGTTCACACATCTGGCTCGCGAACCGGGATCGGAAGCGATCGGGCACTCCGTGATAATACAGAATGACGAGTTGCTGGCGATGTGGCTTGCCAAGCATGCGAATGAGCATCTGGCCGGCAAAGTAGCATAGGCTGATCCCAAGCTTCAGGCCGCGTTTGATCTCGCCTCGGCTTAACCGGTGTCCAATCGAAAATTGAACCGTCGATCGGGGCTCAAGGGTTACGCGATGAGGCATGGCGGCCAGTTTATCCAACTTCCCAAATACCGTAGGCAGCCGATCGACCCGGGCAGGGACGCCGTCTTGGCCGTCGAATCTGTCGTCACCGGCCCAAGGTGCTTGGTTTCCATTTCGATTTTCATTGGCTTCTGAAATTAAATCATTTAAATTATTTAATTGCAATGATATATATTCTTGGGACGCTCGCCCCCTGTGGCGACAGTTCGCGCAGCCTATTTCATGAACGCCACCTCAATTAATCATCTTCTCGATTATTCTTCGGTTTCTCGATGAAGCCTGTTTGAAATGGTGGAAGGCAATTGTAAGAGCCGCGGATCTTGAGGAGTTTGTTGTGACGGAGGCCATTGGTGGTCGACTGGCGTCTCAGCGGCTGCCGTTTGGTCGCTCGAAGCCGATCGCGAGACTCGCGCAGCCTGCGACACGCGCCAATCTTCTAACGGCAGTATTGGCTTTGGCCGGCGTCGTCCTGCCGTCCGAACTCCAGATTACGATCGTTGATGGAGCGAGGTTCACCCCGGGCCGGGTGGCGGCCATTGTACTAATTATTCCTGCGCTGGTCGCATTGTTTCAGAAGGGCCGTCGTTGGATTCCGTGTGATGCTCTCGCTTTGGCGACCGGTTGCTGGATGGTCATAGCCGCGCTGGGAGCGGTCGGAACAAAAGCGTTGCCGACTTCGGGAGGGGAAGCTCTCGACTTTCTTGGCGGCTATCTGATCACCAGAGCATTCTGTTTTGGCAGACCGGCGATCGACACCTTCGTTCGCGTATTGAAGACTGCCGCGATTATCGTGGTTATTTGCGGAATAACAGATCAGCTATCAGGGCGCCTGATTGTGCATGATACGATACGGACGTTGGTAAATGCATCCGAATGGCCGCGAGCCGGCTGGCGCAACGGACACCTGAGAGCCGCTGCGACATTTGACCATGAAATACTGTTTGGTGTCTTTTGCGCGCTTTCGTCGGCGGTATTTCTCTATTGGGAGACGAGTGTTTTCAGGCGGCTTTCGATTGTTGGAATCTGCTTCGTGGGTTGTCTGTTGTCGTTCTCCTCTGCAGCCGTCATGGCTTTCCTTCTCGTGCTCGCTGCTTACACGTATGACACATTGATGAGGCGCTTCCGTTGGCGGTGGAAGGTGTTTTGGCTTCTTTGCGGATTGTACATAGCGGTGTTCGTCGCGGTGGCTCAACACCCGTTGGGATGGTTGATTTCTCATCTAACCTTCGATCCCCAAACGGGGTATTTTAGGATGATAATTTGGGACGCGGGATTTAGCTATATTGCCCAAGCTCCGCTCTTTGGCTATGGTTATGAGCTATTTCACGACGTCAGGCTGGATGGCACGGTAGATTCCATATGGCTCTTGCAGATGCTGCGGTTTGGCATCCCGATGTTTATTTTCTTCTTTCTAACAAATTTGGCTGCAATTCTTCCAAGCCGGCAAGAAATCCAGGTTGGATGGCAGGACCGATACCTTGATCGCATGCGCCGCGCGTTCACGTTGCTGCTATTGGTTTTCATGTTTAGCGGTCTGACGGTTCACTTCTGGAATTATATGTGGATGTTTTGGGGGGTATGTCTTGGTGTCCGGGCTTCCTTACGAGAGATGTCGATGGGACATGGGTTGCGAGTCAATGCCACCAGATTCTAGACGGATGGTTGCGATTGCAATGCAAGTAAAGTGAGTCCAAGGCAGATTCGGTTATGTTTGAACCCTAGTCTCATCTTGTTACCACGAAGCGGGACTGTCAGGATCTCCGTGTCAGGTCGGGCGGTTGAACAATACGCCACCATGGCTTTGATGAAGCGTTCGCCGAAGGTGACATCGTTGGACTCCTTCTCACCCATTACGCCCGACCTCACACGGAAATCCTGACAGTCCCTTGAGATCGGTCAGATTGAAGAACCGTCGATGACGCAGCCGCACTAGTATCCAGCGCTCGACGATCAGCACCGCGCCTTCAACCTTGCCCTTCGCGGTAAGACCGTATGTCCTTTCTGGATGCCGGCGGTGAGGTGGTTCGCCCTACACTGGCGGCGTTGAAATGAGGGTTGCTCTAGGAGCCTATCCTCACGCCAGGAGGACGAACCGTGGAAGATTATAACGAGATTTTCGTAGGCTTGGACGTT